>ERZ807291.6630-NODE-6630-length-13841-cov-5.036922_pt1 | contig 13841 bp, 12 predicted proteins | sample MGYA00521257_ERZ807291 | MGnify/ENA primary metagenome ERZ807291 (study PRJEB31413, sample SAMN03169783) | marine metagenome | biome: Marine; feature: Water; material: Subsurface seawater | place: North Sea | collected 2011-04-28 | depth 1 m m ...
TATTTTGATACGCCTAAGAACATTTTTAGTAACTTCAGCCCTAAGCTTGCCGTCAATCAAGGCGAAATCAAACGCATTATCCCCGTATTTGATAAAAAAATTCACATACTTTTCTGGATGTTTTTCAATTTCGCGCACAGTAACGCATTCATATGTGAAATTAGTTAAATTTTTCGACCGCAACGCACCCTTAGTCCATTCATACCAAGCCGGGTCGGTTTCCACACTGAGCAAATGTCCAACTCTTTCACAAAACCATACCGTGCTTCTCCCTGAGCCAAATTCGAGGCCAACATCATTGGAACGGATTAATTTTTCAATCAAGCTTATCGCATCAGGCGTTAACCATGGAGCTTCAGGATTTTTTAACCGGTAGAGCATTTCTTTTGATCGAGAATACATATACCTTAGCGTCCAATGCTTGAAACTACGACTCATCATCAGGGTCCATTACCAGTTTTCTGTTATTGATCAATCAGTGTGCGCTCTCTCGAGCCAAGCGCATCTTTAAAAACTCTACTTAGGTTTTCCAAGTGTTTTTTCTGCTGAAATTCTTGTTCATATTTTTTATACGCATTTACCTTCATCCGCATCAACAAGCTAGGATTCATGCTGAGATTTTTAAGGGAATCAAAAATCAACTCTTTTGATGGCACTTCTATTAAAATCCCCTCCACACCGTTAGTGACTAAGTCAGGGATTGATCTAAAATTTGTTGAGACAACAGCCGTGCTCGATGCCAGCGCTTCTATAATCGACACCGGTTGCCCCTCGTTCTGATAGGACGTAGGCAAAACAAATACATCTGCTGCCGCCAATAACTGCCATTTTTTATCACCTGAGACTTTCCCATGGTAAGTAACATGGCCTTCTAAACCAAGTTGTTTCACTCTTTCCATGAACATTTGATTAAGACATTCAGGCGGAATCAAAATTTTATCGTCTGAGCTAGTGTAAAACTCACCACAAAAGTCACATAAGAAATTCACACCATGCGATTTTAACATTTCTAAGGCGTCTAATAATTTATAATACCCCTTACTTTGGATCATGTTCGAAAGATATAAAATTCGAAGAGCCGCAACATTTTTTTCTGCAAAACCAACATCAATTGGTAAATTATCAGCAGGATAACCATTCCGTACAACCACAACTTTCTTGGCTAAAGAGGGTATTCCATCGAACATGCCTACCAGTGAGGGCCCCAGAACAACAATTTGACTAGCTTTGCTCCAAGTAGTTTCTATAAAGAACCTTAAGATCAATGGTTGACTGACTAAGAATGAACCAAAGTTCCCCCCCTTTAAGTGCATTACAACACGTTTATTGAGTGCCACAGCTATCCAAATCATCACCGCGTCTCTTAAAAAACCTCTTAGAGATTGGGCGATGGTTATATATACAACACCTTTTTTAAAACCACACACACACCTAACTGAAAATTTAAATAATATTCCAAACCAAGCAACTATTTGGGCTAGGCTAGTCCTCTGTCCAGGTTTTACTGAATCAATAGCGATGTTTACCACTTTTGCATTCCATTCGGATCCAAGGTTATTTACCAACATACGAAATGAGACGCTTTGACCGTATTCAGGCGGTGGCAATGGGCCAACCAATATTATATTACTTCTCTTCATGACTACTAATATCAAGCTCTCTGAATTTAATGTTCGGCAACTTGCAAATCACTTACAACCGAGACAAATTTTTTCACCATAGCCTCTGTTGAAAAACGCTCACAAAATTTCTCGGACTGTGTGCCCCATAATAGTTCTGCACACTGCCGGTCCAAAAATAATTGAGTAATGGCATCAGCAAGCATTCGAGCATTGTCGCTCTCAAAAAAAATTGAATTTTCTTTGTGTTTCAAAGCTTCAATTTCTGGGCTGTGCTCCTCTCGATTTGCCACAATTAGAGGCACCCTATATGCAAGGCTATGTATCGCATTCAATCCAATATAACCAGGAGATACACAAGCGAACGACGAGTTAAAAAATTCGGCTAATGTTTTTTCAGATGTTATCGAACCATAGAATTCAACTTTATTTGACAAACCTTGACGTTTAGTGAATTCCATTAGATTTTTTTTTTCAGGTCCATCACCAATAATTGCAACCTCTATCTTAGACAGGACATCAGGTCTCATTAGGGGCAAAGCCTTCAACAATAAGTCAACTTTTTTGCCTTTTATTAGTCTACCAACGAAAGTGAGTGTACACCGATCACTCGCATGTTTTTTTGAGAGCAACATGTTGATTTCTGCAGTATCAATTGAATTGTGAGCCACATTAATCTTATCATTTTGAACGCCTCCCTCACAAAATTCTATAGCAGCTTTTTCTCCGTATAGAATCAGCGCATCAGATTTTTTTGCTAAAAAGATCCTAATCCACTTAATTGCTTTCGATGGTCGAGGCCCGAATCCATGCCCCCACAGGACAAGCTTAAAGGGTTTAAAAAGGCGGAGAAAAAACAAAACCCACAAAGTCACAATTCTTAGGTTAAATTCCATTATAATAATGTCTGGGTTTGCCTCTGCGACTCTACCAAGGACCCCAAGTTGATAGGTAATATTGCCCGATGGGCCGAAAAATAAATTTGTGATCGGCCTGACCTTTATTACATCATGATTTTCACGACTCACACGCGCTTTTGAGTGATGGGGCTTTCCACAAACAACCGTTAAATTAATCTCTTTTGCTGAGCCTAGCTTGGTAAAGAATGAATCACGGAAAGGTGGAAAAATTTGTTGAATGATTAATAGATTAACAGCCTTAGGCATCAAGAGCACCTCTTGGCGCCGCAACTTGCCGGTTGTCAAGCATCCGTAAACGTTGAAGTAAAATACCAAAAATAATCCAGAGAGTTAAGTTGGAGTAGGTGACATGCGCCATCCCAAAAAACAAGTTGCACAGCAATCCAAGTGAAACTGCTTTAACAATAGGATCACTAAAGGACTCACGCGCTCTCACTAATATGTGTGCAAAAAAAATCAACAAAAAAGCAACTCCAAAGTAACCAGACGCGTCTAAAAAAAGAACAAAATTGTTGTGCGAGTTTTTGTACATTCCAAAAAAAGAAAAGTACCTATTAACAATACCCTGTCCAAATAAATTATTATTCAGGTCATGAAGCACCACTAAAAAATATTCCAGTCTCAAACCGTCAGAGCGATTGACTGTTAGTTCAAAAACCCAGGCCAAGGAAACAAAAGACAAGAAACTAAAAATTAGCGAGGCAACGGTAATAAATAAAAATTTACTCTGAGCGGTTGCGGTGTTGAGCTTGGGCAAGAACATCCCTAAATCATTCAAGCGTGTGTTGACGTGACGGAATTGGGATATGAAAAACCGATACACTAAAAAAATTAGGACGGGAAAAAAACCCCAGAAAACACCTCTGCTATAGGTCAAAGACGCCGAAATCAAAATAACAATCAAAAAACCTGCCAGTAAAACACGCTTTCTATTTGACTCATTTCCAGACGCTAACAATCCAGAAGCAAGGCCAAAAGCGAGCACCAAATAACTATTCAGCATAGTCCGAGAGTCATACGTCGCAGTCAATTGCGGTCGGTCCAGTCCTAAAAACAGAGTACTGGACATATCAGTATTGAAAACCGTTGGTAGCAAATTACCATAAAGACTTATAATCGACAGTATCAGAACCAACACAAGTAGACCGAGAAATATAGTTATTAGACCGTCTGCAGGCTGATCCTCAAAGTCGAGTCCTGCCACAGCAATTGAAACACAAAAATAAAACGTTAGCCTTATTGACTGCAATACAGCCTCTCCCGGCTGATCACTAAAAATGGAGCCTATGAGTGTTAGAGTGATAAAGCCTGTAAAAAATAACGCGGTTGGAAAAAATTGAAAAACTTGAAAAAACTTTTTATTCCATATTTGCAAAGCAACCAAGGTTATTGCACTTAATGCAGCTATACCAATCGGCAACGGCCCAATATCAATTTTGCCATTATTGCCCGCAACCTGACCTAAAAACATCAATACCAATAGGCAAGATGGCCAAAAGGTAATAAATTTACGTCGGCCTAAGTACAAATATCAAATCCTTTACTACTATCAACCAATCAGATAACTGTGATGCTGCTCAGCAGCGCTTTTGTAAGAATTCCATTTTTCAAATCGTTTTTGAGACCTTTGAACTTTTACGTAAGTCTCTTCCGGATTGAACAAAACATCCCCGATTGCGCTGCTGAGGGATATGACAGACCCCGGCTCTACGAAAAATATTTCCGTCTCATCAAATTCATCTTTTATACCTTGCACACGAGAAGCAACTACGGGAACGCCAAACATCATAGCTTCTTCAATAACTCTTGGTGCACCCTCAGGATATACCGACGGACAAACCAATAAATCAGACTGAGTAAAAGCCTGAGACATTATTGGTTTGGCATCAACCCAGCCATGCAACCTAAGTTGTAGGTTTTTCGGTAAATCCTCACTGAGCTCTTGCAATGCTTCGATGAACGAACCATTGCCAAAGACCTCTAAACAAAAACACTTGTCTGGCCAAAGATTTGCTAAAGCTTTCATTGCGTCAAACAAAACATCAACCCCTTTCTCAAGAGAAACCTTTCCTACATATAAAACGCAGAACCGATCAGTATTACGTAACTTTCCCTTGTCATGAACCACATGATTATCTGGAAACCAGCCTAGTGGCATGGAACTAACAACATTGCTGTTGAAATCTTTCGCAATTTTCTTAAGAGAATTTCCTCGAACTAGTACCACGTCTGCTTTTCTTATGGGATATTCAAAGCCTTTTAAAAAAACGTATTTCCAGAGTATGTTTGGGTTTATTAGGACTCTCTCAGCCGCCACCCTAAAGTTGACCCCCAGATATGCAAGAAATTTTGGGGAACACAACCTGATAAAAGGAAAAATTGGCAGATAAGCGGGAAAGTGAAAAACTATCACTGACGGTCTTTTAATAAGAAACTGCATTATCCGGAGAGCATTGAATAAAAGTGAACGAAAACTCCGGTGTTTTACTGGTAAAACAACAACATTTTCTATTTGCATCGATGAACTTGTTGAAAAGCCATCCGTAATCGAAGCAACCCAGAGCACAGTTTCATAATTTTGTGACAATCGCAAAAGATATTCAGAAAACGTTCCTTTGACAAAATATTTCCCTGAAACGATTGAGACGTTGCTTCCACCAAAAATCAGTAACGCTTTTTCTCTATTAGAAAACAAAATAAATCTCTTCTTATTTTTTATATTATGATCCGGCACGAGGCGAGTATTGAGGCTATTTGGGACGGAAACGATCCTGCAACTTGACAGGCACAATTAATGTTAAAGCACCGAGACCTGTCACCCACCAAAAAGAAAGCGAAAATAGAAAGTAAAAAAAAATTCCAACAACGGCGTTCACAACAAGACTTAAAGCTAAAAATTCGAAGGATATGTCACAAAGGTAGAGAGCTGATATTGTTAAAGCTGAAGGGAATACAGATTGAAGAATATTGTATATTTGGGTTTTGTAGCAAACTTTATGTTGCCGAGACATAAGAAAAATTGAAAGAGCGAGACTTAGCAAGCTGCCCATACTCAGGGAAATGGCCACACCCAACGCGCCAAACTTGACCACAAGAAAAAGGCTAAGAGATCCCGCTACAAGAACATTAAAGCTCCTAATCAACCATTCAGATTTTGTGTCACCAACACCTATCATAAAGGAGATTAAAACTTGGGTTAGTGCTTGAGTTGATCCCGCAAGCATGAGTACTGCGAGGGTGTTTGAGACAGAAAGCCACTTTTCACCAAGCAACACCAAAACAATTTCTTCCGATAAAAATGCACCTAAAACACATACCGGCAAAATCACAAAGGAAATAATATTAATAGTATCAAGAGACTGCTGCTTATGACCAAGGTTTTCTCGATTTAACTGAGAGACAACAGGGATCAAAACACGTCCCGATATTTTTCTCACAATCTGCACAAGAAAATTGCCCATCTGATCAGCGATTCTGAAGAATCCAACTTCATCCAAACTAAAATACCTGCCAATTAACGCAATAGGAAAACCCCTGTAAATCACATGAACTATTTGACTCAGGAATAGCCACTTACTGAAACTGTATATTTCAGCTACAAACCTCCACTCGAGCTTGAACTCAGGCTTCAACGGAAAAAAAACATGGGACACAACTAAACGCGTCATCGGCATCGCTAAAGCGCCAATTACGATAACCCACGCATTCTGTAACCAATACGCTATTGAAATCATGACGATGAATCTGATGGCAATTCCACTTGATGAGTACAAAAAATCTTGTCGAAATTTGAAGTCCCTCGCAAGTATCCAAGCGTTGGGACTTGTTAGGCCAATTAAGATAAACTTGAAGCTCAATGCAACTATGAATATTGATGCCTCTGGCGCACCTAACAGCTGGGAGACAAAGGGTGCGATCAAAATAGTGAGCACGCACAAGAAAACACCGCGCAAAAACATTAAAGACCAAGCAGTTTGAAGAATTTTTGGATTTTTACTTACTCTTTGAATAAGTGTTGTTTGTATCCCAAATTCACTAAATGAATCGATTATTGAGACACAAACTAATGCAACTGCAACAACTCCAAAATCTGAGGGAGACAAAAGCCTTGCAAGGATAATCGTTATTATTAATTGGCTAGCAGCTTTTAAAGTTTCAAACAAAAACAGCCATGCAGAACCTCGCTTAAGGGTTGCAAAAAAACCCTGATTTTTAACTTCCTTCATCGTTCAGCTTTAAATGTATTTAACAGTGAATTCGCCAAATTCTCTGTAACAGATTTATACTCTAAAACTTTGTCAGGATTGTTGTCATCTATTCCCCAGTGATAGTCGTAAGGGCAAGGAAAGCTAAATTTTGTTAATGCACTTAAAAATGAGACATACTCATCATCATCATGCACCACCGTCTTTGTTTTTTTGATGCAAGAATAAATTGAATTCATGTCCTGGCAATGAATAACACTTGAAAGCTCGTTATATAAACTTTTTCCAAAAGTAATCACTGGGATTTTGTTCAATGCTGCTTCTAGCCCAACACTCCCATTTATAGTCATAACTAATTGAGACTTTTTAGATAACTCACCTGCATTAGACTCTGGTGTGACTAAACTGACATTTGGTATTTTTTTTAACGTGCTATAGAAAGAAGAAGGCCTCCAACCAAACATAACTGGATGTTCTTTTACATATAATTTCCAATTAATGGGTAACTGTCTCGCAATATTTTCGATGAGCGCAAGTTGATTAAAACAATTTTCGGCGTTCACGCTTATTGCAGATTCTGGCTCAACACTTAGAAAAAAAACAGCGAACTTTTGTTTAGGTTCTTGCTCATCATATTTGCCCTTTAACACAAACCGATAGTAACGCTTCCTCAATTTGAATTTTATTTTCTCTTGAAACACCGTCATTGGTGAATAGAACCTCGACGGGCTTAAAAAATTTCCAGAAAACAATCTTTCCAAAAGATGTTTTGATTTTTGAAAAAACATATTCCATCTCAAACTTGCTTGAGTATCAGCTGCAGCAAGCCAAGCAGGCCCTTCTTGCGTTTTTATAAATTTTTCTATTGTGCCCTTCGCTGTTTCTTGAAGTTCACTGGGGATCATTAATCCATCACGATATTTGAAAAAAAGTTCATTCACGTCCGCATATTCTTCAAATGGGGTAAAACCCCAGATAGCACTGTGATTGGGCAAGCCAAGAGACCTAACTGCACGGAGTTTTATCCCCCGTTTCACTGCCAATAAAGCAAGCAGATATGACCAACCTGAAGAAGGGTTCTGCATTACGACGCAATCAACACCCTCCAGCTTTTCTTCAAAAAATTTGGCCATGCAGCAAGCTAAATTGGCGAGCTCACTGTGCGTGAATTCGTGGGAGACATATTTTCTGCGATGGTGATGCCTAATAAAGCGCCTCTCTGCGTATAAAAAACGCCAAAAATTAATATCTAACTCACTTTCAAGAGAAGCGATTTCATCTAAGCTATTTGAATAATCTGAAAATTTATTCAGAAGGCTGGGCAAACAGTCAATATCACCGTAGAAATCACACTCTGATTGATCCCTTTGATTGGCAATTAAGAGTCTTTCGGAAGCTATTAAACCTGAAACCCTTAGACCGTCCGTAACACCAGAAATCGTTTTGAAAACCTCATGAAATTTTTTAGTCCATCCGTTTTGACCAAAAAAGACATAATAATTTTTTGGAATGCTTTTCGACATAGCATCATACTTTCTCAAGGTTCTAGCTACTAGAAAAGGAGCTGTAGGGAGATTTATTGAAAATGCTTACATGCTTCCCCAAGAGCATTTATAGACGGTGCAGCGTCATCGCCACACCAAAAATTTGTGGGTATTTGAATCATTCTTGGCTGAAGGGACTCAGCAACAGGACACAGGCCCGGTCGATAGGAGTCGAGCTGCTGTGACCCCACAAACTTCTCTCGACCTAAAAAGTGTCTGCCTGCAAACATTGGCTCAAGGTAAGTTAATTTCCAAGCTGAGTAGAATGGTTTTCCTCCAGCGCGGTTATAAATCCGTCGAAAGTCGATCCAATTGATGTCTTCGCGCAAGACAGCAGACCAACACCAATAAGAATTTTTTGAATTAGGAAGATTTAATTGTGGAGTAATAACGTCGGGGTAATTATCAGCCACTGCGGAAAACCGTTTTGCAGCAACAACCCTGACGTTGACAAGTTCGTCAATCCGCTCAAGTTGACCCAAAGCAACCGCACAGCAGAGCTCAGGCATTCTGTAATTCCACCCTAACTGACCATGACGGCTATATTCTGGGTTTTGAATATCGTCCTTTGTTATCTTAGCTTTGTCTGAAGATACGCCGATATATCCAAGTGATTGAACTGCCCTGACTTTATTGGCTAGATCCTTCGACTTTACTAAGAGCATTCCACCTTCACCAGATGTGATGTGCTTAGAGCTCTGAAAACTAAAACTAGCAAAGTCTCCAAAAGACCCGATCAGCTTATTATCTATCTCACCAAGAAAACATTCAGCATTATCCTCCAGAAGAAAAAGATCATTCGAGTCACATATTGTACGAATTTTTGTCATATCAGGAGCACCGCCGTACAGCGCAACTGTGATGATTGCTTTTGTTCTAGGCGTGATACGCTCCGATATGGATTTTGTACAAATTTGAAATGTCAGCGGGTCAACATCTGCAAAAATTGGTGTCGCATTGCATTGCAAAACTGCAAAAGCCGTCGACGCCATCGTCAATGGTGGCACTATCACCTCATCGCCTGGCGATAGGCCCATTGCCTCGAGAGCCGCATGCATAGTTGCTGTACCATTAACAAAAGAAATTGAAAAAGGAGAGTTAAATCGGTCGGCAAACTTTTGCTCCAGCGCCTTCATGTACCTAGCGCCAGCAGATGTACTGAATTGACTTTTCAAAACGTCATTGACATATTTGACCTCTAAATCTGATATTCGTTCAATCATCTAAATTCCTTGAAATAGTCAAACCGTAATTTCGTTGTATTCTACCACGCAAGCCAGTCTTGTATGGCTCTTGGTTCAGATAGTCGCAATAATCACTAAACTTACTGGTGATATCAAGGTCAAATATTTTGATAAAGTTACTAATCAATTCATAGTCAAATTTATCGTCAATCGTCAGCCGAACGTTTTCAAAGCCCTGCCGCTTGCACAATATATTACACAATTCAAAGTTATCAGGGTTTTCCCAGATATAAGGAGTGACATGCTCTCTCTCATAGTTCTTTGTTGCAAATTTATCTGCTTTTACAAGGGCATCATAGGTGAATGCTTCTACATCTAATCCTTCTGGGAAAGAGGGCTTAAGGTTATTTGATGCGTAATCAAAACCTAATAAAATTTTTGAGACCACTTCATCAATAATGCAAGGTTCTTTTAATGGATCATCGGCTGTTAACCTGACGATCACGTCCGCGTGCTTAGCTGTGGCGCTTAACAAAAATCTGCCTAAAACATCATGCTCGGCCCCCCGGATGAATTTAATACCCTTAGATCGTAAATAGTTTGCAAGGACAAGGTTTTCCCTGTTATCGGGTATTGCTACTATCACATCATCAACAAGAGATGCCATCTTTGCTCGGATTGCCACAACCTCCACCAGCGGCAATCCAAACACGGGCATCAAAACCTTGTCTGGCAAACGTTTGGAACCCAATCTAGCTTGAATTATAGCAATGACTCTCACGTTAGGCCCTTAACTTGTTTTGGTGTTCCAGGTCCGAACGTCCAACTGTACACTGGTAAGGGCACCCTCAAAACTATGGGGAACCACCTTTTCCAAACCCTTGATCAGAGAGTTGAATTGCATTTCGCTGACTAAGCCCAGAACGACTTTATCAATGCCATCAACAGAGAGAACATTTTGAACTGCAGCTGAGACTGGGTCAACCTGATATTCGTCGCAATATGCAAACCATTTCTTTCTCAAAACCTCTATATCTGAGAGCCTCTCAGAAACTGTTACCTCTTTGTTCGCTAAAACACCCTGTAGAAGAACAGACCTCGCATGCACCTCTATGCCTCTAGCTTTCGCCACTTCTATAGCATAAGCCCACCGACCATCACCAGGGCACAGCGGGATCTGTATTATATCAAAATCAATCCCAAGATTATTAATCCTTGTAATATCCTCCGGGAGATATAACGAAATACCAATTTTTTTTGCAAAGCCTAGATTCTTTATGTTCAACAAGTTGGAAAACGTTGAGAAGACTGCGGAATCATTTAGATAAATAAAATCCGTATTATGTATAGAGACGGCCTCTAGCACTTCAACGCCAAGTCTCATACAAACATCTCTAGCATTGGCCACTAAAACATTTGAACTTTGATTGGTGACATTGATCTTGTGGTATATTCTAATATCAGGCAGGCTGACAGCCTCGAGATTATTTAGGGAATTGCCATAATTATCCGCAGTATCGATACCATTAAAACCACTGGATCTGGCAAGTTTGATTAACGCCTCAACCTCTTCAGCTCCAACGGCTTTTTCTTGCACAAAAACGCCATATGCCTGCCCAAAGGCTGCTGTGCCTAAAATCAGAGACCCAGTTTTACAAGCTTTAATTGAAGCCACAGCGCGCGCACAAATCTTTAATGATAGATAAAACCAGTTTCAAATTGGATGTCATGCCAACACCAAACCTTGACTCATCCACCCTAGCGGAAACCCAAATATCATTGGACAGAACTTGTTTTTTAGAGAGTTTTGCAAATGCTAACGGGCCAAACCCTAAATTGTAATTAAATCTTGAGCTTAAATATTGTTTTAAAAATTTATTATTATACGCTCGCATCCCGCAAAACGGGTCTGGGATTCCGTAGCACAACCCTGCGTACCACGCCCCTAGATATTCAGACCATCGGTTGAAGCGGTTTCTGCGCCCAATTACTAAGCTACCGCCCCTACAAGCTTGTTCAAACATTGGAATAGCATCAGGAGGGTGCTCGCCGTCTGCATCTAAACAAATAATGGTTTCAGAGCTCATTTCAACAGTTTCAGCCGCAAATTCCAACCCCCTAATTAGACTTGCCTCGTAGCCCAAATTATTGGTGTTCAAAAGCACCAATGCCCCACTGTTTTTAGCAATCGCTACTGTGTCATCTGTGCTTGCGTCGTCCACAACAACAACTTGACCATAGTTACGCGCATTCGTGATAACTTCGCCTATTGTTTTGCTTTCATTGAAAGCAGGAATAATAATTTTCAAACGAGATCTTCCCAAAAAATTGCTTGACCAACAACAACATCTTTCTTGACGGATTTGCCAATAATCTTCTCAACACTCATAGGTGTAATAGCCCCTTGGGGACAAGGTCGCAGCGCCTCTAGCATTTGATGCTCAATTATTTCACCACTCATAATATTTCTTGCAGCACATAACGCTCGGCGTTGAATAATAACAGTTTCCCTCTCATTTTGCTCAACAACTTTTTTACCATCCCCAAGGGCATACTCTAACTCCCTGACAGCATCAACCATAGCTCTCCACGTTACGGGGTTTAACGCGAACGAATGATCAGGGCCGATCCGAGAGTTGTCATCAGTAAAGTGTTTTTCCACAACACGCGCACCAAGCGCGACCGCTCCAAGAACTGCTGAGTGACCAGGTGTATGGTCTGACAAACCGAGTGGTAATCCCGGCCATAATTTAGCAAAAGTTTCAAGAACTCTGAGATTAGAAAATTTAAAATTTTCCGTACTGCCCGTGTAGTTTGTGTTGCACTGCATCAAACATAATTCTTGATTGCCTTGAAGTAACATCTTTACTGCCTCGGTTACCTCACCAATATTGCTGGCTCCAGTGGCTAACAAGAGGGGTTTCTGTTTTTTCGCCAATCCCTCCAAAAGCTCTTTGAATGTTATGTCACCTGAGCCAATCTTGTACCCAACTACAAAGTCATCCAAACTTTCTGTGACCGCAAGGTTGTAGGGAGTTGTCATAAAATCAATGCCTACATTTGTACACGCTTTAACAAGTTCCGAAGTCCATTCTTCTCTTGTATGGTACTCGTCGTAAACTTCGAAAACAGATTTTTTCCAACCAGATTGATGAGAGACCCTGCCCTTACTGCCCTGAAAGCCGAAGTCACTCACTATCGTTTTTGCAGTAAAATGCTGGAATTTTGCGCAATCAGCGCCAGCCTCTTTTGCCGCATAGATTAAATCAATAGCCCTTTCCATTGACCCGTCATGGTTAGCGGCGATATCTGCAATAAAATAACAACTATTACCTTCACCAACTTCTTTGCTGCCCAATCTCACTTTATGCCGATACATCACGCGCCTCCGCACAATCAAAAATTTGTTTCAAATTTTTAACCACATCTTCCAAATTTGGAAGATCATAGCCAAGCATGGTCTCAGCCTTAGCAACACATAATCCAAGATTATTGTTTCTTTTAACCCCCGCTTTTGGGGCTTCAACAAACCTGGCTCTAGTCGCCAGACAACCGTCAATTAACGCTATTTTTTTGAACAAATCGCTTTTTGAATAAGGTGAGTGTGTACCAACATTAAACACACCTGTCGCCGATTTTTCAAACAAGTCAAAGATCACAGATGCGCCAGTCTTAACATCGATCGCACTGGTTATTGCGTCGGTATAAATGTCAGCACAAGCTCCACTACGTACCGTGTCAAACATAAAATCTGCAAGAGATCTTGAGCCTTTTAAACGACGCCCCAACATGCTCAACCTAATGATCAAATGTGACTCAGAATGAAGTGCTTGCTCCCCCAACAACTTGCTTTTTGCGTATTCATTTGATGGAAGTGGTAACGATTTTTCAGAGGAACGGCAGCCATAACTCCCACCATAAAACTGATCTGTTGAGATATGGATATACGTTGCTGAATTTTTTTGACACCAAGCATCAAGTATCTTGGGTATCTCAATGTGGGCCAACCTTGCCGTTACTGGATCTTCTTCGCAAAAGTCAACATCTGCAATGCCAAATGAATTTATGACGACATTTGGGCGAACAGAACGCAGACATAAAATTAAATCATCAGAATTGTAAACATCCAGCTCAAAGTCTGCATTTTTTCTGGCAACAGATATAGGATCTAACCCTCTGATTTTTGCCTCATTAAACAAAGCAGAACCCATTAATCCAGTACCGCCCAAAACTAAAGCCTGCTGATTGGTCACGCCCCATCTCCAAAATCTGAGATTTCAATTACAATGTTTTTAATTTAGTCAACAGTTGCTCTGGAGTGAGCCAGTTCTTGTTCAAGTCACTGGAATAAACAAAATCTGAGGGCACT
>ERZ807291.6634-NODE-6634-length-13837-cov-4.864461_pt1 | contig 13837 bp, 10 predicted proteins | sample MGYA00521257_ERZ807291 | MGnify/ENA primary metagenome ERZ807291 (study PRJEB31413, sample SAMN03169783) | marine metagenome | biome: Marine; feature: Water; material: Subsurface seawater | place: North Sea | collected 2011-04-28 | depth 1 m m ...
AAAAGTTTTAATTTTCAAAATATTTCGATAAAAACAAAAAGTAATTAGAAACAAAAAAAAATTAATCATTATAAATGGTGTTCTGTCACCCGAAATATAAATACCTACATAAATAAGCACCAAAAAAAGTCGATTGATAATGTTTAATTTTTGAAAAATTGAAGATGACAAAATAATTACAAATGTATAAAATAAAAAAGAACCTGCAATTAATTCACTGTTAAAAAAACTTGCAGTTCTCTGATAGGTAAAATCATATTTATAACCTAATAAATTTTCTCCCGTCATATATTGCATAAACAAATCTAAAATAAATACTGCTAATAGTACTTTAGCAATATTCACAAATTTAGAGATAAAATTTAAAATATTTTTAAAGTCTAAAAAAAAAGGAAATAAAACAAACAATGGAAACCGGATTAATGCAATTGATTTAAGATTATAAATCAAATCATTATTGATAAATACTGAATTTAAAAAAATATATATAATAAAAATAAAAATAAATGTTTCTTTTTTAAGTGATATGAAATTTTTATCATTACATATTTTTATAAGTACATAGATTGAAACTATACTAAGAAAAAAATCTGCTATAAATTTAGATAGTGGTAAGACCAGAAAACATCCCAGATATAATAAACAAAAAAAACTATTTATGTTTATCAGTTTTAATGCTCTGTATAGATTCACTTATTTAATTGATTTCTAAGCTATTTTTACTTTTAATTTGGTTGGAGCCCATGATTTCAGAAAATAATTTTCTATCTAGTAGTGGAGATAAATCTTCAATTGGCCTTCCATATTCTAACTTGGGAATAATTTTTTGTTCTTTTTCAACAAAAATTTCTATGATCTCTAAATCTTTATTCTTTAAAACCTTTGTAAGTTTTGTCTCAATTTCTTTATTAGTTTTTATATTTGAATATTTTATACCATACGCATAAGCTATTTTCTTAAAATCTGGGTTAGAAACTCCTTTTTTATTTATTGTAGCTTCATGTCTTTTTCCTAAATATAGATCTTGAAATTGTTTAATTATTCCATAACCATCATTATTAAATATAAAAATTTTTATCGGTAAATTATTAAATTTTGCAGTTTGCAGTTCTTGAATATTTATCTGGATACTTCCATCCCCATCAATACATATTATTCTTTTTTTTTTTTCATATGCAAACGCAGCTCCTATCGACGCCGGAAATGCATAGCCCATTGGAGAATTTCCAAATGCAGAAAATAATCTTTGTCCTTTCTTAACTTTAAAGCTTTGCATTGCCCACGTTAAATGAGCACCATCATCAGGTATGATAATCTCATTTTTTTTTAAAAGATCTGATAAAATAGACACAAATTTATATGGACAAACTTTTCTACTACTTTTATTAATATTTTCATCTACTGGAAATTTTTCTTTTAAATATCTGCATTTCTTGATCCAACTATTAATTTGATTTTTATTTTTTAACTTAACTTTATTTATAGCAATTTTTAAAAATATTTTTAAATCACAATTAACTTTTTTATATAATTTTAATCCTCTCTTTTTATTAAGTTCATTTTTATCAATATCAACAGATATAATCTTGGCTTTTCTGGCAAAAGTCGAAGGCCTACCGCCTGTTACTCTAGTATCTAATCTCGAGCCTAAATTTAATATAAAATCTGAGTTTTGTATCATTAAATTTGCGGCTCTACTTCCATAAACACCAATAGACCCCATGTTCATATGATTATTATCATCCACAAGATCCTTGCCACTCCAAGTACTAACAATTGGAATTTTATTTTTGGACAATAGTTTATCTAAATAATTTTCTGATTTTGAATACCTGATACCACCACCTAAAATAATTATTGGTTTTTTAGATTTGTTTAATTCTAAATTAATCTTTAAAAAATCGATTTTATTGTCAATTCTTTTTTTTACTTTAAAGGATTTATATGATTTAGGTTTATATTCTTCTTTTTGAATATCCATTGGTATATCAAGAAGAACTGGTCCAGGTCTACCTGTCTGCGAAATATGAACTGCTTTTTCTAAAATAAATTTTAGCTCTTCTTTATTCTTAATTTGATAAGAAAATTTGGTGATTGGTTTGCATATTGAAACAATATCAGTTTCTTGAAAACCAACTTGTCTTACATTTTTTGTGCTTTTGGAAAAATTTGACATTTCATGACGTGGCACTTGTCCTGTTATGTGAATACTAGGTATAGAGTCAAACCATGAACAGGCAATTCCAGTGATTAAATTTGTTGCCCCAGGGCCAGATGTTGCCATGGTAAGAGATAAATTCGGACCAGTCCTAGAGTATGCATCTGCCATCATTGCAGCTGCCTGCTCATGAGCAACACATGTGTATTTTATTTTTTTATTTCGTGAAAAAGCATCTACGAGAAAAGCTACAGCGCCTCCCGTAATTAAAAAAGCTCTATTAATTCCCTTTTTTTGAAAAAAGTTTAAGATATAGTCAGAAACTATCATATGAATAAAAACTACTTATCACATTTATTCTAAAAATGAAAACATTTATACTTTGTGGTGGAATGGGCTCCCGATTAGATTCGGAGGGAAAGATTAAACCCAAGCCTTTAGTTAACGTCGGCAATCAACCCATACTTTTACATATCATAAATATTTATTTACATTATGAAATTAATGAGTTTGTTTTATGCATGGGCTATAAAGGTAAAATGATATATAACTTTTTTACTAAAAAGTTTTCTAATCAAATTATTTCAGTAAATAAAAAAAGTGGATTTAAAATAATTGAACTTAAATATAAAAATAAAGTTATTAAATTATATTTTGTACAGGGAAAAAATAATTATGGCACAGGAGGCAGAATTAAACTTGCATATGAAAAGTTAAATCTTAATGAAGATATATTAATGACATATGGTGACGGAGTTGCTGATGTAAATATAAAAAAATTAATAAAATTTCATTATACAAAAAATAGCATAGCCACATTAACATCGGTATTTGCACCTCATAGGTTTGGAATTTTAAATATGAAAAAAGATCAATTGATTAGTTTTGATAATAAATATGATAAACATAAAATAAATGGAGGCTTCTTTGTTCTGTCAAAAGAATCAATAAAGTTAATTAGAAAATTTGATACATATTGGGAAGCAGAACCTATGCAACAAATTATAAAACAAAAGAAAATGTCAGTATTTCATCATAGTGGATTTTGGAAAAGTTTAGATACCTTAAAGGATAAAAAAGATTTAAACCAACTTTGGTCCACTAAAAAAGCTAAATGGAAAATATGGATATAAAGACGCTAAGTTTCAAAAATAAAAAATTTTTGATAACTGGTAATACTGGTTTTGTTGGTGGTTGGCTTAGTTTAATTCTAAATCATCTAGGTGCAGAAGTTTTTGGAATTTCAAAAAAAATGACCAATAAAAACTATCTTTCTAATACTATAGATTTTAAAAAAAATATTCAAACTCATTATCTTGACATAAAAAATACAAAAATAATAAAAAAAAAAATTATTATTTTTAAACCAGAATTTGTAATTCATTTGGCATCTCAGCCATTAGTATCAATGGGGTATAAGAATCTAAAAGAAACTTTTGAAACAAATGTAATGGGTTCAATTAATTTTTTTGAAGAAATAAAGAATATAAAATCAATAAAAAAAATAATAATTTTTACAAGTGATAAGGTATATCTTGAAAAAAAAAAAAAACTAAGTGAAATAGATAATTTGGGTGGCAATGACCCATATAGTGCAAGCAAAGTATGCCAGGACATTATTTCAAATCTTTTTGGCAAAAGATTTTTTAAGAATAAAAAAACTACAATTATCAGGGCAGGTAATATATTGGGTGGGGGTGATTGGGGGAAAGATAGACTTATTATTGATCTTATTCAAGCTTTCAAACAAAAAAAAACTTTAAAAATTAGAAATCCAAATGCCATTAGACCTTGGCAGCATATTTTTGATATAATCTATTCAATATTACTAATATTAAAAAATAAACAAAAAAAAAATTTAGAAATTTTTAATATAGCATCCAACAGTGATTCTCATATTAGAGTTAAAGAGTTACTCAATATAATTAAAAAGAATTATAAGAAATTTAATTTTAAAGTCATTAAATCTAAATTTTATGAAAGTCAGTATTTAAAATTAAATTCAAATAAGTTTAAATCAAAATTCAACTTTAAGTCAGGTTTAAAGATAAAAGACTGTATTGAAAAAACAATAGATTGGTACAAAAATTGCTATATAGATAATAAAAAAATAAATATATACGAATATTCTAAGAATCAATTTATAAGTTATTTAAAAAACAAATGAGAATAAATTACGGTCAAAGTGTTCATGGTAAAGAAGAAATAGAAGCTGTTGTTAAGGTGTTAAAAACCTCAACTAGAATGGGTGTTAATGTAAAAAATTTAGAAATTAAAGTAGCTAAACTATTTGGAAAAAAATATTCTTTAATGGTTAATTCAGGATCAAGTGCACTATTATTGCTAGCAGAAATATTAAATATTAAAAAAGGTGATGAATTTATCACGCCAGTTCTTACATTTCCAACAAGTATTTCACCATTTTTACAAAAAGGAATGATCGCAAAGTTTGTAGATATTAATTTACAAACATTACAAATAGATGAAAACTTAATCAAAAAATATATTAACAAAAAGACAAAATTTATAATTGTTCCCAACCTTATTGGTAATATAGCTAATTGGAAAATTATAAATAAAATTGCAAGGAAATTTAAGTTAATCACAATAGAAGATTCTGCAGATACAATTGGAGGCACTATAGGAGGTAGATCAAGTGGCATATTTTCTGATTATAGTATTACAAGTTTTTATGGCTCTCATATAATAAACTGTATGGGGAATGGTGGTGCATTAATTCTTAATAAAAAAAAAGAATACATCAAAGCTAAAATAATAAGAAGTTGGGGCAGAACATCATCTTTATTTGAAAAAGAAAATTTTACTTCAAGGTTTAATTTTAAACTTAATAATATTCCTTATGATAAAAAATTTGTTTTTAACGAAATGGGCTATAATTTGGAACCTTCAGAAGCTGGCGCAGCTTTCGGATTGGTTCAAATTAACAAACTAAAAAAAAATATAAAGATAAGAAGAAAAAATTTTTTACTACATGAAAATTATTTTAAACAACATCAAAATTATTTTATTATCCCAAAAGAAATTAAAGACATCTACACACCATGGCTTGCATATCCACTAATTGTTAAAGAAAATAAAAATTTTAATAGAACGGATCTTCAAAAATTTTTAGAAAAATGGAACATTCAAACGAGACCAATATTCACAGGGAATATACTTTATCAACCTGCTTATAGTTATCTAAAAAAATACAATAAAGAAATTTACAAATATGGTGATATGATAACTAAAGGAGGCCTACTAATCGGACTCCATCAAGGTATAAATAATTTAGGCATTAAATATATGCATCAAATTCTCGATAAATTTTTTAAAATTTATTGTAAATAGATATAATAAACATTTGCTCCCGTTAAAAATAATATTAAATATACATTCAATATTTTAATTTTAATATTTGATAAAAATTCAATTTTATTAAAATATAAAAAGCAAAATAATAATAAAGAAGGATCAAAATATTCTTGATAAATATTTTCAATGAAAATGTATAAAAATAAATTACAAAAAATAAAAACAAAAAAAATTTTTTCTTTTTTTAAAACCTCTAAGATAAATAAATAACTTAAAGATGATGAGAATAGATAAATAATTTTAAATTGAAAACTATCATCAAAAATAAATAGTAGAAATTTTTGTAAAGCTCCACCACCGGTAGTTTCAGTTTGATACTGAAAAAAAAATAAGATGAATAAAAGTATAAATATTAAATACTTAATTAAATTTTTTTTTATCTTTTTTAAGAAATTTTCATTATGTTTAATAAATAAAAAATATATAGGTATAATATATATAAAAATGATACAGCCTATATCAACAATGTTGAAAAGGTCTATAGAAAATCTACCAACAGATATGGCTGAAGTGAGAGTGGTTAAAAAGAATTTGTGAAATATAATTAAAGGTGAGAATAAAATAATATTTAAAAAGATAACAAATAGAGTTTTTTTACTAGTAAAACCAAATTCCCTTATAAATAAAACAAAGTTTGCAATTACAAAATAGTATAAATTTTGACTAGAATAAAATGCAATATACGAAAAAAAAATAGTTAAAAAAATATAAAAATATATAAATTTAGAATTTTTATTAAATGAGCAATATAAAAAAAAGGATGCTGATATAATAAACAAAAAACCAAAATTTTCCTCTAATAACCAATATGCACTTGTCCTAAAATAAGGAGAAAGAAGTAATATATATGAAGATAATATGTAAAAAAAAAAATTTCTTTGTTCTTTTAAAAAAAAAAATTTTTGTTTTAGAGCAAAGTAAAGAATAATAGAGCTCAATATTGATACTACAAATATATTAATTTTTAAAAATTCAATTTTAAAAGGTAAATAAGTTTTAAAAAAAAAATACATCAAAGGGAATCTTGAGGACTCATACAAGCCCCAATCAATTTCTGAAAATTTATTTTTAAATATTAATTCATAATTATTTAAAATGTGATTATAATCTATCTGTCCACCACCTGAAGAATCTTCACTTAGGTAAAAACCATAAAAAAAACTAACAGGAATTATTATAAGAAATAAAATATTTAATTTATTTGTTACCATATTTTTTAATAATATCATTTACAAAGTTATTTATATTTTTTTCAATTGCAGTATCAGAAAAATGTTCTTTTGCAAATATTCGTGCATTTTTAGAAATATTATTAATATCAATTTTTTTATTTAAAATTTTTTCAATTATATTGCATATTTTAATTTCATCAAATTTTGAAATTACAATACTATTATAGTTATTAATACAATAGTCTTCTGTTCCATTATTTTTAAATGTAACTATGGGTGTCCCACAAGAAAGTGATTCGGCAACTGTATTAGGTGAATTATCACTCTTTGATAAGAATAAATAAATATCAGATTTAGCATATAATTTTCTCAACTCATTTTTATTTAAGAAGCCATTGTTGACCACTATGTTCGGATTATCATTATGAATATAATTTCCAAATATCTCAAAATGTACATCTAATTTTTTTTTATTAACATGGTCAATTAACTTAATAAAATTATCATATCCTTTTCTTTCTTTATCATTATGATTAAATGGTCCAACTAAAATTTTGAGTTTTTTATTTTTTTTTTTTATTGGTGAAAAATAGTTCACATTAACACTATTTAATATTTTTTTTAATCTTACATTTTTAAATAAATAGCTTTGCTTAACTTTTTTCTCTAAATAAGTACTTGGTGCAATAATTGATAAGTTATTCAATTTCCACTTTTTTTTTATATTAAAATTACTATTAGATAAATTATTTATATATTTATCTGATAACTGTGGGCAGCTTTTACAATTTGACATAAATTGTTTGCAATTGAATGAATAATGGCAGCCCCCAGTAAATGGCCACATATCAGATAGTCTCCATATAATTGGTTTTCCCAATTTAAGAATGTCTTCTATATTTTTTAAAGATAAAAAACCATCATTTACCCAATATAATATAATTACATCTGCATTATTTATTTCATTAATTTTATTTATATTGAAATAAGAAATTCTTGAATTTGACCAGTACGTATTAGATTTCTTTTTATGAAAAATATGATTCATTAAATTATCTAAATAATAAAATAATTTATAGCTAAATAAGTTGTGTAAAAATGTTATTCTTTTTACATCACCTTTAAACTTTTCATCTATTCTTCCTGTTAAATATATATTAATAAACTCTTTATTTTTTTTGAAGAAATTAAAAAATCTTTTCGCAGATACAAATGATCCATGAAAAGAATATCTAGATGATAGATGTACAATAGTTTTTTTCATACCAAAATTGAAATATAAAGAAAGTCCAAATCCTTTCTGTTAATAGGTCATCATTGCGACTTAAGAAAATTTTTACTAAACTTTCAATTTTTTTATATCTGAATATTCCTTGTGATTTAATAAATTGTTCACTGGAATAAAATTTCAATAAATTTAACAAATTACTTTTTAGCCAGATTCTTTTTGGTAAGACAAAACCTTTTTTTTTTCTATTAATTATTTCATCAGGTATTTGACCTTTGGCTACATCTTTCAATAGTTTTTTTGAATTAAGAAAACCTCCATAATATTTACTATTCAAGTTATTAATATGACTATGCAGTTCTAAGTCTAAAAATGGAGTTCTGGCTTCTATCGAATTCATCATTGATAGCCTATCAGTTATATAAAGAAATTCTCCAGGTAACTGTAAATTTAAATCAATTTCTTGAATTATTTTTTTTGGGTGTTTTTTTTTTGAAAAGTGAACTAAATTTTGTATGTCTTCAGAAATATCTTTATCTATGTAATATTCTTCATTAAAAATTTCTTGTAATTCTTTTTGATAAAAGATTTTTTTATATAAGTAGCCATAATAATTTTTTTTTATTCCTTTTAAATTTTGTTTTTTTATTGAATCAATTAAATGTCCAAAAAAAACTTCACTTAGGCCGTATTGTTTCCATTTTCCATAGTTTCCAAATAACTCATCTGCTCCTGTACCAGTAAAAATAACTTTATCTTGTTTCAAATTTTTGTATACATACCATGATGCTAAACTACCTGCATAGGGTTCAGCTAAATTATTAAAAATTTCATCCATTTCATCTAAAATATTATCTGGATTTATTATAACTTCGCTATGATCTGTGTTTAAAAATTTAGATACTTTTTTAGCATAATCTCTTTCATCAAACAAAGAGTTTTGGGATTTAAATCCGACAGTTATTGTATTTATTTTTTTTGAAGAATATTGATTATAAATTGAGGCAATCATACTTGAGTCTAATCCACCTGATAGGGAGCATGATACATTAACATCACTTAACATCCATCTTTTTACTGAGTCCTCTACATAACTTTTTGTAATCTCTACTGCTTCTTTGTAATTATTTATATTTTTATTTAAAGACTGAGGTCTGTATTCATATTTTCTAATTATAAAATCTTTATTATTAAGATCAAAAATAAAATAAGTGCTGTTTTCAAGTTTTTTAATATCTTCATACATGGTATTATTAAATGGTGAATATTGTAAGTTAAAATAGTAATTTAAATTCTTCAATGAAATCTCTTTACTAACATCCTTAAATGACAAAATAGTTTTTAATTCTGATGCAAATATAAAATTATTTTTTTTATTAAAATAATACATTGGTTTAATAGAAAATTTATCTATAGCACCAAATAGAATATTTTTAGTTTTGTCATAAATTACAAATGAAAACATGCCATTTAAATCTTCTAGCATTTTATAACCCTTATATTTGTATAATTTTAACAACACCTCTGTATCAGAGTTTGCAGTTTTAAATTTCATACCTTTTTTTTCTAATTTTAATCTCAAATAGGGCGCATTAAAAATTTCACCGTTATAAATAATTATGTTATTACCATCATTCATAGGCTGAGAGCCTCCTTCGATGTCTATAATGCTCAATCTATTATGAATTAAGCTAATATTTTCATCTTGAAAAGCACCACTACCATCTGGTCCTCGATGTTTTTGTAGTGAGGTCAATCTTTTTAAATCTTTATAAGAATCTTTTTTTATAAACCCTAAAATGCCACACATTATTATTTCAATTAGTTAATTTCGATTTGATATATATTAATGTATAAGCTTTATATGAAAATTGAAATTTTAAAATTTTTTTTATTATCTTTTTCTTTTTCATTTTTATTTATCAAGAATAGAAGTATTGCTTTAAAGTTTAATATTATGGATAATCCTGATAATATTAGAAAATTACATACCATTCCAACTCCATTAACAGGTGGATTATTCTTGATATTATCTTTAAGTGTCGACAATTTTTTATCTAATAATTATGCTAGTATTAGTTTTATAAAAATATTTTATTTTCATGCTTTGTTAACATCTGCTTTTATTATTGGGTTTTTAGACGATTCGAAATCACTTCTGCCCATTACGCGACTAATATTACTCAGTGTTATGCTTTTTGTTTTCATTAAACTTATACCTGAATTAAAAATACAGAATATAAAATTTAGAGATACTGAATATTCAATTTTTCTTAAAGAATACTCTATTGTTGTTACAATTTTTTTTATTTTACTGCTTGTTAATGCTAATAATATGATTGATGGAATGAATGGTATTGCTGTTTATTTTTTTATTTTTGTTTTATTTTATTTTGCAATTAAGGGGTTAATACCTTTTTTTAATATCATTATTTTTACCTTAATATTGTTATTTTTTTTAAACTTATTTAATAAGCTTTTTTTAGGCAGCTCAGGAAACATGATAATGTCATTTTATATTTCATATTTGACAATAACTAATTATAATTCATCTACATCATTATTATGTGATGAAATTTTTATTTTATTTATTTTGCCCGGTGTGGATATGCTTAGATTATTCATAAACAGAATATATAAAAAAAAAAATCCATTTAAAGGAGATAGAAATCATTTTCATCAAATCCTTGAAAACAAATATGGAAATAATAAGGCTTTACTAATTTGGATAATTTTTTGCACGTATCCAATAATATTATTTAGTTATTTAAACTTTTTTTTGACTCTGACTATTTTTTTCTTATCTTATATTTTTCTTATCTATTATTTAAAACCTATAACATCATTAAAATAGTCAATATCATCATTTTCTAACCACTGAACGAAGTTTTGAATTTCCTTTTTACTATTTTCTCCTAGTAACAGTTCTTTGTTTACATCACTCATTAATTGAGATTGATAATTTTTTTGATATTTTAAGTTCAGCCCTGTAAATGATATATTCTTACAAATTAAACTTAAGTATGCAAATTTTATTGCTTTATTTTTAGAATTTGTATTTAAACTCTTAAAGCTTTGAAGGTTCATTAATGTTTTTCTATATTCTTCCTTATTCATTATATTGTCTGTAAAACCTTTGTTATCATAACGCCCTGTACCCGTTGTAATTACAATTTTATTTCTCATCGCAGCTTCTATCCCAACTGTTCCCCTGACTGTTATACAGTAGTCAAGTAAATCAAATAGATGATAAGTACTATATTTAAAATTTGATGGTAAATAAAAAATATTATCAGGAATTTCTCCTACAATTTTTTTTAATATAGTCAATTCACGTTCTTCTTTTTGATATGTGTTATCTTGAATATTTTTAACGATATTGCTTGGATGAGCTTTTATAATCCAGTTAATATTTTTATTTTGTACTGCATAACAAATAGTTTCTTCGTACCATTCCTCGTAGTTATTATATAAATCATCTCCATAAAAAAAAGTTCCATCCCAAAAAATATGTGGAAAAATTACTGCTATTTTTTTTTCACTATCCAGGTTGCCTATTTTTTTTGCTAATTCATTCTTGTGAAGTATTTTTTTACCTACCATTGTACCCGCAGAAGGATACCATTCATTTGTGTTGTACATTTGATAAATTTCATTCTCTAAAAAAGATTTTTGATCACCACTAATTTCTTTTTTATCATATTCATTCCATAATTTATCTGAGATTGCACTAGGATGATCATTTTTATTATTTTTATTAAATTTTTTTAACAAAAAAATATTGTTTTTATAGCTAGCAATAAATTGAATGCATTTTATATTCTTTATTATGCATTGATCAAAAAATTCTCCTTCTCCGCAATATCCCCTGTCATTAAATAAAGCATAGTCTATATTTTTTTCATTTTCTAAAAAACAAATTGAAGCATTTGCTAGTAGTATTGATTTTTTCAAAAAAAAATTAACACACCTTTTATCTTTACTATCTTTAAAATCTATAGTTGATTTACGCAAATATCGCATACTAGAACTTAAAGCATACTTTCCGCATTGAATATCTTTATAAGTATAATTTATTAAATTATCTAAACTTGTTAATTCTATTTTGTTAACAATGTGGCTTAATTTTTTATTAGAAATATTTGAATAAAATTCTAGAGGATAAAAAATTTCATAGCCATTTTTTTTAAAAAAATTCTTATATATATAAGATTTAAAAAAACCAGGTTTACATCCTAAAGAATAAAAGCAATTTAATATAAATGATGATTGTATAACATGGTTACACTCCGTTAATGGAATTAGCGAATTATATATAATTTTTTTTTTATTGTTTTTGATGGTACGAAAGTTTTTTTTATTTGAATCCTTAAAAATTTTTAATGAGTTTAGTATATTTTTTTTTGATTTTTTATTAAAAAAAAAAAATTGCAAATAGGAAATAAATAGATATAAAAATTTTACTCTATAAATCAGAAAATGTATTAATGAAAAAATGAAAAATTTAATTAAAGTCATTTTTTTTAAGATACTCTGCTAATTTAAAATCGATTATATCATCAATATCAATTGATCTTTTTTTTGGCATTAAAAAACCAGCAATTTTTTTTCCTCCGACTATAAATTTACTTATATTTTTTTTAGGAGTTATGTAGATAGCAGCTCCGTTTGGAGCAAAGTATATTTTTTTATTTTGCCTCAAACTTTCTTTTTTTATTTTAAAAGCTTTATTTAACAACAATCCCTTTCTGTTAAAAAGACTTTCTGGGTTAAGTGTATGATTCAGTTGATTAATTGAAACTAAAGAATCTGGTTTCTCTTTTAAAAAAACTTTACAAGCCTCATCTATGTCTTTAGCGACCCTTAATGGTGAAGTTGGTTGTAGCAAAACAATTGCATCATATTTTTTTTCTCTTATTTCTTTATTCTTTAATACGTGCTGTATCACTTTAATCATTGGTGTACTCGAAAGAGAGATATGTTTTGGCCTTTTAAATGGTATTATGATTTTAAATTTTTTACAATATTTTATTATTTTTTCTGAGTCTGTTGAAAGAATTATACTACTTAAATATTTTGATTTTAAAGCTTCTTTAATCGTCCAGTATATCAAGGGTTTTCCATTGAAAAGTTTAATATTTTTATTCTTTAAAGTTTTAGAATTTTTTCTTGCAGGTATTATTGCTAAAAATTTAACTTTATTTTTCAAAATTTATCACTATTCGATTACTTTTTTTTATTTCTTTTTTACTATGATTAAAATTTTTTGAAAAACCTTTAGTTTTATTTGTAATCCAAGGATAGTAATATCTTGATAAAAACGCATCATAGATATCTAGGATTGCTAGACTCAAGTTTATTATAAATTTTTTTTACATTCATAGTTTTATATGTATATACAATAATTAACTTTATGAAAAAAAAAATTTGTATAATAGTCCATTCTAGAGCTAATTATGGAAGCATTAAAGCAGTATTAAAAGAGATTAAAAAAAGCAAAAAATTAGAGTTACAATTAGTAGTTGGTGGTTCAGCTATTTTAGATAGATTTGGTTCGCTTGTTCCTATTATAAAAAAAGATAAGTTTAAAATTAATAAAAAAATTAATTTTTTAATTGAAGGTGATAGTCCCTCGATAATGGCAAAAACTACAGGTCTCGCAATCATTGAAATCAGTAATGTACTGCTTGATTTGAATCCAGACATTGTACTAACAATTGGAGATAGATATGAAACTATCTCTACTGCAATTGCATCATCCTATATGAACATCCCATTGGCCCATACTATGGGTGGTGAAGTGACTGGAACTATTGATGAAAGTATACGGCATGCTGTAACAAAATTTGCAAATATTCATTTCCCTGCGAGCAATTTAGCAAAAAAAAATATTATATTAATGGG
>ERZ807291.6643-NODE-6643-length-13828-cov-4.793654_pt1 | contig 13828 bp, 9 predicted proteins | sample MGYA00521257_ERZ807291 | MGnify/ENA primary metagenome ERZ807291 (study PRJEB31413, sample SAMN03169783) | marine metagenome | biome: Marine; feature: Water; material: Subsurface seawater | place: North Sea | collected 2011-04-28 | depth 1 m m ...
AAATTAAAGGTGGTAGCAAATCTTTCATCGACATTAGTTTTCCAGAAATTGAAAAGTTTGATCGTCTTCCCGAGCCCAAGGCAGATGGTCCCAGTGCATTTGTTTCCATTATGGAAGGTTGTTCTAAATATTGTACTTTTTGTGTAGTGCCCTACACGCGTGGCGAAGAAGTCAGCCGCCCGGTAGATGACGTATTGCTAGAAATCGCTCAGTTGGCTGAACAAGGTGTGCGTGAAGTCAACATGTTGGGGCAGAACGTAAACGCATTTCGTGGTCCGAATTACGACGGTAGCATTTGCACTTTTGCCGAGTTATTAGAATTAGTCGCTTCTATCAATGGAATTGACCGAATTCGATATACCACCTCTCACCCGGTAGAGTTTACTGACGACATTATCGATGCTTACGCACAAATCCCTGAACTGGTAGATCATTTACATTTACCAGTACAATCTGGTGCAGACCGTATCTTAAACTTGATGAAACGCGGTCACACTGCGATTGAGTATAAATCTAAGATTAGAAAACTTAAAAAAATACGTCCTAACTTGAGCATGTCATCTGATTTTATTATCGGTTTCCCTGGCGAAACTAACGCTGATTTTGAAGCCACTATGGACTTAATTCAAGCCATGGACTTCGACTTGAGTTTTAGTTTTATCTATAGTGCACGCCCCGGCACACCAGCAGCTGACTTACCTGATGATGTAACTGAAGAAACCAAAAAACAACGTTTGAGTTTGTTGCAACAACGTATCACCCAACAAGCATTACGTATTGCACGTAACATGGTCGATAGCGAGCAACGTATTTTAGTAGAAGGTCCAAGTAAAAAAAATCCAATGGAGTTGTCAGGACGTACAGAAAACAACCGCGTAGTAAACTTTGAAGGCATGCCAAAAATGATTGGTCAGTTTGTTGATGTTAAAATAACCGATGTGTTTGCTAATTCCTTAAGAGGTCATGTGATCAGAACCGAAGATCAAATGGACTTACGTAACGAATTGGCACCACACACAATTTTAGCTAAAAACCCAAATAAAGTTGATGACTTAGGAGTCGGTCAGGTTGCCATCGTCTAGTCGGTTACACCAGCAAAATTATACAGCAAAGAGAGTAACCATTTGAGTAACCTTGTAAGCAGTGAAATTGTATTAGAGCCCTCAGACCACAAACGTCTATCCAGCTTGTGTGGACCACTGGATGACAATATTAAACAAATTGAACGCCGTTTAGGCGTTGAGATCACTTATATTAACAACGAATTTAAAGTAATGGGGCAATCGCAACAATCTAGCGGTGCGGCTGAATTACTCAAGTTATTGTATATGGAAACGCAACCAATCCGTGGTGTGATACCAGATATCGAACCAAACAAAGTACATTTAGCTATTCAAGAGGCAAAATGTTTGGAACGTGCCGAAACAGGTCAATATGGTAAAGAAATCCATATCAAAACCAAACGTGGGGTGATCAAACCTCGCAATCCTAACCAATCTCAATATGTGAGTAATATCATTAATCACGATATTAGTTTTGGTGTAGGTCCCGCAGGTACAGGTAAAACCTATTTAGCCGTCGCTTGTGCAGTGGAGGCATTGGAACGTCAAGAAGTTCGCCGTATATTATTAACCCGCCCTGCAGTAGAAGCCGGTGAAAAATTAGGCTTTTTACCGGGTGATTTGTCGCAAAAAGTCGACCCTTACCTGCGCCCTTTATATGACGCATTATTTGAAATGCTTGGCTTTGAAAAAGTTGAAAAATTAATTGAACGCAGTGTGATAGAAGTTGCGCCTTTGGCCTATATGCGCGGACGCACTCTAAATGATGCCTTTATCATTTTGGATGAAGGGCAAAACACAACTGTAGAACAAATGAAAATGTTCTTAACCCGAATTGGTTTTAATTCTCAAGCGGTGATCACCGGAGATATTACACAAGTTGACTTACCTCGAGGTGTCCGTTCAGGTTTGCGACACAGCATTGAAGTGTTGAAAGATGTCAATGACATATCATTTAACTTTTTTAGTGCTAATGATGTAGTTCGTCATCCCGTTGTAGGGCGTATTGTAATGGCTTATGAGGAATATGAAGGCAAACAAGAAAAAGAACGACTAGAAAAAAAAGCACAGCTAGCATCACTTTCTAATGAAGCCATTGCCAATAACCATAAAAATCCCGCTAAGTGAAAAACCTGTGAGCGCTATTCTAGATTTACAACTTGCCAGTGATTGCTCTGATATTCCTTCAAAAGAGAAGTTTCAATTGTGGCTAGACACCTTATTGTCTGATCAGCAACTAGAAAACAAAGAAATCACTGTGCGCATTGTTGACGATGCAGAAATTCATCAACTTAATCAACAATATCGTGATAAAGACAAGGCAACTAACGTGCTGTCCTTTCCTTTTGAAATGCCCGACCTAGTATTACCTGATGGTATTGATTTAGATGAATCGATATCTAATTTTTTAGGGGATATTGTTATTTGCGTGCAGGTTATCAAACGAGAATCTAAAGAACAAAACAAGGTGATAGATCACCACTGGGCACATATGTTGATACATGGCACCTTGCATTTACTTGGCTATGACCACATAGAAGAGCTTGATAGAAATGAAATGGAAGGCATTGAAATTGCTATATTACAAAAATTAGCCATTGACGATCCCTACCAAAATCATTAATGATACATTTTGAATATTTCGTAACGCTTAAAACCTTACGATAACTAACCTAAATAACGAGATCATGAGCGAAGATACCCCCCCATCTACTAGCGGTTCTGTCAACAAAGGCTGGATTGAGAAAATAGTCCAATCTTTTACGGGAGAACCGAAAAATAAAGAAGAGTTGTTTGGCGTCATAACTGATGCAGAGCAACGAGACGTCATTAATCCTGAAACCAAAGCTATGATTGAAGGGGTAATGGAAGTCAGTGAGATGCGCGTCAGGGAGATAATGATACCTAGAGCACAAATGCGCACCATTGAAATTGACCAAAATGTAGAAGAGTTTCTACCTATCCTCCTCGACTCTGCTCATTCCCGCTTTCCTGTTATTAACGAAGACAAAGATCATATTGAAGGAATTTTGCTAGCTAAAGACTTACTTGAATATGCCTTTATGCCTGCCAAAAAGTTTGAATTAAAGAATATTCTTCGCCCAGCGGTCATTGTTCCCGAAAGTAAACGTGTCGATGTACTGCTCAAAGAGTTTCAACAAAAACGTTATCACATGGCCATAGTGGTAGATGAGTATGGTGGCGTGTCAGGATTAGTGACTATTGAAGATATTCTCGAACTGATAGTGGGTGAAATTGAAGACGAACATGATGTGGAAGAAAATGATAACGATGGGATCCGCCCACTTAATAAATACACCTACTCAGTTAAAGCCCTCACATCATTAGAAGATTTCAATAAGTTTTTCGAAACCAAATTTGATGAAGAAGAAGCAGATACCATTGGTGGGATTGTGTTAAAAGCGTTTGGCCACATGCCAGAGCGTGATGAAAAAGTCACGATTGGTGAACTTAAATTTAAAGTGACAAACTCAGATAAAAGACGCTTATTGCAGTTAAAAGTGACCTTACCAGAAACGGAAGAGTAACTCTGAGTATCATAGACAAAGAGAGTGACATGTCATTCTCTTTAAAATTATTTTTAGCTGTTCTTTTTGGCGCGATGCTTACATTGGCTTATGCGCCCTTTTCATTGTGGTTTGTTACCTTCCTAAGCCTCACTGGCTTTATTTACTTACTGAGCAACTCATTTCCCAAACAAGGTTTTAAACTAGGTTTTGCTTTCGGTTTAGGCTGGTTCGGTGCAGGTGTCAGTTGGGTGCATGTGAGCATTGCTGATTTTGGTGGGATCCCACTGATTGGCTCCATCAGTTTAATGTTGCTGTTAAGCGCCTATTTAGCGTTATTCCCTGCTCTGAGTTGTTATTTAGTCAATAAATATTTTACCAATAAATTATGGCCTATTGCTCTGCCCTTTATTTGGTTAGCTGTTGAGTGGCTAAGAAGTTGGTTTTTAACTGGTTTCCCCTGGCTTTCATTAGGTTATAGCCAAATACAAGGCCCACTTGCAGGATGGTTCCCAGTCATTGGCGAGTTTGGTGTTTCAGGTTTGACGGTACTCATTAGCACGGCACTTGCTATATGGTTAGCTGATAAGAAATGGCTTCCTAGTATTATTGTTGTCACCGTACTCTTTGTTTCAGGTGTAGCGTTAAACCAATATCAATGGGCAAAACCAAGTGGTGAGAGTGCCCGTATTGCAATGGTCCAGGGCAATATAGAGCAAGCCCTGCGATGGACACCAGAGCAAGATCAGCCCACTATGGACAAATATAAAAATATGAGTGCTGATCATTGGAACAATGATGTGATTATTTGGCCTGAAGCGGCTATTCCTAAACTTGAGCCGTTAGCCGCAGATTATATTAAACAAATAGATAACCTAGCCGCACAAACAAACACAGGCCTTATCACGGGTATTGTTAACTACAACTTTGAAACACAAGAAGCCTACAACAACTTAATCGGTTTAGGACAAAAGCATCAAAATGATAAAGATGATGATGAAGATGCCAATGAACACGGCCACTACTATTATTTTCATGCTAATCGTTTTGCAAAACACCACTTACTGCCCATAGGCGAATTTATTCCATTAGAAAATTGGATACGTGGTTTAGCCCCTATATTTGACTTGCCCATGTCATCCTTTAGCCGAGGTGATTATCAACAATCTAATTTAAAGGTAAAGGGGTATCACTTTGCCCCGGCAATCTGCTTCGAGATCGCTTTTCCCAAGCAGATTTCCGCTAACCTATACTTCAACACTGACTTTATTATCACTGTTAGTAATGATGCTTGGTTTGGTGGCTCTCATGGTCCAGCCCAACATTTAGAAATTGCACAAGTGCGGGCCAAAGAGTTCGGTTTACCCGTGTTACGTACAACCAATAATGGTATCACCGCTTTTATCGATCACCGTGGTCAAATTCAAAGTAGATTACCTCAGTTCGAAGCTGCGGTACTGAGTGATGTTGTCCAACAAGTTAAGGGATATACCCCATACCGTGCGTTTGGTGATTGGCCAATTTGGTGTTTGTCTTTCATGATGTTATGTTTAGCCTGTTGGAATAAAAAACAACTGAAGGATAGTTAGTCAAATGCCTACTCAAACCCGCAATCCTCATTTTACTATTCGCCCAGCAACCATCGAAGACGCCGGACTGATCCTTAGGTTCATTCGAGAATTGGCCGATTACGAAAAACTGTTACATGAAGTTATTGCTGACGAAGCCACACTAAAACAAAGCCTGTTTGGCGAAACACCACATGCCAAAGTTTTGATTGGTGAATATAATGGCGTTGCCGTTTCATTTGCGTTGTACTTCCATAATTTTTCAACTTTTCTTGGTCGCCCTGGTATTTACTTAGAAGACTTATACGTTCAACCTACGATGCGAGGCAAAGGGCTAGGTAAAATCCTACTGGGGTATTTAGCATCTCTTGCCATAGAATTAAATTGTGGGCGTTTAGAGTGGTGGGTATTAGATTGGAATAAGCCCGCTATCGATTTCTATCAATCTTTAGGCGCCCAGCCCATGGATGAATGGACGGTGAATCGAGTGGCGGGTGAGGCGTTAGGTAAACTTGCAAAACAGCTATAATTATAAAGTCCTCTCGTTATAATTGACTCATGTTATAACAGCGCATCAGGAATGCCTTAACCTCCCCCCTGCTCCACTTCCTTTGTGCCAACCAATATAGCTCTAATCTTATCAATCGGTGTTAGCACTATCACATTACCTGTCAGCACCAGAACAAAACCAATCACAGTGCTAGTTTGCCAAACAAACCCTTCAAACAACATACTTAATGTCACAGCTACCACAGGGAACATCACCACAGAGTAACTGGCTTTATCAGGGCCTATGTCTTTTAATAATACAAAATAACAAGCAAAAGCGATAACCGTACCAAATATGCTTAGGTACAGGAGAGAGGCAATATAGGGAAGCCTAGTATCTAAGCTAAATTCAGAGCCACTGCTCAAAGTAAAGATGAGCAGGAATAAGCTACCGTATAACATACCCCATGCATTACCCTGCATAATACCAATATTGTTGCTTGAATTACGCACACTGGTCATATTGCCCAATGAGGCAACAAAGGTACCGCCTAACGAAAGCCCCAAACCGATTATCGCTTCACTGGCAAAGTCTAAGGTTTTAATGTCTTGCCAAAACAGAGCAATAATACCTACTAGGCCTAAGGTTGCGCCGATAAGAATACGAGGAGCGATAGGTCTGCCAAAAAATATTCGGGTATTGATAATGTTCATTATTAATAATGTAGAAAACGCTATAGAGGTCATGGCTGAAGTTAAGTAATTTTGTGCCCAATACAGAATTAAGTAATTAAATCCGAAGTTACAACAAGCTAATGTCATAAAGAAAAAATGATTTTTAATACTAAATTGCATCGGTAACTGCTTAATTAAGCAATATATCCACATCAATAATGCAGCAATTGAGAAACGGTAAACTAACGATACTTCAGGTGCAACAACACCTAGCTGGTATTCGATTGCAAGCCATGTAGAACCCCATATCAGTACTGTCGTAACATATAAAACGGTGCTTCTCATCTTGTTTAACTTTTCACTCTGAAGATGTAAATACTAATTTATCTTATTAATTCCATCAGATCTGGTAACGTCTCAATCAACTTGAAGTAGTCATTAAAGTTCAAGTAAATAGTTTTGATACACCAGCGATGGATCCTGTTTAACAATCCGCAACCATGCCGCATCATTTTTATGCTGACAACCATTAAGAAAACCCAAAGATGTATCCTCGGAAATGGTCGTAAATACTTATAACATCATATATTTCTGGCATCTGAGGTAAATCTTTGGAATGAAAATTCAACATAAAAATAGATAATCGTAAGGTTTTTTTGCCAAAAAATCAGGTACAGAAGGTAAAGCATTAAATAGATCTAAGCTCAAAAGTAAATGAATTAATTTGCCGTGGATAATAAATTGGCATTAATTGATATGTTATGTATCCACCTCACTGTTAACATATTGTTAACCAAAAGTAATAAGAGTTCTTTTATGCACTTTGACTATATCATCATTGGCGCGGGTTCAGCAGGCTGTGTATTGGCTGCTCGTTTGTCTCAGAACCCAAATAATTCTGTGTGTTTGCTCGAAGCAGGCGGTCCAGATAACAGTGTTTTAATTCAGGCTCCTATGGGTGTGGCAGCTATGTTGCCAACTAAAATTAATAATTGGGCCTTTAAAACTATTCCTCAGAAGGGATTAAATGCACGGCAAGGTTATCAACCAAGAGGGAAAACCTTAGGGGGAAGTTCATCAACTAATGCCATGTTATACGTTCGTGGAAATAAATGGGATTACGATACTTGGGCCAGTTTAGGTAACGATGGTTGGGCATATCAAGATGTACTTCCTTATTTTAAAAAGTCAGAGGGCAATGAAGCCTTTTCTGATGAATTTCATAACAGCGACGGCCCATTGGGAGTGTCTAATCCCTCTGATGCTAGTGATTTAAATGATAGGTTCATTAGTGCATGCGCAAAACATGGCATTCCATTTGTAGAGGATTTCAATGGTGCTGACCAAGAAGGCGCTTTTTTTTATCAAAGAACAGTTAAAGAGGGCGAACGTTGCAGTGCAGCGAAAGCGTTTTTAACGCCTAATTTATCTAGACCAAACCTGACTATCATCACTCATGCTGTTACAGATAAGATTCTGTTCGAAGATAAAAAAGCCATAGGAGTGCGTTATAAAAAAGATAATCAATCAGTTGAAATAACATCGACTAAAGAGATTATTATTAGTGCAGGTACATTTGGTTCTCCGCAAATATTGATGTTATCTGGCGTTGGAGCGGCGCAACATTTATCAGATAAAGGCATAACCACTATTCATGATTTAGCTGGCGTTGGGCAAAATTTACAAGACCATATAGATTATGTCCAAACCTACAGGGTATCCAGTAAAGAGGATACCTTCGGCATATCTTTAGCGGGCGGATTCAGGATAATTAAATCAATGTTCCAGTGGAAAAAAAGTAGGACTGGAAAGATCACTAGTACCTTGGCAGAGTCTGGCGCTTTTTTTCATACTAAAGAAGGGTTGAGTGCGCCTGACGCACAGTTTGTTTTTGTTCCTGGGATTGTTGATGATCATGCTCGAAAAATAAATATGGGCCATGGATACAGCTGTCACATTACTGTTTGTCGCCCTGAAAGCCGCGGAGAAGTAAAATTACGAAGCACAGATCCTACTGATAGTTTACTCATCGACCCTAACTTCTTCGGTGACGAAAAAGATATGCAAACTATCATGGCTGGCGCACAAAAAATGCAAACTATTTTAGAAGATGATGTATTCAGCGATATACGAAAAGATATGCTGTATGTTGTTGAAAAAAATAATGCACAGCAATTAGAGCAGGACATACGTAATCGCGCAGACACTCAATATCATCCAGTTGGAACCTGTAAAATGGGGCCTGCATCAGATAACTTGGCGGTCGTTGACTCTCAGCTTAAGGTTCATGGTTTACAAGGATTAAGGGTAGTTGATGCCTCTATTATGCCAAACTTAGTCAGTGGTAATACCAATGCGCCCACTATCATGATCGGTGAGAAAGCAGCTGACATGATAATAGCAGCGAATACCTAATTATTAGACAAAATTAGACTCTCAAACAAGGACGAAGTTTACTCATATCTTAGAATTTTATGATTGGGCTGAGAGCTTAATTGTTTATTTGCACAATTTCTGAACCTAATAACTTGCCTACCTATGAATTGGGCAGCTTCAGTATAAATACGATTTTTTGGGAATTTCACAGCAATTAACAACAATTTGTAATTTGCTATGATGATGCCTTGTGAAATTTTAAATATAACAGTGATGGAAACACAGACTTTTACTTCACGTTTTCATCTGGTTCTATGACGGCAGTAACTGACACTGCCTGATGCTCAGACAGAACGACCTCTGTTTTGAAAAAACGACTTTATTTATTACCATCCCAGTTTATTCTGCCCTATTACATTAGCCTGCCATACCTTTGGGCCCCTGAGCACAGTTTAGCCCTGTTCGGGTCTACTTAATGGTGCTAAATTTTATTTCTCAGTTAATTAAAATAGACAATCTGTGAAATCTCAGACAGACCGTAGGCCCATTAAAATAGTATTGGCGGTAGTTGATAACCGCCATACTGTTAGATTTAAAAGGTTTGGCTTAGGCAAAAAACAATCAAACTTATCGACATATTTTAATAAACTATGTTCAATAAAGTCAGCAATAATTTTAAACTTACAATTGACTTGTGACTAGGCTATAACTTCATTCTTAATGCTTGCTAACGAATATAAAGCTTGTAAATAAGGTTATGCACCGCTTTACCGAAAGGAGGAAATAATAATTTACCGAAGCTAATCCGGCCGCGCGACAAAATTGCTTTTGCATGAGAAAATGTCTTAAAGCCTTCTGAGCCATGATAACTTCCCATACCTGAAGAGCCTACCCCTCCAAACGGCAAATCTTCAGCAACCACATGAAAAGCCGCGTCATTAATACATACACCACCTGAATGGGTGCTTTTTAATATTTTGTTCTGAAAGGCTTTGTTAAAACTATATATATATAAAGCGAGTGGTCGTTCGCCTTCGTTTATATAATCAATCGCCTGCTCTAAGGTATCATATTCAAGAATAGGTAACAGTGGGCCAAAAATTTCTTGCTGCATGACCTGCATATCCTTGCTGACATTGTGTATTAAGGTGAGCGGCATTTGCCTGGTTTTTGAACAGCCCGGATCACCTCCTAAAGGTGTAATAACGGCTCCCTTAGTATCTGCATCATTAATCAATGTTTGCAAACGGGAATGTTGAGCTATGTTGACCACACTGGTGTAGTCTTTATTATCTTTTACCGAAGGGTACATACTCTTAAATGTTGTCTCGATAGCATCGATTAACTGTTGGGTTTTCCCTTTCGGACAAAAAAGGTAATCTGGTGCAACGCAGGTTTGGCCTGCATTAAGTGTCTTACCTAAAATAAATCGTTCTACAGCAGTATTAATGTCCATATCATCAGCAATAATAGCAGGCGACTTTCCTCCAAGCTCTAACGTAACGGGAACCAAATGCTCGGCTGCAGCACGCATAACCAACTTCCCAACATTGGTTGATCCTGTGAAAAACAGATGATCAAAGGGCAGTGAGGAAAATGTGGCGGCTACATTTGCATCACCTTCAATAATGCTTATTTTGTTGACATCAAAATATTTGGCTACTAGCTGCTTAAGAAGAGCAGCGGTATTAGGGGTGTATTCCGACATTTTAATCATAGCTTTATTACCTGCTGCAAGCGCAGCAGTCAGTGGCCCTAAGCCTAAAAACACCGGGTAATTCCAAGGGACTATGATACCGACTACGCCCAAGGGTTGATATTCAACTCTTGCTGATGCAGGCTGCAGTAATAAACTTAAATGTCGTTTACTGGGTTTCATCCATTTTTTTAAATGGTCAAGGGAGTAATTAATTCCTTGAACTGTGGAGAGTATATCGCCAATTTTAGACTCATCACTAGAACGGTTACCAAAATCCTGATCCATTGCCTGTATAAAGGCATCCTGATTATCTAAAAGTAATGCTTTTAGTGTTTTTAAATCTTGCTGTCTTGTTTTAATATCGGGAAAAGGCGCTTTTTTAAAGGCATTTTTGAGTATTTTTAAGATGTCAGGTAAATCAGTCTTTGCAGCGTCTTCAGTCATTTTTAAGCCTTTCCGAATGAGTTATATCAAGCGTGATGTGCACTTGGAGGATGATATGTGGAATTTGTTAAAATATAAAACAAAATTATAACGAATGGATAACGACTTATTTACTGAATTTATGCCAGATGTTTATCTTTACGGTATTCACCTGGCGCATAATTAGTCCAACGTTTGAAAGCGCGGTTAAAATTACCAATATTTGCAAAGCCAACCAGATAACCGATCTCACTTAATGACAAATGCACTTGTGTAATGTATTCCAATGCAAGTTTTTTTCTTGTTTCCTCTAATAAGTCACGATAACAGGCATCTTGTTCGTTTAATTTTCTCTGTAAATTACGTAAGCTCATTCCAATTTGTTTAGCAATATCAGTTTGTGTTGGTGTGCCTAAAGGCAACATGTCATAAATATTATTTTTGACGGTTTGAACAACATCATTTTTATCTAATCTTGATAGAAATTCATTTAACAGCTTTTCGTGGGATTGAGTAACCAAAGTATTTCCACCAAGCAGGGGCTCTTTCAATGTAAGCGTTTTACAACTAAATGAAATCTCATTTTGATCAAAATTTACGGGGCAATCAAAAAAGTTACTCAGAAACTGAAAATTTTCTTCAGTCTTAGACCAATTCAAATTGACTTCCAAAGGTTTAAAATTATGGCTAGACGTTTCTCTTGCAAATTTAACTAAAGTGGCAATAAAAGTGATGATAGAATTTTGGGATAAAATCGGTCTGTTTGTTGATTCATACAAAACTGGTATCAGAACTAATTTAGATACATCAGGACTTTCTTCTATTTTAATCGTGCAAGTATTAGAGACCACTTTTTTATATCGCACAATACGTTTGAAGGCATCATATAAGCTGTCGGACGCCATCATTGCATATCCTAGAGCATGAAAAGTACTTGGATGAAAATTTTCAGCAATAGTTATAGCAAAATGATGACGATTTTTTAAGTGATTGCAGTATTCGATTAATTGGGCCACTTTGTCAGCCGACAGTCGGGATTCTTGGTCTTTAAAATCAGAAGTTCTAATATTACAGTCAGCTAACGCTTTATGAAAATCAATATCCCATTCCTCCATAGCGCGTTTTATCGGTATAAGCCAACCACTAAACACTGAAAAATAATCTGTCATGCTATAAATAACCCAATTTTTTAAACTTCATAACTACCATATTGCATCATATGATAAGAGATTGGCACAGTGTATTAGTTTTTTTATTTTATTAGTTGTAAAGTTTATGTTGGTTTTTTGTTTAAAACCAATCCTGACAGACTTTTGAGGTTAACAATAATTAAACATGGGAATTATCATGTCTACTCATAAACACACTAAGAAACTTCTTGTTGCAGCAATAACAACAGCATTTATGACTAATTCTGCCATTGGTGCTGAGTTTTATTTCGGCGAAGACGACGATATTAGTCTTCAAATTACCTCACGACTTTCTTTAGGGTCAAGCTGGCGAATTAACGATGCCGACCCTTTCTATATCGGTGCGACTAATGGAGGCACCGGTGCTACAGCCACTACAGACGATGGCAATCTTAACTTTGGTAAAAACGATGCCTTTTCACAAATCATAAAAGGTTCACATGACTTTGAATTAACCAAAGACAACTTTGGCGCTTTTGTCCGTGTTAAATATTGGCATGACTTTGAATTATCCGATGGTGCAAGACCCCATGGGAATTCTGGCAATGGTTATACTCCTGGTGAACCATTGAGTGATGATGGTTTTACCGAATTTGGGCAGTTTTCCGGTATCGAGTTAATGGACGCCTATATATTTGGTGCCTTTGACATAGGTGACGTTCCATTAGATGTGCGACTAGGTCGTCAAGTAGTCAGCTGGGGAGAAAGTACTTTTATACAAGGTGGCCTCAATTCATCTAATCCTTTTGATGTAAATGCATTACGTCGCCCTGGTGCCAGCCTTAAAGAAGGCTTATTGCCAGTCGGCATGTTGTACGTCAACGCAGGTGTGACTGAAAATTTAAGTATTGAAGCCTTTTACCAATATGATTGGGAAAAAACCCAAATTGATGGTTGTGGTACGTATTTCTCTGGTGCGGACTTTGCAGCCGATGGTTGTAATTTTGTATCAGTTGGTCCACTCGGAGACCAAGCCGGTCTGGCAGCAGGCATTGCAGCAAAACGTGAAGCCGATATGGAGCCAGATGATGGTGGTCAATTTGGTGTGGCTTTTCGTTATTTTGCACCTGAGTTGAATGATACTGAATTCGGCTTTTATTATATGAACATCCATTCTCGTGTGCCCCTTATAAATGCTATTCGCGGAAACTGGCGTGGAATTAATCCAGCATTACCGGTGTTTTTACCCTGGGCAAATGCAGTTGAATTAGACGCTGCATTCCCTGCTCTTTCAGCGGCATTTGCTGCGGGTGTTTTACCTGACGATCAGCTGGGAACTTTGGGTTTGGCGACTGTATTGCAAAGCACAGGCTCTGATAGAGATACGATTGATGCTCTCAATCCTGGATATAATATTGAGTTTCCAGAAGATTTAAAATATTACGGCCTTAGCTTTGCAACCAATGTTGCAGGTTTTGCCTTATCGGGTGAAGTGTCCTACAAGCCCGATACACCTATTCAGATAAACGGCCCAGAGATTTTGAACGGCGTATTGTCTGAGCAACCTTTCCTTAAATATTCCAGCCGTGTACTCGCTGTCAACCCTGGTGAGCTTTCCAGAGGGTGGGATGAATTTGATGTAACTCAAATTCAAGTTACTGCATTACAGTTTTTTGATCGTGTGTTGGGTGCTTCACGTTTAACTGTTATCGCCGAAGCAGGTATTATTTTGACCGATGATATTGAAGCATCTGAACAAAACTATGGTCGTAACTCAGTGTTTGGCTTAGGAGACTTTGATGTAGGTGGAGGTATCAACTGTACAAACTTGGTTGCTGCAGGCGCAATTTCAGGTGATTGTAAGGATGATGGTTACGTG
>ERZ807291.6646-NODE-6646-length-13822-cov-5.525605_pt1 | contig 13822 bp, 12 predicted proteins | sample MGYA00521257_ERZ807291 | MGnify/ENA primary metagenome ERZ807291 (study PRJEB31413, sample SAMN03169783) | marine metagenome | biome: Marine; feature: Water; material: Subsurface seawater | place: North Sea | collected 2011-04-28 | depth 1 m m ...
CTACGTTTGTATTCGATTTTTTTATTAAGTAGGGATTTTGCGCTTGATAGGGAATGTACCAAATGGGATGTACCAAATGGGATGTTGGTATGTCAGACTAGTATTTTAACGTCAAATTAAAATCTACAAATTTGTTTAAGCTATTTTTATAAAGATACTATTAAACAATATTACATCGAGACAAAAATACCTTATAATTTGTACCAAAATTTATGATAAATGTACTTTATCTTAATTGTCTTTGTCGAAAATAGTTGGGATTAATTGGTTGGATGGTTAGGGTTAGGGTTATTTATTTAGGTATTTCCAACGAATGGGATTACATTAAGATTGTTTACATATCGTTTACGAAAAAGAAAAGAATTTTAGGTTTACAGTATATATTATCCCATAAATATTTTACAAATGTCCGTGTTTTATGCCCACAAACGTCAAAAGAAGATTCCCACAGCAGTCTTTAGCTTAAAGAATGAGAAAGAAATTGTTATCAAAGTTAAACGAGGCCTTGAACCTTTACCATACGATGTCATAAAGAGAAATACATACTTGGTACCAATGGGAGATATTGACAACGCTGTGAGTCTATGTCTGGAAATGGGGTTATACATCGAATGTATACCAGAACAAGTCGAAAAGGCTATGTCAATACAATCAAAGAGCGTTTTCGACAATACCTTCAAAAAGACGAAACTATACAATACCCTATTCCCTTACCAAAAAATCGGTATCGAGAAAGTTGTGCGTGATTTCGATGGTAGAGCGTTGATAGCGGACGATATGGGGCTTGGTAAAACCTTACAAGCTATTGCTTTATCGGAGTACTACAAGATTAAAAAGTTACTGGTAATTTGCCCAGCGTATTTGCGTTACAATTGGAAAGCCGAGTTTGAAAAATGGCTGGGAATTACCGAGGTGTGCATGCTAAAGACTGGCAAAGACGAATTAACTGGGTACCCTGTCATAACCTCGTACGAATTGGCAGTAAAGAAGAAAGTTGAGTTGCGCAAAATGGGATTCGACATGGTGATCTGTGACGAAAGCCATTACTTGAAAAACCATCGTTCTCAACGAACACGTGCCCTCTCGCCATTGTTAAAGGACATACGATACACACTCTTGCTAACCGGTACTCCAGCCTTGAACCGGCCTTGTGAATTGTACGCTCAGGCGCATATCGTTCAGAAAGAATTCTTTCCTTCTTTCAAACAGTATGCTGAACGGTACTGTGACCGAAAAATGTCGCCGCTGGGGTATTGGGACGATACCGGCAGTAGCAATCCACACGAAGTACACTGGTTGGCTACCAAAACCGTGATGATACGGCGGTTAAAACGAGATGTATTAAAGGATTTGCCTGTAAAGAACAGGTCACAACTGCACATCGAACTGGGCGTGCGGGATACATATGAATTGATTCCTCTATTCCAAGAATGGAAAGAGTTGAACGAGGAAATCCCGAAAATGGTACCATGTTCAGAAGAGGTCCAGAAGGCAGATTTCCGAAGAAAAGCGGTCATCAGCGAACTGTACCTGTTAACATCTGAATGCAAAGCAAAAGCAATCAAGAAATTAATAAAAGACACGATACAGAATGGAAACCCATTTTTGGTGTTTTGTTACCATAAAGGCTTAATGGACGCTATTGAAGAAGTGTGCGATGGAAAGAGCATGCGAATTGATGGAGATACACCGACTGAAAAGAGACATGAATATGTACAGGGCTTTCAAGAAGGTAAGTATCAGGTGGCCGTTTTAAGTATGCTGGCCGCTGGTACTGGTATAACTCTAACGAGGGCTTCCCATGTAATATTTGCCGAGCTATACTGGACTCCCGGTGTCTTGTTACAGAGTGAAGATAGAGTACATCGTATTGGACAAAAAAATGCATGTAGTATACAATATGTTATTTGCGAGAACACATTAGACCCTTACTTGTATAAGAGTGTCCAATTCAAACTGAATACCATCGATGGTGCGTTGGATCAGAGAAGCGATCGTAAGTTTCAAGGTACGAAATCCATATACGATATGATTTAGTAACGCTGTGTATGTTTACTGTCAAAACCAGTGGTACGATGCTGGTTCCTCTTCCTTGGTGGAGTCCTCGCCCTTAATCGTTTTGTGCGGCGCTTTGGTGCGTGGACCTTGGCCGGTTGAAACTGCTGTTCGTATTCCGGCCCTTGGGAAAGGATAGTTGCAATGAATTGTAGAAAGGTTGCCATAGTTGTTTTCAAGTATAAATGTGCTTAATTTTATGTAAAATGGATAAGAAAGAAATAATTATTCAGTTTTTAAATAGAATTGTTGGAATTATTGTGTGGGTCGCGTTATGGAACATCATGGACGTGATTGTAAACGATAAAGACCTCGTGTTGAATGGCGTTATAGCGGTTGTTGGTTTATTTATCTGGGGACTGTTGGGCGAATATCGGCCTCAGGGGTGGGCTATTTTACCAATTGGTTCGCAAGTATAAATATCGTAAATTGTGGCTGTAAATGCTTCAATTGGTTTCAAAATTTATTACACGGAAATACACCGCTGGTGAAGTTTACCTATGGTATGGTCATGTACAGAAGATTATCATTCGAGTTTCAGAAGAGAAATTAGATCTTTAATTTTTAAATATATAAAATGCGATTGCAATTGTCACGAAACAAATTATTAATGAAAACAATAAACAAGAATAATATCCTTTAAATGTTCCCAGATTGAACAAACATCGGTCGCGAACACACACACGGTCGTCCTCGGCGTTAGCATATATACAACATACGTAATCTTCGGGTTGTATCATTCAAAAATAAATATTACTGGTTATATACAGACATTTAAACAACAATACCTACTAATAAAAGATGGAAAACACTGCTTTGCGTTTACGAAAAGGTCATCATTACCATGATGAGCATCGTGACTTTCTAAATCGCGACGATCTCTTCAATGGTCATGGTGTCAGTCCGTTAAAACGCTACTGGGTACACACTAAGAAGAAGAACTTTAAGTGCGTGATCTTTGTACGAATTGGACAGTTCTATGAATTTTACCACAACGATGCCGACATTTTGCACGGGTTTGGCTGCGTGTATATGTATGGCATACGAGCGCACACTGGTATCCCTGTATCGGTCGCCGAGAAATACACACAGCTGTTGACCGTGAATGGTTATAATTATATGTTCATGGACCACGAAGGAGCGACGAAATGGCTGAACACAGAAAGCGCGGACGAAAAGATCTGTAAGATGGTATATGCCATTACTACACAGTCTTTGTTGATCGGAGACTTACCTACGAACGCTGAAAAACTTATGAGTCTTTTCAAGGATATTCCAGCAAGCAGGGAGAAATTGTGGCAGCTGGCCAAAGACAATCGATTCGAATGGGTCCGGGATGTAAATCATCCGCAAAAACCGGAAGAATACAAGAAAAAGATGAACGAAGCTCTTGCACAATACTTATCGGCATGAACACATAATTTATAATTCTTTGTATATAAGCTTTATTGTATCATTAAAATTATTAATGGGTACTTTAATAACCGAACAACAGTGTTTACAATTCTATCCAAACTTATTCATTTACGACCTAGAATACGTCGGCGTTCCAAACAACCTCAATAAATGCTATATATGGGAGATTGGAGCCATACACGTCGCGACTGGCGCTGTATTTTCCATAACAATGGATCCCGGCATTCGGCCCCTTCCACCACCAATGTCCGAAGAGTTTGCAAATGTTACGGAAGATTTTCTGAAACGGAAATCCGCGTGTTTGTTCGAGTATGGATGGCAGATGTTTCTGAACTTTGTAAACGCTCGAGCGAAAGGTGCTGCTCTGCTAGTAGCTCACAATAACTTCAAAAGCGATAAAGTGATGATGGAAGTGGAGGCCAAACGAAGGAAGTTACAGTTACCATTAAACTGGTTTTTTTTCGACTCCTTGTTATTTTGCAGAAAGGCCATTCCTAAACAGACATCCTACACTCTCCACGATTTGTATTTTTCTCTCCTTCGTAAGAAAATTGTGGATAACCACAGTGCTTTACCGGATGCCCGCGCTTTACTGGAGCTATTGACCTATATAGGCTTGCAGCGTATGTGCGGCCCTATCTACCCGTCGTTCTGCACCTCATTGCAAGTGATTAAGTGGTTAGGACCTTCGTGCGAGCGAATACTTTTTGAAAATAATATCCGATGTCTAGAACAACTCATCTCCAATATTATTGTGGCGTATGCACAACATAATATTTCTCAATTCGGACAGCAAACGCAACTATTGAACTTTGTTCAGTACTATATTTCCAATTACTGTGGAATAACCAGCGGGAACTCGAATAGTATATCGAATTCAATTATCGAGAAGTGGTTACCGGTTGTATAAATATTATTAAAACATTATAAAATGCCGAAACGAAATCGTGAATCACCGTATGAGCTTGAGAACAAACGTGCCAAAGTGGACAGTTACGCTACACACGCACAAAAAAGAAAGTTTGAAGGTGAATACCAGAGCAACAAGAGGCAACGGGTGGTCACGGAGGACTATGTAGAAAAGTTACAGAAGGATAACCAATTGGCTAAGGCGGCTTGTTCCCACGCGATGGTCACAATTGACCAATTGCAGGAGAGAGTAAGACAGTTGGAATTTATGCTCGGTGTACAACGGAGTCAGATGGAACGCTTTCGACTTAATAATAATGTAACAGCTTATTAGTTATTTATCCATTGATTACCATTCCATACCCGATTGTAGAGTATGCTATCTCCTTTGCTTTGGTTCTCCTTACCCCACATGGGTTGTAAGTTGGTGTAATGAAAACATCGCCTCTGCTGTTCGGGATCGGTCAAATCAAAGGACGCACATGGCATCATGTGATCGATGTGCCATTTCCCTTGGTTCTCCCATGTCATTCCGGGTAGGAACTGTTTTTCCAGATGGTCCTTTGCATATGTGTAGGAACAGCCCAATAATTTCTCGGTACTCGCACTCTTGTACCTGCCTTTGAGTGCATCCTTTAAACGGGCACGCAATCTCCTTGTAAGTCGGAACTGTGGATCGGTCTTTCTACGTTCCCTAAGACGTGCATTTCGTTTTTTCTTGGCTTCTGGGCGTTGGCGGCTCTTCCTTACCGATGCACGTCTTTTCTCAGGGTTGTTTTTACTCCACATCCTTTGTGTAGCATTGTATTTATCCCGGTTGTTTTGTGCCCACTTCTTCGAATTTGCATTCTTACACACTTTGCATCGGGAGTTGAGTCCATCGCGTGCTCTACAATTCTTGCTAAACCCAGTGAGCGCTTTGGTTTGTTCGCATCCGGTACAATACTTCATTTTGATCAATAAATCACTTTAAATAGGATATAATCTATCGGCTAGACTTTTGTAACGGTAAACCCCGCGAAACTGCTTCAAGAATTCGCTATGAGAATGAGTGCCGACCCATTGGTATAGATCTTTCTTACAGTGTATCCCGCCTTTTTTGAATTTCTCGATGGACTTTTGGCCAACGCCCTTAATAGTACCCAAGTCGGAATCCCATTTGGTTTTAACTTGGGATTTCTTGGTTTCGAACAATTTTTCTATAGTTATACTCTCCTTATCCGATACGTATTCTAAGAGTTCATACAACGCTATCGCATCGGATAAAGCATGGTGTGCCTTGTATCCTTTGCCGAAAATACCCCTATATAACAATGGTTGAGAGTACGAGTCGGATGCTATTGTTCTTCTGAACATCGGCAAGCTATCTTCAAAGTCTACATTTATCTTAATACCCAGCCTATCGCAATTCCCACGTACAATCTTCTCGTCAAAACTTTTTCCATTGTGAGCTACCCAAGTCCGTCCAATACCAATTTTTAGAGTCTCTTCCAGTGTACTTTTAGTATCGTAAAATAATGGACCTTTGGTTCCTTCGACTTCGTACTTCTCCAAGTATTGTTTTGCGAGTTTAACATCTTCTTTGTTATTCTCCAGTGCGTACAGCCACTGATTTGAACTGTACTCACCTTTGTTGTCAAGAGCTTTGGCGGACCGTAGTAAGAGAATGGATATAGCGTCCGCTTGTTTCTGCTGACCAGCGCGCTTGAAGTGACTCTTGAGATGTCTCTTTTCCACTAGTAATTTTGTCCAAAAACGCAACGATTTCTCTGGGTTTTGGTCCATCGCATTCAACGAAGAAATAACTTCTTCCCCGCTTTTGTATTGTTCACAAGGATTAATCAATTTGGAAAAAGAAAATTCTTTGCAATAGAGCGCTATCTCTAACATTCTTTGATTTGTACGTCGTTGTCCCTTTTCTAAAAAGCAAGTTTCGAGATCGTAAGTAAGAAAGCGCTTCATTTATAATTAATAGCAGTATTTAAATAGTGTAATATTACAATATATGTCTTATTTTATTGGTAATGTACTGTCACCGACCGCAACGCAACCAGAAGCCGATGATCCAACTTTCGCGTTCACTAAAGAAGAAACTCTGGCATTAGATATGAAGGATGTCCCTATAAGAATGGAACACCATGATGAAATGGAAGTCGGTACAATAAAAAGATCTTGGGCGGACAAAGATGGAAGACTTTGGGTACTTGGGAAACTGAACGATGATAATTTCCAATCCAAGTTCGCAAAACATGCAATTTCTGAAGGTGAACATGGAGCTTACTATACCGGACTGTCGCTACAGCACATGCACACACAGTACGCTTCAGGGAAATCGAAAAAAACCGCAATTGAAGTATCGCTCTGTGTCAACCCGCGGAGAGACGATTGTAGAATCGCTTTCGTGAATAATACACTGAATCAAACCCAAAGAGAAAAAGTGACCTATAAAATAAAACAGTATGCTAGTAAAATGTCTACTGAACAAACCGCACCTCAAGTTACACAAGCCACGCAAGAAGTGAAACAAGTTGCCGAAGCCGCTCCAGCTGAGCAAGCCGAGGCTGCCCCTGAACAAACTGAAATGTCCCGGGAGGAAATGATGAAAGTGATAATCGAACAACAACAAGAATTTGAAAAAATGAAGAGCACGAAGACCAAGGAACAAGAAGAACTTGAGGAGCTTCGTTCCATGTTGCAAAAACAACGTGACGACGAAGCTGCAAAGACCCTAGCGGCCGCAAAAGCACTCTCCGAGGACCTTATCAATCAATGGGCGAAGAATTTGGACAAGTCCGAGATGACAGAGGAGAATAAGAAAAGCATTCTCGAAATGGCGGAAAAGTTTCCAGAACAATCGATGCAGTTGCTTCGAGTCGCGCATTGTGCTTCTCGAGCCCACGCTTCGCAAATTAAAAAGTTCAATGAGTTTAAAGAGATTTCTCAAAAAACTAAATTGCAAGAGAAGTTCACGGCGGTAATGCAAAAGAAGCGCCCAGCTCCACAACCAGTGCAGCAGGTCCATGCGGCTTCCACAAAGAAACAGAAGAGGAGTACTGAGAACATGGCGTTGAGTATTGTAAAACAGTACCGATCCAGTGGTAGTGCTAGAGATCACATGACGGCTTTGAGCGAGTTGCAACAGCCGAAGAAACGTAGTAAACGCGCTCCATACTATTAAATTATGAATACCTATTAGGATATTTCCCAATTTTACTTTTACTGTAATAGTTCAACACACTGAAGTCTTTCTTCGGAATATTTTCATTCTTTCTGTACAATTTTATGAATGCATGATGGTCTACCAACCACAAATTTTTCATTTCTTCCACTGATTTCGTTCTTACCGATGGATACTCGTCGTTCACATGGACGTAATATTCTAGTATCCAATTGTCATAATATGGGTTTCCCGGTATTCTCAGTGTGTTCTCAATGGAACCTACTTCTATTCCTACAGATTCGAACCACATTTTCAAGGTTACGGACTTCCCTTCGACTCTTAATTTTTTCGGTGCAGACCATGGGTGGACATGTATGATATTGTCGCAATGTGTATGAACACCTGTGTGATACCATTTTTTTATGTACGCGTAGTTTGGTGGATGTATACACGTATCGACGGGATGGAAATCTTCGTACGGGACAGGCTCAGTCATATTTCTATCGTGGAGTGTTATCAAATGGCCCCCTAACTGTATTGCTATTCCTATGTGTATATGATCTCCTACTATTGGCCGATATTTAATTTCCCATTTTTCGGTGGTTCGAAACGAATAGGAGCATGTACCGAGTGTAATTTTAGTTGTTCGAAAAGTGAATGGTGACTGTTCTCTACGAATTGCAATCGCAAACTCCGGGTCCGCAACCGAGCGTAGTATATCGCATGTGGAACCAAATAAACTAGTGTACATGGTTTTCGTGTCTACTTGGACTAGAATAATGGTAGAATAATACAGAGTAAAGAAGGCTATAATAAATATCGTACAGCATTTTTGATTCATTTCTATATTTTTAATTACTATTTATACTAGTATCGCAAGTTTTTGTACCTTGGAGTAAAACCGTCGTCTATTAATTGTTCGTTCTCTTCCATACTTATACCGCTCATCATCTTCTTGTTCACCGCATCCGCAATTTCTTCGTGCCGTTCATCTTTATACATGTACAAGCAACCTATTATAGCAATAATAATGACGCCCACAATGATCCCGATAATTGCAAGGTCATTCATCTCATGGAGATGGTCGTGAATTTTCTTCTCTTCTTTCGTAGCATTATCGTCCGATTCGGTATAATCCGAGATTTCTTTGGTTGCCGGCATGACCTGAAAGCCGCCTGAGCTTTCATCAACGGTACTGCTTGCTTTCAAGTTATTGATGGTGTAGGTTCTTCGTAGACGCCGTTGTTCAAGATTGTCGTTTCTGAGTACCGCAATCATTTCTACTTCAAAAATGTCCATGTTTGCATCTTGCAATGGCAACAGATCGAATTCCAAGGTCTTGGCCTGTTCCGCTGTGATAGCAATGGCTGCACATTTAAGAATGTTGGAATCAAAGGAGGTTGGAAGACCGGTAAGTCCGCTCTTTTTTTGTTCACAGTCGTAGTTGGCATTGGCACTGTTGTACCGAATTTCCATCATAAGATCTGAAGAGATTTGTTTGCTTGGGTCCTTATTACCGTATAGATCGGCCTCGTACCGATTGATTTTGTAATCGATATCACGAAAGGACCACTCGACCGCGTTGGCCAACCCAGTTGAGTTTCTTCCATCCAAATAGATATCACTAAACACAATGGCTTTTGCACTTGCTAGAGCTGAGGCACAGTTTTGTTTTGGTGTTTCGGTACCAGCTACATCTTCTGAAACCGCCGAATCAACGGTCGATCGAGCACCTGATCCTCCAACATCGACGGTAGTATTCCACCCGCCCGACCCATCTGGTGCCTGACACGTCAATTCCATACCAACAAGCAACTCACCTCCAAGATCCGTGGTGGCCGATTCCAATGGACATTCTGAAAACTTGGTTTTCACCTTCACGTCCGTATCAACGTCTACGCCTTCAAACCGACCTCTTAGAACAATATCTTGTTCTGTCCCGCTGGTCAAGTCACCAAAATGGGTTCCCGCCCCATCCGTACACGAATACACTGGACCACATTGAGATTCTAACGACCATACATGGCCAGTAGAACCGGCACTCAGGGAATGTACGACTGTCATGGAATCGCTGTTGACTCCGCCACTGGTAGGTTCAAAAACATCTTTCAAGACTGAATCAGTCCATAGATCTGAAAAGGAATCCCTTTCTCTGGAGTCTAGTGCAACCGATAGTTTGTAACAATCGGAGGAACCTTTACAGACTTCCAATTCTGAAGAGCAACCAATCCAATTCAATTCCGTTACCATGACACTACGCTCCAAAGTTGGACTGACCAAAGTAGCAACGGTGACGGTGGCCTGTGCGTCTCGTCTGAGTGACGTAACAAATTTCTGGTCTTGGCAGTAGGTCCTTGATTTGGTTCTCCCACCTTCAAGGTAGTCACGCCTGTACACCATACCAAGAAAGTGCACGATTTGGTAGTTGTCTTCCGTATCAGCAATGCCATCGCTGCTATCATCACAAGTTTTCAAGGTAAGAAGTGTAATATCATCTGCTGCATCCAATGTAATTTTGCTAGTGCCATCGTCCACCCATCCAGTGACTGGCAAATGGGTACCATCGTCTACGCATGTGGTTGGTTTGACCAATACATCGTAGTTGGAAGCATTTTTGGCACATGATCCGAACCCATAGTCGAATACGGACAGAAGCATGTCTGTGGGCAACTCGTAATCAATTTCCGCGGACACAACATCTTTGGATAAGGAGTAGCCAGAAGTAAATGCGTACGTAAGATTCAATTGATCGCCAACTTGGTCGGTTGTTCGTACACATGGTAGACGCAACGGATATACCGCAAACGTGGCACTATTGTCATGAAGCTCAACATCCATGTACAAGAAACAGTCCGGGGAGGATCGTACCGTGACAGTGGTAGCAACGTTGTCGAGTGCGTCTGTAGTTACTTGGTTTTCGCCGGCTTCTAGGACCCCCTTGCAACCAGCGTCGCCTGCCGTTACATCGGCTTCCGTACATTCGCGTCCATCGCTACCATAACCGAGCATGGTATTCGATCCTTTAATTGTAAAGGATAAGGCACCAGTTACGCCGACTTTGCTAATTTCAAAGGTGACTTGGGACCCGGTATTGATAGCTTGTGTGTCGGCCTTACGTCTTAAAAGGGACAATTCCGTGTTCCCGGAAAAGATCTGACGCAAATCCGTCTCATAGATGGTAGAAGAGGTGGTTGCTGCCAAAGCGTTGGTATAGTCCAACGTAGTTACCGTACCAAAGTCTACCTTTGGAATAACAATACGACAATCCCTATCAAAAATAATCTGAGCTTTGGCGACAATATCGTTACCGAGTTGATAGAGTGGACCAGCGCCAGCGTCACATCCTTGAGTAGCGGTAGTTGTAATGTCTGCCGATCCAGCGCCACCGGTGACTACCAATCTGGTCCCCAATAATTCGAAGGTATCAATGAGGGAATTGTATTCGATCTTAGTAGGTGCTTTGACTACGGTAAAGAATTCGCCCAATGCATGACCGTTCGGGTTTTGAGGGTCATCTTCGGTTGGTAAACGCAATGCGCCCTGTCCACTGTGTCCATCTGCAACGGCGACCGCGGTGACATCAATGTCGTCTAGAAATACCGTGTTGGTACTGGTAGGAAGATGGTCAATGTTAATATCGGTATGGTACCGCATAACGAAATCGTCCAGATCGCTCCCACTGCCTCCTTGTGTGGCGTCATACGCTCCAGTTTTTCGAAACGCTTTAAATACAATTCTAGCTTCGCACAATGGACAAGAAAGGTAATCTTTTTGAAAATGGGACAACTCACTGTTATCGTATCCACCGTATGTAAATGTGTACACGTGTTCCATTACATATTGTGCATGTTCTTGTAAGGAGGTGTCCAAATCGGCGTCTTGGATGTAGTCCGTAAACAATGCTACTGGATTCATATCAATATTCGCATTCTTGAACGAATTTTTGGATGCGTCATAAAAATCCTTGAAATCATAATGGATGTCCATTCCCTCTTTTCTCATAACACCGTCCCCAATCTTATCAAGAAGTGCCTCTACACCCGACTGTTCCGCAATTTTGTACCGTCCATCGAAGAAAGTACCCTTTACCGGTAGTTGTACAGTACCCTTGAGAGCACTCGCCAGTGTATTGTCGTATCCAACATCGGCGGAACCATCGTTAAATTGATTAAACCGAAATACGGCGGTATCGGCAGCGACTTTATTAGTTAGCGCGGTATCGTATCTTGCATCGGATGCTACGTTCCTGTCGTGATCTGGAAACAAGATAGCTTTAAAGGACCCGGTTTCCCATTGAGAATGCAATGGATTGTGCCATTCGTCATCGCTTTGATCCGGTGAGTACCGAACGTGCATTTCAATGGATTCTATCTCTTTCTCCCCAATACCCATGTATACTGGATCTTTCGTAAAGGTGATGTTTACATTAACAATACCCAAATAACCCTTGTTAAGTGGGCGAAAGACGCATGTGACCGTGCTAGTCTGACTGTTGTCAAAAACTGCAACGTCTTGTAATTCTGGTCCGCTACCAGCAGTAGCGTCTACCAATGAACCGGACAGGGAAACCTCACAACCTGTGTACAACAATTCATTGACATCATTCAATTGGATCTTGTAAGAATGGTATTTGTCTTCGGAACCAGCTCCGTCGGCCGACCCTTCGGCGTCTACCTTTTCAGTAGAAAAGGCCGTCAGCCATGGAACTTGAGTAGGGGAATAGATAACATTGGAAGCTTCGTAATCGTACCCACTAGTACCTTGGTATACCGAGGTAGTCAATGTACGACAAGTATCAACGGACCCGGTTACGAATGGATTCTTCGGTATACATGCGGAACCTGTAGGGCAATCGCATGGGCCCTCAGGGCATGTACCATCGGCAATCTGAGTTCTACATCCATCTGCATTTGCTGCATCGTAACCACCGTCCCCCGGGTACAAGTCAGATCCCGTTGTTTTATCCACGGTATGCGAAGAAGCAATCGAATCGATAGTGACGTACTTTGCATTTACAGTCGAGAGGAGCAACAAAAATAGAATCGCTCTCATAATATTAAAAGCATGATGTTGTTTTTATATACATTTAAATATTTAATTCATTTGCAACTTCGTATATAAATTATATATAAATATAGAAATGCAAAAAGACAGAACGCCACGTTTCCCGGGAAAATATATCACGAAATGGTGTGTGGTCGTAACAATTTTGGCTGCCATCGCTATCCTACTGGGAATTGGCGCCGGAACAGGGATTATAGTTGCACTGACACGTAACAAGTGTGATGAACACAAAGACTGTTACAAAAGTAACCCATGCTCGGAAGACCAATGTGTTGACGGCGAATGTAAACATTCAATGGTGGAAGAATGCTGTCTTACAGATGACGAGTGTGGTGGTAGTGTATGTTACAATGCATTTTGTGATACTAGTCGTAACACTTGTGTATTGCAATCTCCTAAAAATGGATCGGTTTGCAACGATTACAACGACTGTACCATAAACGATGTTTGCGTAGGATTTAAATGCGAGGGAAAACATTTAACCTGTGATACCGGGAGTACCTGTTCTACTGGTCAATGTGTGAAGGGTCAAGGGTGTGTCATGACCGCGGCGATCGATGGAACCCAATGTTCTGATAATAATGCATGTACTATGGGGGACGAGTGTTGGAAAGGAATGTGCGCTTCGGGAATTCAAAAAGACTGTACACATTTGGATTCCGTATGCTCTATTGGCGTATGTGATATGAATACTGGAGATTGTATTGCTGTTCCGTTAAATGAACGACATCCATGCGACGATGGTCTGGGATGTACGATTAACGATCAGTGTCATGAAGGTGTTTGCCGGGGTGAAGTGGACCAATGCTACGATAATAACCCGTGTACGATTAACAAATGCATTGAAGGGATAGGATGTATGTTGAGACACGAAGACTTTAATAAGACTTGTACTACAACCTGTGGAAGGAACGCTGGATGCCCGCTTGGTTTTATATGTGCAGACGGTACATGTGTGGACATGGGGTACAGCGATGCGAACATTCGTTTTATCGATTACGAAATAGAGCAGTGTGATGTTGGTCACCGTTTGGTCATGGATTATGTGTTGGATTCCGAAGTCTACCATATTGCAAACGATACTAGGTATATTCTACCGAAAACATTGGATGATATTGTGGCAATGGAAGACCAACCTCTAGGATTTATTGACCAAAAACGCAACCTGCAAACAGTGATGATAACTTCAACGACAGCTAGAAGTGCTTTTACGTTAAC
>ERZ807291.6650-NODE-6650-length-13811-cov-14.970486_pt1 | contig 13811 bp, 15 predicted proteins | sample MGYA00521257_ERZ807291 | MGnify/ENA primary metagenome ERZ807291 (study PRJEB31413, sample SAMN03169783) | marine metagenome | biome: Marine; feature: Water; material: Subsurface seawater | place: North Sea | collected 2011-04-28 | depth 1 m m ...
ACAGACGCGCTGGGTGTGACGACGAAGGTAGATATGTTTAAGGTTATGTTCGACTTCAACGCAGCATTAAAGAGCGGCAACAAAGTCGCTATTGGCGACGCGATGGATGAGCTAAGGGTGGTGCAGGAGAACCTCAGCTCAAACCTTGTGGATAATGGTTTGAGGCAAAATCTGGTTACCCAGAGGCGCGACATTGCTGAAGACAAAATCGTAATCTATAAGGGGCTGCTGTCTGATGCGCAGGACGTCGATTACGCGTCGTCTATCGCGCAGTTGTCCGCGGACATGTTGGCTCTTGAGGCGGCGCAGAGCACCTTCGCCAAGGTCTCGCAGCTATCACTCTTTAGTTACTTGAGATAATAGACCATGGCTGAGGTAACCTCGAAAGACAATGTCGGTAGTCAGATTACCCAAGCGCTCAGCGCCGGATCTGGTGTTAATATTCAAGAGCTGGCGACAACCCTTGCCAACGCTGAATCGATTTCGGGTATATCCGCCGTGAATGCGAAGAAGGAGACCACCGAGGTCGCCATCTCTGGCTATGCGGTACTCAAGTCTAGTGTCTCTTCTCTCATGCGTAGCTTCAAAGGATTAGAGGACGCGGAGACTCTCTTGACCAAGACCAGCAACTCCTCCAACACGTCGACCGTTGATGCCGCGGTTGTGTCGCAGTCGCTCGCCAAGGCGGGTACGACTCAGATCGCCGTGAGCGCTCTCGCCCGAGCTCAGCAGAATGTAATAGTTCAGAACGACGCCGCCTTCGCCTCGCCAAGTGCGACTATCGCAAGCGGGGCGTTTTCAGTAGACATTACGACACCGGCCATCTCGGGCACCACCACGACTATCGCCGTGTCCACACTCACACCGACAGGAATCACATCTGCTATAAACGCCCAAACCGATACGACCGGTGTGACAGCTCGGCTAATAAATGTATCGGCGACGGGGACAAGCGTAAAAATAATACTCGAGGGCAAGACCGGAGCGGCTAATACCTTCGCGTTCTCAAGCACCCTAACTGGCGACAAGGAACTCGGAGGTGGTGCTTTGTCGGATGACGTGCTCTCGGCGGCTAATCTCAGTGTTACGATGAATGGACTGTCGGTCCAACGCGATAATAACTCCCCAAGTGACCTCATCGCAGGCGTGAAGCTCACCTTCAAGACCTCAGGGTCGACGGCCAATATCGTCGTCAACGAAGACTCTTCTTCTCTGAAAAATTCATTGAATGCGATGATCCAGGCGCACAATGATTTCCTCACTCTGACTGATTATCTCGCAGGTGAAGCTGATCCAGACGACGAGCTTGCGGGTTCGCTATCGGGAGAGAAGAGCACGATAAGCCTCATTAAGAATAGGGTTAGGACTGCGCTTGCCTCCACCTCAGAAGCCGCATCTAATGGGATCGGCACGCTTCGACAGATCGGGCTCGAGACCAAGCTGGGCGGTACGCTCTCGCTTAAGGCGGCTACCTTTGACGCGATTATGTTGACAAATTTTGACGACATCAGGACGATGCTAACAGCTGATACCAATGGCCAGACCACGTTTAGTACAACCGACAAGGGGCTTGCCCTCACCATATCCGAGTCGTTAGACACTCTCGTTGGCGATACCGGCTCTATTAAGGCCAAGGAGACAGGTGCTGCCAAAGACATCGTGCGCTACGATGAACAACTAGTCGACCTCAATGAGCGCTTTGAGTCGATCAAGGCGCGCTACTTAAAACAGTTTGCGGCGATGGAAACGCTCGTGCAGCGCAGCAAAAGCACTGGGGACTATCTCACGGGACAGTTCAAGGCAATGGAAGGCGCGTACAGCAATAACTAACGTAAAAGCTTAGCGTTTTGGGAGAGAGAAGAATGAGCATCGAGAAGAGCAATGACTGCCAGGTATGCAAATACATTCGCTGGTACCTCATGATCGGCCTGCCAGTTCTTTTCTTCACCTGGATGCGGCCTGAATTGAACCTATTTAGAGGGCTGGATCTCAGCCGAATCGCCGCGTCTCTGATAATGATCGGCTTGGTGAGCCTCGTGGCCTGGAAGTATTACCATGAGCGCAAACAGTAACGAGGAGGCTCGGGACCGGGACTGCCACAGCTGTGCTTACTTTTACGTGACGTGGAAGGTGACGCATCGCTACGGCTGTAAGGCGATGGATTTTATGAGTCCCAACCTGCCCTGCCTAGACGTCCTAGAGATTGAGGGGCGGCCCTGTCTGTCGTACCGGTGTAAATCGTCTAAGCCAAGTGTGGCGGGCGGGGCCAAGGAGTCGGCAGCGAGTGGAGGTAAGGGCCATGGTCGGCGCTCTGAGGGGGGAGTGAACATCGTAGTTTGAATACGGGGTGTAAGCTTCTCGCCTGATACACCGTCGAACCGAGCAATACAGCGAGTGGCTAAGAGCCTGAAGCGAATAGCTCTTGTTCGATTATGAGGAAAAAAGGCAGTGCCGTTGTTTTGGCCTCGTTACATGTTGATTGGCCCTCATAGGTATAGGATGAGCAGGCCAGATCGGAGCGAAACCAGTGCTCGCTGCCGCTCCAGATTTTCTCTGAGGCCGCAGCCGGGAAGACATTAGTATTGAGTGCTGGGTTTAGGCAGGAGCGCTCTGTCAGTGACTTCACCTCCCTTTGCGAGGGTAGGCGGATAGCCTGAGCGGATTTGTCGGCCATGTCTTCAGCGTAGCGTTGGGCCTGGTCGAAGTTAAGCGTGACGGGAGTGCCAGCGCAGGTCTGTTGGTTGGTAAAACGCATGCCAGCGGGGCAGCGCGACCAGGCGATGGCCTCGCCGGGTCTGCGAGCCAGGCCATTGTCTGTCAGCAAAAAGCCTGACAGAAGCTCGGGGCGCTCGGAGAAGTACTCGGCGCACGGGGGCAGTATTCGGAAGTCGCATGCGCCGAGACCGAGTGGTAGCGCGGCGAAAAGAACAAACCGAGAGATGCGCTTGGCGAAGAATGATGTGGGTAAGTACAGGGGCGGTCGCGATGGCATTGGAATCGTCACGGGGTCAGATGCTTAGAAGAAAAGAAGTTTAAGCCAAAGGTTTTTTTATTACTACAGTGGTAGTGCTTGGGAGAATGTCATGGATATTGCAACACTTGCGGGTATGTTAGGCGCATTCGGCCTCATACTTTGGTCGATGCTCCAGGGGGGGACGGTGGGCGCGTATTTAAACGTGCCTGGCATCGCGATCGTGTTGGGCGGTTCGATCATGGTGGTGCTGTTGCGCTCCTCTCTCGAGGAGTTTGCAAATGCGATCAAGGTTGCAGGGAAGGCGTTCGGCAAAGGGCTGGAGAAGCCAGATGAACTAATTTCACAGATGGTTGAATTCGCAACCATCGCGCGAAAAGACGGCATGATCGCGTTGGAGGGGCAAGAGATTAATAATCAGTTCCTCGAAAAAGCCATAGGGATGCTGGTAGACGGTGTCGAAGAAAATGTGGTCACCAAGACCCTGAACCAAGACATCGACAGCATGCGCCTGCGCCATAAACAGGGCGCTGCGGTTTTCTCCTCCTGGGGTGAGGTAGCTCCGGCGATGGGCATGATCGGCACTTTGATTGGTCTCATTCAGATGCTCGGCAACATGGATGATCCGAAATCGATCGGCCCGGCGATGGCGGTGGCACTGCTCACGACGATGTATGGTGCGATTATCGCCAACGTATTTTGTATACCCATCTCACAGAAGTTGATCAATCGATCGGAAATTGAAGCGGCAAACTGTGCGCTTATCGTCGAGGGTATTCTGTTTATTCAAAAGGGCGGCAACGCACGTATCCTGACTGACCTTCTGATTTCCTTCGTCCCACCGAAAGAGCGTAAGCGACTCGTCGCCGCCTAGAACCGAGCATTGGGCTCCTAAGCGGAAGTAATAGGTTAGAGAGAAAATGGCAGACGAAGAAATCACAGCGGACGAAGTCGATGCCTCTGAGCAAGAGGCAGTTGATTCGTCCGCGCTCGAAGCGGCGGTCGATAATGCGGTCAACGCCGGCTTCGGCGATGGCGGCGTAAGCAACCAAGGCGACGACTGCCCCGAGTGCAAGACCGGCTCGCCGCCATGGATGGCGACGTTTGCCGACATGGCGACCCTGCTGATGGCTTTTTTCGTCCTCATCCTTTCTTTTTCCGATACTACGCTGCCTCGGTTTGAATACATAAATGGCTCGATTCAGTACGCCTTCGGTGTCAAAAGACTTGTACCGCAGATAGAGATTCCTGCAGCCAGATCAATCCTCATGGAGGAGTTCACTCCCAACGAAGGCCAGCCCACGGTGCTGTCGGATCCTCGGCAGCGTGAACTTGACCCGAGGGCCGATAATCTTCTTCGACGCACAAAGACCGAACCTGAACGCTTTTTAGAAGACTTGGAGAACACCAAAATCGCGCTCGCAGAGCAGATCGGGGCAGGTCTCGTGTCGGTGACCACAGACGGGAAACAAATAATTGTCAAAGTCAGCAACAGCGAGGCGGCGGGATCTCGCTACGGTCAGGGGGATGACGTTAAGGGAGTCGCCAGCGACGTATTAATTACCACCGCGGCTATTGTTGCGGAAGTGCAATCGACATCGACTCAGGAGATCAGCCTCTATCTGAGCGAGCTCGATAACGAGATCGACCCGCAGGCGGAATCGGATAAGATCTATTTGGGCCAGATGACCGAGCTGCGGCAAAACGATCGTTATGAAAATATTAAACTGAATTTGGACCAAGAGATTAGCCAGGGGCTGCTTGAGGTTGAAAAAGACGGAGACGACGTGGTAATCCGCATCGCGAGTCAGGGCTCCTTTAACTCAGGCAGCGCGACCGTCGCGCAGAGCTTTAGCACCACACTCGACCAGGTGGGAGCGACACTCCGCGGCGACTCGGGCAGCGTCAGAATAGAGGGCCACACGGACAATATTCCCATCGGGTTTAGCGATACCTATAACTCGAACTGGGATCTATCGGCAGCGCGCGCGGCTTCGGTCGCTGCGTATCTGACAGGCGAGTCGAGCGTTGGCGATGAGCGGATAGAGGTTATCGGATTCGCAGACACTCTTCCGCTTGCGAGCAACGACTCGGCAGCGGGGCGAAGCAGAAATCGGCGTATTGAAATCCGGATCGCCGACTGAATCACCGGCCACGCCGCCGGCAGGCAATAACTGAAACCAGATATTAAACTAATCGATAAGCACAAAGGCCTAACGTGAGCGAAGAACTAAACGACATCGCTGAGGAGGACGGCACCGAGCAGACGCCTCCGGATAGTCTAGAGCCAGAGCAGGAGACGGTACCTGAGTCCAAGCCTGAGCCCGAGGAGGAAAAGGAGCCGGTCGAATGCGAGCCTTGCAAGCAGGGGTCGCCCGCTTGGATGGCTACTTTTGCCGACATGGCCACATTGCTCATGGCATTCTTTGTTCTTATCCTCTCCTTTGCCCATGTCAATGTGCCCAAGTACAAAGAGGTGAGTGGGTCGATGAAATCCCGCTTCGGCGTTCAGATCACCGTGCCCATCGTCGAGGCCCCAACGGCTGACAACGTAGTGGCAACCCAGTACCGAAGAATGGTTACCGAGCCGACCGCGGCGAAGACCCTTGAGGAACAGCGGACGCGAGAGCAGCAGTCGCAGGACGAGCTCGACAGAGATGACGGAGTCGGACAGTCAAAGACCAACGCGCGGGAGGAAATTGAGAATAGCCTGGCCAAGGAGATAGCCGAAGGCAGGGTTACGGTCTCTGAAGAAGAGGGCGTTGTGATTATCGAGACGCTTGAGCCAAACGAGCTGAGTAGTAGCCCAGGTGAGATCTCACAAGACACGATTTTGCTACTGTCAAAAATTTCCGAAGTGCAGGCCGAGTCGGATGCTCTGGTGCGAGTAGAGGGGGCGCAATTCACCGCGGCGAGCCAGAGCAATATCGATGATAACTCCCTCGCGAGTCCAAGCCAGAGACCTCAGGACCAACTCGCTCAGATCCGGATGAATCTGTCGAGCGAGATCGATCAGGGCCTTGCCGAGGTCTTCAAGGACGGCGAATCCATCATCATTAGGCTAACCGATCAGAGTAGTTTTGGAAGCGGGTCGGCGAATCTCAGGGAAGACTTCTCTTACTTGCTCGACGCGGTTGGCGATACGCTGTCTAGCGCGACAGGCCTGGTTCAGATTGAGGGCCATACCGACAACGTGGCCATGGCTTTCGGCAACCGCTACCGCAATAACTGGGACCTCTCGTCCGCGCGCGCTGCGAGTGTCGCTGACTATTTACAGGAGCGCGGCAGTCTCGCGCCGGGCAGCATGGTAGTGAAGGGGCTAGCGGATACCCAGCCGGTTGCCGACAATGACACCGCGCAGGGGCGGTCGGTGAATCGCCGAATCGAGATAGTGATAGCGCCGAACTAACGTTTAATCAGCGCAACTAGCAAGATCAGAGGCCAGGCACGCGGCTACCTCAACCGCCGCGGCCTCAATCTCGCGCTCATCTAGCTGCAGTTCGGCAAGCACCGCGATGTCGATCGCCGAGTCCATTCCCTGCGCTTGCGCAAGTGTTGCCCAGACTAAGGCCCGATACGAGTCGGGTTCGCCACCCTCGCCAGCCTGCAGCATGAAGGCATACATTAGCTGCGCGGGTGCATAGGCCTTCCTCGCCGCGCTTAAAAAATTGACTCTCGCCCCGCCGTAATCGAGCGTGGTGCCGTCACCCTTCTGCATGGCCAGCGCCAGCATGTACTCAGACTCCGCGAGTTCCTGCGCGGCGGCCTTAGTAAACCACCTAAACGCCTCGGGAAGATTCTGGGCCACTCCGTATCCATGGTGGTAGAGCATGCCAATATTGTGCTGCGCCTGTGCGAGCCCGCTATCGGCGGCTTGACGGTACCAGTTCATCGCGAGTAAGTAATTCTGCCTCACACCGAGGCCATCTTCGTACATGAACCCCAAATTATTCTGCGCCTCGGGATTGCCCGCCTCGGCGATCGGCAACCACGCCTTGATCGCGGTCGCGTAGTGCCCTCGTTCTTTCGCTGCGAGGCCGGACTCGAAACGGTCTTCTTGCGCGAGTGAGGCAGGCGATATTAGCAGCCCAGTACCACTAGCAACTACTAGGTTCCAGATCAGGCTTAGTGCTGGTAAGTGAGAGTATAGGGTCGGTCTGTATCGATAAAATTTCACTGTTCGGTCGCTGCCTCAAGAATAAATCGAGTGAAAGAGTTTGCTGGCGCCAGTCTCTCAGCCTAGAGGGGACGATACACCTGCGGGCGACTCTATCCAACCATTTTAGAGGTTCTCGAGCAGTGGGGTGTGAAAGGTGTGAATAGCTTGAGGAATGCCGAGTGGTTCGGCGCATGAAGTCATAAAAATTGACCCAGGGTCCATGCCCAAGGGTCAATTTTCACGATTTAGCTTGTAGTTACTGGGTTCTAGCCCAAGACTCAGAACTGGTCGTCGTACAACAAGCCCTTAAGTGACTCCAGGCTGTCGGCGGCTTTAACCAGAGTCTCGCTCGGGATCTGGCGTATTACCTTGCCGGACTCTCGGTCGGTCACCGTCACCTGAAGGCGAAAGGGTAGCGACTCGTCCACTGAAAAGCGCAGGCGCTTTTCAGTGGATTGATCGCTCTTATTGAGCTCCTCGGCTATCGCGTCAAGTTTGGCGCGAATGAGTTCGAGATTCTCCGCGCCGCCCGTGCGCCTGGTCGTGATGCCCGCTCGGCGCTCCATAGCTTCAGTTTTGTTCTCAGCAGATAGCGCCTCGCTATTGCGTAATATCTTAGTACTCTTGCCTATACCCTCTTCTGCAATACGAGTCTGCTTTTCGACGCTGGGTCTATTGGCAAGGTCGTTGGTATTGGGTACGGCAGGGGTAGTTGGGTTGCGTATTTCCATCGTCATTTCCCCTTTGATTTAGGTCTGGCTGGCCAGACGTTCATGGTTATTGTAGCAGCGCGAGGACGGAAGTCGATCGCGCGTTCGCCTGAGCGACCATCGCCGTCGCTGCTTGAGAGATGACCTGCGCCGAGGCCAGTTTCGCAGTCTCTACCGCGTAGTCGGCGTCGCGAATGCCCGCTGTGGCTGCCTCCATTGAAACGGCGGTCGCCGCCAGAGCGTCAGCTGCAAACTCGACTGTCCTCACTTGCCCACCGAGACGGGATACGGCCCCTGCGTAAGTTGGCACACGAACATCTAGCTGCGCGAGTGCCAGCGCGGCAGTGGCTGCAGTTGTAATCGTGGTAAAACCAGTTTCTGGTACCGGAGTTGCCGCAGCGGTTGTTGTGCCGGCAGCTAAGCCGACATCGATCGCCCCAGTCGCGCCTGCGGCACTAGCGGCAGCCGCTGTTAAAACCGCGCCCGATGCGATACCGTCACCGTTGGCCGCGAATGCGTTGAATTGGAAGTCATCCATCTGCAAGACGACACCGCCTCCCGTGAGGGTATCTATGGTGATGTCGGTACCCGTCATGACTGCGGTCCCTTCCCATGTAGTCTCAGTGGTGATCCGATTTGCCTCTACACCCAACGCCCTAAATTCTCCGTCGAGCGCATACCGGTCTGTAGATTTAATATCAACATTAGATGCTACCGAGGCAAGCTCGTGCATGCGTACCAAGATCTCGGCGAGGACCGTCGCCTGCGACTCAATCAGCTTCAGTTGAGCCAGTCCACGGTTTAACGACTCCACTCCTTGTCGAGCGACAACTGCGTCGGACTTGAACTCAATGTATTGGCCGAACATGCCCAGCTCGCTGTTACCGTTCCCGACGCGTGAGCCGGTAGAGATTCTGTTCATCGCTGAATCGAGCGCGCGATCATTTCTACCTATGGCGTTGGCAGCTAGGTTAGCTGCGTAGTTATAGTTTATGTATGTCATCGTGTATTTCCTTTAGTTGGGAAGTAAATAAAAAGTTGCTGTGACTAACTAAAAACACCTTCTTTCATTTTGACGATCTCTGACCTCTGACCTCTGACCTCTGACCTCTGACCTCGTAATTCTTAATCAAGCCTCCAATTGACTTCTGTGGGTTAAAATAGGTTCGCTAAGCGTCAGCTCAGCAGTGTCTCGATTATTTTCGGTAGCTGGTTTGCCTGCACAAGCATCGCGGTCGCTGCCTGCGATATGATCTGTGTTCGTGCTAATTCTGTGGTCTCACGAGCGTAGTCTGTGTTCACTATTTTGCCTGCCGCGCGGCTGTGCTCAGTCGCCATGCTGCGGGAGTTATCTGATGCGAACTCGAGGCGATTGACATAGGCGCCCAGGGCGCTCACCTCAGCTGCGATATTTGCGATCGTAACGTCGAGCTTTGCCATGGCGTTTTGGCTCGCCGTCCGAGTCTGGAGATGACTGGCCGATCTTCCTGCGGCGTCGCCCGGCGTCCTGACGCTCGCAAGGACCTGATTGAAGCTCCATGCGAGTGTTTTGTCGGAGTTGTCGTCGTCGGAAGACGCGCCGGACGCGCCCGAGGCGTTCTGCCCCGCGGTGGAATTCGTCGGGCTCCAGTCGCGCAGGGTGAGTGTCATGGTCGACGGCCCGTCGTCGAGTCGCAGCGCGAACGAGTTGTCAAACGTGTTCATCGCAGCGACACCGCCCCACTTGGTCTCCGAGGCGATGCGGCCCCACTCTTGCCCAAGGCTATTGAAGTTCGCGTCGACAGCCATGCGAGTATGAATGCTGTTCGTGGCGTTGGAACCAACCGCAGCAAGCTCTTTCATGGTGACTAGAATATCGGTAATGATCTCGCCTGCCGCGGCGAAATGCTTGAGCATGGAAATCGTCATATTGGCTGCGTGCTCGCCACGCAGGTTCGCCGTTGCTGTCGTCCCGATTCGCGTGGACATCGCCAGCCCCGCGCCGTCATCGGCCCCAGAGTTAATGCGCTTGCCGGTAGACAACCGTTGCATGGCTTGGTCCATGTCACTCTCGTTGCGACGGAGCACGTTCTGAGTGATCTGAGCTGGCACGTTAGTATTTAGTGTAATCACGTTGTTCTGCCTATGGTGCTGATTCGGTTTGGGCGTGGTTGTGTCTTACGCTTACTGGAGTAGCGCGAGCACGGTCTGCTGAGCCTGATTCGCCTGAGTTAACATCGCGGTAGCCGCCTGCGAGACGATCGTCTGGCGTGAGAGGTTTGTCGTCTCGGCCGCGTAGTCGGCGTCCTCTATGCGGCTGCGTGACATATTGATGTTTGTCGCCAGGCTAGCGAGAGTCTCTGCAGCGAATTCGAGTCTAGATACATAAGCACCGTACTGCGTGACTTCTCTTGTGGCGCCTGCGATCGCCTGATCTAGCAGTGTGATAGCTGAGGTGGCTAGGGCCACGGTGTCAATGCGGGTGAAAGAAGCGCTATTGGCTTCACCTAGTGCATTTGTCTGCGCCTTCGGTGTGAATTGGAAACCGGTAAGATTGTTGTTGGCTGCACCGGTGGCGCCCCACACGTTCGTTGCGGCTGTTGTTGCTGTGAAGTCCCATGTCTTGAAGTTCATGTCCATCGTGCTGGTGGGTGCAGCATCTAACCGCAGGGTCACGGTCGTGCCGGCAGCTTGACCGGCTACCGAGCCGTTGAGCATGACCTGGTCACCATTCCACAGAGTGTTCGTGTAGATTCGCGTGATTTCTTGGCCTAACTCGTTGAACTCATTGTCGAGAATCACCCGATCTTGGTCTCTCAGGATGCCGGTTGAGGCCTGTGCTGCGAGCTCCCGCTGTCGTATCAGAATTTCGACGATGGTCCGCCCCGCTGTGCCGAGTGTCGTGAGCATCGAGATCGCGTCGTTTGCGTTGCGGACGCCTTGCTGGCTCGAGCGAGACAGCGACTCGAGTCGAGCTGCCATCATGAGGCCACCGGGATCATCTGAGCCACTGTTGATTCGCTTGCCGGTCGATAGGCGTTCGATGGTCTGCGTCAGCGCAGATTGGTTGCGTGCGATCGCCTGCTGAGCGATGAGTGACGAGCGATTCGAATTTATAGCGAGCATGTCAAATTCCTTTAAAATTTGTCTTAATTATTTTTTTTATATCGAACGGTCGATATAAAATAAGGGTACAGTTAATCTAATTTTCGGTTGCGGGCTTTTTTGCTAATTCACCGCAGTTCATGACAAAATTTGTCAGATTTCTGCGTGTTTTTAGCTAGCCATTTTTCATCGAGGCACAATCCGCCCCAAGCTGGTCTCCTACCGATCTAAATTAGGTTAAGTAACTCAAAATTCCGTGGTTTCTGATCTCAGGTTAGCGCTCCCCTTGCCAGACCTGAACGCGCGCTTCTGCGGGCGCGGCCGAACCAGGCTGCTCGCAACGAGTCCAAGGCCTTTATGGGTAAGGAGGAGGTTTGTATTAGCAGAGCGGGAAGTGGCAAAGCTATGAACCCGCTAGCTCCAGCGGAGTCCAGCGCGCGCGCGAACTTTGCGGCGCTCACGAAAAAACCACCCAGGCCGAAGGCGGAGGGTGTTGTGCATCTAAAACTTCTGGTGCGCGAGCGTATTTTCGAAGTCTCGGTAACCGAGACAGCATCGCGCGCGTCATTTAATCCATATCTAAGCATCATCAGAGCATTCCGTGTAGGGAATTAGTAGAGTTCTGACCTCTGACCTCTGATTGCTGTCAAGCATGACCGGTGTCGATCGCGTGGTTTGCGCGGGTCTCTTTCCAGTCAAAGGGCCAATCGACACCAGGTGCGGGGACTTTACTAAAAACTTTGAATGAATTAGTGAGCGCTCTTTGTCAGAAGGATGGGGGAAAGGGAGCCGGAAGTTGATATTACTGCGTTAAAGCCGTTACACTGTTCCCAACCAAAAAAGCGGGTTAACAGTCTGATTTATTGTTACTTCGTCTCAATAGAACGACTTAATTGGGCATAATCCCCATGACTGTAAGCAAAGGCGCTTTATCTTCCAGCATCTTGGGACAGAGCGAATCGGTTGAGCGTTTGCGCTCACTAATCCTGCAGTGCGCGAGTTCTGACGCCCCGGTGTTACTCAGGGGTGAAACTGGCAGCGGGAAGGAGCTTGTGAGCAGGGCGCTGCACGACTATTCGCCCCGAGCGAAAGGGCCGTTTATCGCTATCAATTGCGGAGCGATACCCGAGCAGTTGCTTGAGAGCGAGCTATTCGGTCATCGTAAGGGCTCATTCACGGGGGCCACTTGCGACCGCAAGGGGAGATTCGAGTTAGCGAATGGCGGCACGCTGTTCCTAGACGAAATAGGCGACATGCCGAGCCAGCTGCAGGTGAAATTTCTGCGGGTATTGGAAGAAAGAGAGGTCGAGCCTGTCGGCGGCGGCGGCAAGACTAAGATTAATGTCCGCATCGTCGCAGCGACACATCGTAATCTCGAGTTAATGGTTGAGGAGGGCGCGTTTCGGGCGGATCTTCTCTACCGGCTCAACGTTATACCGATTACCATCCCCCCGCTGAGCGAGCGCAGCGACGATATTCCAAGTCTACTGAGGCACTTCGCACAGGTGCATAGTAGCGAATTAGACCCCATTCGATTCTCTGAGCACAGCGTGGCAGTGCTGCAGAGTTACTCCTGGCCAGGCAACGTGCGCGAGTTATCGAATCTAGTGCAGCGATTCTCGGTGCTTTACCCTAGCCAAAAAATAGATATCTTACTGATACCGAAAGAATTTCTTAGTGCAGAGATGGTTGATGTCGTAGGCATTTTTGAGAATAACGCGGCAGCGGCCGTACTTTCCGAGGCCGGAATAGCGACGAACCCACTACCCCCACTAGCCGCTCTAGACGAGCAGCTAGCCGGCAACGTGGACGCGTCGCCTATGCAGGCCTCCTCGCTCTATCAGAATGACTTCGAACAGATAATCGAGTTGTCGGGGACGCTGACTTCGCTCCCATCAGAGGGGGTGTCGACCAAGGAGCTACTTAATAACCTAGAGTCGAATTTGATTCGCCTAGCGCTCGACCAGACCGACGGCAACGTGTCGAAGGCCTCCAGCCTGCTGCAGCTTGGCCGAACCTCGCTGATCCAGAAGATTAACAAGTATCAGCTTGGACAGGACTAGACCGCTACTGAACGCGCGCCGCCGCCGAATTGGTTGGAATCGAGTCCCAAGCATCGCGAATGCTCACCATCAGATCCATTACCTCTTCGAAAATGCCGTCATCCTCGCGCGAGTGCGCGCGAGTCAGCCGCCGAATGCAGTACTCATAAAGGCTATCTAGGTTGCTTGCGAGCTCTCCACCTGCCTCGAAGTCCAAGCTGTCGCGTAACCCAAATAATATTTTTTGTGCCTTGGTTACCGAGTTAGCGCGCTCCTCACGATCGTTCCTTGCGAGCGCTGCCCTGGCAGCGGCAATGCGGTCTGTGAGCCCAACAAATAAAAGTTGAATTAATTCGTGGGGATCCCGCGTTTCTGCTGTTGGCATGGCCACTGACTGGTAAGCGGAAATGCCCTTCTTTCTATTAGCAATCATAATCACTCTACTCTTTAATTCTATCGTACTGAGCTAATCGGTAGAAACCAGCCTGGCTTTACTAAAAAAGGAAAGAGTAAGTAGAAAACTTAATACACATAAATAAATAAAAAATTCGATAACTAGAAGGCATATTAAAAAGCACAAGAAGGGAACAATGAAAATAATAGCTACCACTCCCCGCTTGTACTTCGCGCAAAGAGCCTTAAAAAGCTGATGGGAGCATTAATGGAGGAATACGAATTCGTCGAAAATTATTAGAGAGAAAATTTTTTTTAAAGTCTTTAGGACAGATGTCGAATGGCTCCTCGTAGAACTGTCACTCAAGTTTTTAAAGCGAGAGTGAAAGCCAAAATCAACACTTTGAGGTCAGAGCCATGAGTGTAATCAACAGCAACATGTCGGCGATTAT
>ERZ807291.6652-NODE-6652-length-13809-cov-6.776211_pt1 | contig 13809 bp, 13 predicted proteins | sample MGYA00521257_ERZ807291 | MGnify/ENA primary metagenome ERZ807291 (study PRJEB31413, sample SAMN03169783) | marine metagenome | biome: Marine; feature: Water; material: Subsurface seawater | place: North Sea | collected 2011-04-28 | depth 1 m m ...
GGGAGAATTGGTGCGTTTTCAGTTGAAGAAGAAAAAGATCAAAGAAGACAGCGAGGAGATTTTAAAGATCTACCGCATGGCGACCCAAAAAGACATTGACAAGTGGCAGTCGGCTCGTGACCGTGAATCGGAGGTGCAGAAACGCGCCCGCGAAATGGCAATCTTTTTACGCTTAGAGATGAAAATTTCTGATGTAGAATTTCAAGGAGATGGGTCCAAAGCCACTTTTTATTATACGGCCGAAAGCCGCGTTGATTTTCGTCAACTCATCAAAGACATGGCACAAGCCTTTTCGGTGCGCATCGAGATGAAACAAATTGGGCTGCGTCAAGAAGCCTCTCGTTTGGGAGGAATTGGTTCTTGTGGACGTGAATTGTGTTGCTCCACTTGGTTGACGGACTTTAGAACAGTTTCTACGGCCGCCGCGCGCTATCAGCAGCTTTCCCTTAATCCTGAAAAACTGGCAGGTCAGTGTGGAAAACTCAAGTGTTGCTTGAACTTTGAATTAGACGCCTATCGAAAAGCTCTGAAGACTTTCCCAAAACTGGACGTCAAACTGCATACCGAAAAAGGGATTGCTATATGTCAAAAAACGGACATCTTTAAAGGCTATATGTGGTACGCTTACAAAGGCGATTGGATGACTTGGCATTTATTGACCAATGAACAGGCCGCAGAAATTGTCCGTAAAAATAAAGCAAAGGAAAAGGTAGCCAGCCTGGAACAATACGCCTTGGATATTCCAGTAAAAACAGAAGAAAAGGTGTTTGAAAACGTGGTAGGGCAAGACAGTTTGAATCGTTTTGACCGCCCCAAGCAGAGCAAAAACAAAAAATCGCGAAAGAACAAGTCGCGTAACCGTAACCGCAAGGCACCGCAAAAAAATGAATAAGATCCAGCTTCTTTTTGGACTCACGATTTTTTTATTCCTCAGTAGTTGTGGAAGCGATGCACTATATAGGCAAGATCAAGACACCCCAAAGGGGTGGGGCCTGAAAGACACCCTTCGGTTTCGTCTAGACAAATCAATAAGCACACCCTCAGACATTTATATTCATTTGAGAAATAACCAAGACTATCCCTTTTCCAATATTTTTTTGGTGGTAAGCATGTATGCTCAAGATTCCTTAATTGAGCAGGACACCTTAGAATTTGCCATGGCAAAACCCAATGGAGAATGGCTAGGGACAGGCTATTCCTCGGTCAAAGAAAGTAAGTTGTGGTGGAAAAGCAATTGGCAAACAACCGAAGCAAGCCCATACCATTTCGACATTGCACAGGCAAACCGTGCAAATGGCTTGGAAAAAGGTGCAGAACAATTGGCCGGAATTATCTCCGTGGGTCTTTCTATTGAAACAAGCACAAAATAATGGCTATAAAGGGAAAAAAAAGAGCGAAAAAGAAAAGAAGTCCAAAAAAGTTTAGTGGCTTGATCAAGTTTTTCTGGGTCTGCTTTACGGCAGGTTTACTGCTTGGTGTAACGGTTTTTGCTAGTGCTGCCCTAGGTCTTTTTGGCCCTATGCCTCCTTTGGAACAGCTGGAAAATCCAAAAACAAATTTGGCAACCCAAATCCTCTCTACTGATGGAGAAACTTTGGGAAAATTCTACTATAACGACAATCGAACAGCCATTACTTTTGACGCACTTCCGTCCCATTTGGTTAATGCCTTGATTGCTACAGAAGATGAACGTTTCTACTCTCATTCCGGTATAGATTTCCGCGGCACCTTTCGAGCTCTGGCCTATTTGGGGAAACGCGGAGGGGCAAGTACCATCACACAACAGTTGGCTCGCCAACTCTTTGTAGGGGTTCGGTCGCGAAATAAGGTGCAAGCAATCACCCAAAAATTCAAAGAATACGTATTGGCCGTAATGTTGGAACGCCGCTATACCAAAGAAGAAATTATTGCGATGTACCTTAACATTTACGATTTTGGATACCAAGCCGACGGAATCCAATCAGCAGCAAAAATATACTTCAATACCACGCCAAAAGAGTTGTCCATAGAACAGAGTGCGACCTTGGTTGGAATGCTCAAGAACTCCTCTTTATTCAATCCAAAGCGTCGTCCAGAAATGACCCAGAAACGGCGAAATGTGGTTTTTCAGCAAATGCACCGCAACGAATTTCTCACCCTAGAGGAACTGGATTCTCTTCGCTCTATTCCTTTGGTCTTGGATTTCACTCCCGACTCCCACCGGGAAGGTTTGGCGACCTATTTCCGTGCCTACGTGCAACAATTCATGCAACAATGGGTAAAAGACAACCCTGGTCCCAACGGGAAGAAGTATGATATTTATCGCGATGGACTTCGCATATACACCACCATTGATTCGCGTTTACAGGCCAAGGCAGAGGAAGCTACTGTAGCGCATATGAAAAACTTGCAGGCAGAATTTGACCGTCAAAACACCAAAAGGCTCAATCCAACAGCTCCTTTTTTAGAACTGCGTGAAGGTCAGATCGATACCTTATTGGAGCGTTCTGCACGTCGTTCGGAGCGCTGGCGTGCCATGCGTGTTTCTGGCAAAGACGAGGAGACCATTTGGGCATCTTTCCAAGAACCTACCCCCATGAGCGTGTTTAGCTGGAAGGGAGATCGCGACACCATCATGACGCCCTTGGATTCTATTCGTTACTACAAAAGCTACCTTCGTGCCGCCATGATGTCCATGAATCCTACCACAGGCCATGTAAAGGCATGGGTAGGGGGCTTTGACTACAAACATTTTCAATACGATCAGGTAAAACAAGGGAAACGCCAAATAGGCTCTACCTTTAAGCCTTTTTTATATGCTACGGCCATTGATCAATTGCGCTTGTCACCCTGCGATATTTTACCCGACGCCCTTTTTTGTATAGAACCCATGAAATATGGAAATGTGGATGCATGGTGTCCCAAGAACTCAGGAGATAAATACGGTCAAATGCGCACCCTTAAAAACGCCCTAGCCAATTCTGTCAACACGGTCAGTGCTCGACTAATGGACAAGGTAGGTCCAGCCCCTGTAGTGAATCTAGCCCGAAAAATGGGAATTACTTCTCGTTTGCCAGTGGTTCCCTCCATCGCTTTGGGAACCCCAGATTTAAGCTTATTTGAAATGGTTGGGGCATACAGCACCTTTGCAAATAAAGGAGTCTATGTAAAGCCTATTATGATCACGCGTATCGAAGACAAAAACGGAACTGTATTGTTTGAAGTCGTTCCGGAGACCCGCGATGTTTTGAGTGAAGAAACAGCCTATGTCACCTTAAATTTACTGAAGGGGGTGACCGAAGGAGGCTCTGGCCAACGTTTGCGCCACAGTGGGGCAGACGAGACCAATTATGCCTATCAGGCAGTAGTTACTGGCTATCCCTATGAATTCACCAATCCCATTGCAGGAAAAACAGGAACAACCCAAAACCATTCCGATGGTTGGTTTATGGGTATGGTGCCAAATTTAGTCACTGGTGTTTGGGTTGGCGGAGAAGACCGAGCAGTACATTTTGATAATATTGCTTTTGGCCAAGGAGCCTCGATGGCCTTGCCCATATGGGCAACCTATATGAAGGCAGCCTATGAAAACGAAGCATTAGGGATTTCTATGGATGACTTTGAAGCACCTGCTTTGGTAAGCATTCCGATCGATTGTGAGGAGGTAGCCCCCAATGCCTCAAACCCCATAGAGAAAAAAGAAGATTTAAATGAATTGGGCTTTTAGTGCTGCTCTTCGGCTAGCCATTCAGCAAAAGAGGTTTCGGTTTCCCTCAATTTTAATCCCACCAAAACAATATTTTTTGGCAAGCGTGCACTAATTTTTTTAGCAAAATCGGTCACCATCATTTCACTTGTGGGCTGATAATTTACCCGTAGTATTTTATGCCCCCGTTGTTCCATCTCATCGGCTAGTTCTTTGTGTGGAGTGTTGATGTTTAATACGGTCGCATGGTCGAAAGGAACAACGATCTCTTCTTTGACAATTTTTTTAAGATCGCTAAAGTCAATCACCATACCGTTTTTCACATGATTAGGATCATTTATGGGCCTTCCTTTAACGCTTACAGAAAGCTTGTAGCTGTGCCCGTGAACATTTTTACAAAGTCCGTCATAGCCATGTAGCGCATGACCGGTTTCAAAAGTAAATTCTTTGGTAATTCGAATGATGGAATCCATAGCGTTGATGCATATTTTCGGGAGCAAGTTCCGCATTTTTTTGGAATTGTCCTGCAATGGACACAATTTCTTACAGGAAAAGGGAGCGCTATTTTTTTCCTTAGTACATTTGCATAAACGTTTTTTACCACGCACATGAAAAACATCCTTGTCCCCTTAGGGATTTCTGACAATTCAGAACAGACCCTTGTTTATGCAATTGGCTTGGCCTCAAAAACCCAGGCCGCGATTTATGTCATGGATTCTTTTAATCCAAGTTTTGTAAATGCACATTTACTCAACGTTAAAGAGGTTGTTAAGCGCAACAATTTTAATCGTATAAAAGCCTTGGTAAAATCTATTGATCACCACGGTTTATCAATTCAAATGGTAAGCTATGAAGGCGAATTTTTGGTCGGTGTGAATGCATTGGATGAAAAAGTTGGTCTTGATCTGATTGTTTGTGGCTCCATGCCCAACTCAAATAATGACGCAATATTTTTGGGCCCTACTCCGGGACGATTGGTGAAGAAAACCGACATACCGGTATGGATTATTCCAGAAGGGGCTATTTTTCAAGCACCTAAAAAAGCCTTATTTGCTTTTAAGAAAGGGAAGGTAAAAGGTGAACGCAGCTTGTTACCCTTGAAGTTTCTTCAAGATCAATTTAACACCCAATTAGAGTTACTCTTGGTAAAAACACCTGCGCACAACAGAAAAGAACTGCAAATTGACCATGAGATCGTTGAACTTTCTGATCAGATGACTTCTTCTGAAAATGCAACCATTTATCAGGGAGTACTTGAGCACTTCCGCCAAGTTCATCCAGACATATTGATCGTTTTTGCCCGCAAGCGAGGCTTTTTTGAGAAACTGATAGCGTCTGATGTGGTCTTTAAAAAAGACTTTTTTACCAAAACGCCTTTATTGGTTATTAAAAACCGTCAATAATTTGAAACGCCTTCTCTTTTATGTCTTTTGTGTTGCTTCAACAATAGAAGGGATACATGGACAGGAGGCCTATTTTAATTTTAGTATTGACAATGACTTTTTTTTTGTAAAAGACAGGTACTATTCCAGTGGGATGTTCTTGCAATACGGGAAAGAATTCAAAAAAGCATCCAACGACAGTCTTCGTCGCTTTGAGCAGTGGGAATTGGGACAGGAGATTTATACTCCTTCCATACGGTTATCTGAGGAGGTAGCGGACTACGATTATCCTTATGGAGGATGGCTTTACCTAAAATACAGCCGCCAAAAAGAATTAACTTCCAACAAACAGTTTGAAGTGGGACTTCAATTAGGTGTTACAGGAGATTGGTCTTTAGGGCGTTATTTTCAAAACACCTATCATAGGGAAGTATTGGGCTTAAGAGAAAACGCTTGGGTAGATCAGGTTCCTGAAGCTGTGCATATCAATCTATTCGCAGGATACTTTTACCAAAAGGAATTGATTGAACAAGTTCAATTTCAAAGTCATTTCTATGGTCGCTTGGGTACGCAACGTACGGATATTGGCACCCGATTAGGATTAAATCTTGGTAGGGCAAGTGTTCTTGGTTTAGCAGCAAATTCACGTTATTTTACGACCCCAGGACAAGGCTTTTACGTTGGGGTCGACACCTCTTATATTGCGCATGATTATATGACAACAGCTAGCATGTTTAACGATGATGCCCCTTTTACAGTCGAATCGATTCCATTTAGTCTAGTAGTTGAAACTGGCTTTGCCTTGCAGGGAAATAAATGGAAACTTCTATTTCTGTATAAAAACCGTTCTCCAGACAACAGGCTTCAACCCAAAAAACCCCATCACCTAATGACGCTTTTTTTATCTCTTTTCTTTGATTAATCCCTTTTGGTATATAATTTGCAGGTATAATTAAAAATACAACCATGAAAAAAGTACTTTTTGTTCTTTCAATATCCTTTTTATTGACCTCTTGCTTGGTCATTAAGGTCTATGAATCGCCGAAATCAACGGATGAAGCTCCCAAACAAATCAGTTCAAAAAGAAGTATGATTTCTTCAGACATGACGGTTCCATTTCCAAAAGAAGGCACCGAAATCTTGTTTTTTGGGGATGAAGAAGGCGCACTACCCGAAATAATTCATCGCGATCATGACATCATGAAGTTTGCCTATAGCAGTGATGATTCCACCAAAAAGAAAGCGATAATCATCAAGATGGATAAAGATGCTCTTGACGAAGCATCGACCATGCAATGGACAACAAAGGGAGCAAAGCAAGGGAAGAAAATGATTTTTATTGCAAAAGACTCTCTTTCACTTCCATTTGAATTAGAAAAAGCAATGGGGAGCAATTGTAAGATGGATCCGTCGGAATGTGCTGAAAAAGGGGATAGCTGCATGCACCATGACGACCGCAATGCCTCAGTAGGGGAGAATGTATTCATTTTCAAATCCAAGGGAAGCGGTGAGGCTAAACCTTTGATCATGATTGATGGAGAAATCCAAGAGGAAGGCTATGACATCGAGGCAATTTCTCCAGATGATATTGCTGTCATAAACGTATTTAAAGGCCCCGCTGCTATTGAAAAAGTGGGAGAGCGGGGAGTGAACGGCGTCATTATGATTGAGATGAAGAAAAACTAGGGTTTTCCCAAAAATAAAAATTGTGCGTTTCATCCTTTACAAAACCCATTTTGGGGTAAAGTGCATTTCCGGGAAGATTGCTTTTTTCAGTTTCTAGGCTAATGCCCAATGAATGTGTTCGCTTACAGTGGTCTTGGGCGGCATGCATTAAAAGTTTCCCAATGCCAGTTTCGCGCTTTTCAGGCAAAACAAACAAATCATTGAGAAGCCACATTCGCGCCATATTCGTAGAGGAAAAGAGGGGATACAACTGTGTAAAGCCCACCAACTCACCCTTTATTTCTGCCACAAACAAGACGGATTCTTTTTGTTCGATACGCTCACGTAAAAAGGCCATTGCCGCTGCTTCATTTGATTTTTTCTTATAAAAAACACGGTAGGCGTCAAAGATTTTTGCTAGTGCGGGAAGTTGTTCTGTGCTGGGGTGTTTAATGTGAATCATTGTTTTTTGCGTTTAGGGTTTAACAGGGTATAATGTAAGCCAAGGGCCAAGCCATTGAAGTTTTGGGTTTCCCGTTGTAAGGGATTTATACTGCGTTTTTGAAAGCGATAGGCAAAAGAGGTGGAGAAACGTTTCCAGACCGTATAATGCGCGCTTGCGCTAAGGCCCAAAGAATTGACAAACACCCCTTCTGGATAGCTTATGGGTGTTGTATTCGGTGGAGGTTGCCCTTTTGCATCCAGTAACCAATGATAGCTAATACCAAGCGACAAGCGCAAGCGCTTTACAGGATATACACTAAGGGCCAAGGGGAAGCGTAAAAATCGGAGCCGATCTAGGCTACTATCGTTTTCTAGAGTATAGTTGTAAGCCAGACGATGGTAATGCACCCCAGAGCTCAGGCCGAAGCTTTTGGTAAAACGATAATGTACATTTCCACCCATATCGAGGTTAAAACGTCCTTTGGTTTCACGGTTGGTTGTATTGCTAAGATGAGGCTGTATAAAAACATCAAAATTCCATTTGCGGTAAAATTCATAGTCATAGGGGGATTTGCCGTATTGTTGGCGCAACAATTCGGGACCCTGCGCAAGAACGAGTGAAGCGCAAAACAGGAAAGCAGCAAAAAAGAAAGTTCGCATGAATGGACAAGATGGTATGGGAAAGATACAGTATTCAGTAGAAATGGTTTATTCCGATCTTATTTTTTAATGAAACGCCGAAGCCCATAACCACTCCAACCAAAGAAAAGAATCCACCAAAGCATATAAAACCAATCGTTCATGGAGGTACCATTCCAGTTAAGCCATTCAAACACAAAGATTTCCATGAAGGCGTCTAGAGCAAACAAGAGTAAAAAACCCAAAAACCATTGTAGAACAAATTTGATCATTGCAGGTTAACTTAAATATATTATAATATACTAAATTATTCCATTTTATAAAGAAAAGATCTTTATTTAATAAACAATTATCGAAAGGAAATTCAAGGGATTAAGTAGTTTAAAAAAAATAAGGGCTTGAATTTCAAGCCCTTATTTACAAAATGCAATCTAAAAAAGAGTTTTTAAGCAATGAGCTCTATTTCTTTTTTGATGGTCACTGTTGATGGATTCATCAAAATTTCTGCTTGTCCAGCAGTTTTGGGTAGCTCATAGGCATAGAAATATTCTAGGGTAGCTATTTTACTTTGATAGAATTCCTCTGAGAAAGAACCCTTTCCATTGGTCAAGGCTTCTTGTGCATTGGTGGCAATATCCAGCCAGCTCCATCCCACAATGATCAAGCTAAAGAATTCCATAAAGACAGAGGCGTCGGCTAAAAAACGTTCGTAATTTCCTTTCATGGCATGCGGCATGAGGTTTTCCAAAATGGTTTGGGTGAGCTTTATTTTTTCTGCTAAAACGCCGGCATAGGGTTGTAAAGCCTCGTATTTACTTGCCAACTGAATACTTTGCATGATTTCGGCAGACAATAGTTGTAGGCCTTCTCCGTTCCCCATGGTCATTTTACGTCCCAATAAATCTTGGGATTGAATTCCTGTTGTTCCTTCATAAATGGCAGAGATACGAATATCACGGTAATATTGTTGTAAAATAAAGTCGGAGCAAAAGCCGTAGCCTCCAAGTATTTGCAAGCCATTGTTTACAGCATAACTTCCAGCTTCAGATGGATAGGTTTTCACGACTGGAATAATCATTTCCAGCAAGGTATTGTATTTGTTTTTTTCTTCAGGCGTAGCTGCAGTTACTTCAAGATCGTAGTATTTTGCGGCCAATAGAACCAAGCTCATTGAACCTTCTACCACAGCTTTTTGAAGCAATAACATTCGACGGACATCAGCATGTTCGATGATTAAACTTTGTTTTTGCTCTGGGTTTTTAGTCCCATCTTTGGTCAGTTTTCTTCCTTGGGGGCGCTCGTTGGCATATTGAAGAGAAGCGTAGTAAGCGGCAGAGGCGATGGCAGAGGCTCCTCGTCCTACTCCGATTCGAGCAGCATTCATCATTAAGAACATATAGTTCAAGCCTTTATTGGCTTCTCCAACCAAATATCCTTGACAGTCTTCGGCATCACCAAACCCAAGATGGGTGGTACAGTATCCGCGCTGTCCCATTTTTTGAAAATCAGCAACGGTAGTAACGTCATTGGGGGTAAGGCCACCCTTTCCATCTGGACGATTTTTGGGCACCACAAACAAGGAAATTCCTTTGGTTCCTTTTGGAGCACCTTCAATACGAGCTAAAAGCAGGTGAACAATATTTTCAGAAAAATGATTGTCTCCTCCTGAGATAAATATTTTTTGTCCACTAATGTGATAATGTCCCTCTTGGGTGGGGGTTGCTTTGGTAACAATATCCGACAAGGAGCTTCCTGCTTGTGGTTCAGTCAAGCACATGGTTCCTCCCCATTTCCCAGCGAGCATATGCGGCACGTAGGTATCTTTTAATTCCTGACTGGCAAAATGAATGATCAATTCTGCAGCGCCTTGTGTCAATCCGGCGTAGCCAGGAAGGTGATTGTTTGCGGCGTCAAGAATATAGTTTGAAGCTGTTTGTACCATCAGTGGAATTTGCATTCCACCGTCATCATAGTCAAAGGGCCCAGAGATAACACCGAGTTCTCCTCCTTTTTCCATCATGGTTTTTACCTGAGGGTGCACATGTACTGTTCCGTCTTTGTGGTAGGCGGGTTGTTCATCGACCTCTTTGATGTAGGGAAAGAGTTCTTTGTCGGCAAAGGTTTTGGTTGAATCTAAGAATAAATCTAAGGATTCCTTATCGTGATCTTGAAAGCGTTCTCTTTCGAGTAATCCATCCAATTGGTGAACGTCGTAAAGCAAGTACTTTAGCGTGTCCATATCGACATACTTATCGGCCATAATTTCCTTTTTTAACTAGTTTAAACACTAATTTCATCCTTCATTTATTGGCGAAGATTCCAAATATACTAAATCATATGAATTAAGAGAGCTGATCTTCAGTAAGTCTTAGGGCTTATTTTTTGTATTTTTCAAACCAAGCGATGGTGTGCGCGACTTTGGTCATTAAATTACTCGGTCGGTTAGCGATTCCATGACTTGCCTCAGGGATTTCTACCAAAACGGTCGGGATTTTTCGCAATTTAAGCGCGTGATACAATTGTTTGGCTTCACTGGGAGGGGTTCTAAGGTCGTTCATTCCCACCATGACCATGGTCGGAGTTTCTACATTCCCCACCAAAGAGATGGGAGAGAAGTTCCAATAATTGGTTGGGTTTTCCCAAACTTGCCCTGGATAACGAGAATTTGCATAGCCGTAATAATTGTCGGCGACCAACAGCTTGGAGATCCAGTTCATTACAGGTTTGACGACAACAGCAGCTTCAAAACGATTGTTTTTTCCAATCATCCAAGCAGACATAATTCCACCTGCACTGCCACCAGTGACATACAATTGGTCCTCGTGGGCAATGCCTTTTGCAATGCAAGCATCGACCCCGTCCATGACATCATTGTAATCTTCGCCAGGGTAGTTGTTCAACAATAAATTGGCGAATTCTTCGCCATAACTGGTACTTCCTCTTGGGTTGGGGTAAAACACAATGTATCCGGCCGAGGCGTACAATTGCATTTCGATGGAAAAACGATCCCCGTAATTCAAAATGGGTCCTCCGTGGTTTTCTACCATAAAAGGGTACTTTTTTTCAGGGGAGTAGTTGGGTGGATAAACAATCCAGCCTTGTATTTTACGCTGATCGAACGAGGAGGTGTACCAAATCTCTTCTACTTTTCCTGGTTTTTTGTGAGCAAATAAGGCTTGGTTGAGGTTGGTTAAACGCTTGAAATTTCCGCCTTTGCTGTCCACAGTCACAATGTCTGCGGGATGCGTTGGGCGGGAATAGGTATAGGCTATTTTTCCTTTGTTGGAAACACTAAACATTCCACTTCCATAGGGTCGTCCAAGGCTTGTTCCCCCACGATTGTCAGCAATTTTCAGGAATCTTCCGTTGCGGTCTAAATACCCAATTTTTCCATTACCATGTTCATCATAATTAAAATAGACCCCTTTGTTATTTGGTTCCCATTGGATGTTGGAAATGCTAAAGTCTAAATTTGTACTCACTGCACGAATGTTACCACCATCAGTATCCATAAAGTACAAAAGGGTGTTTTGATAGGCTTCACGTTTGTCGTCAAAGCCTAGAAAAGCGATGGTATTTCCGTCTGGAGAAACAGTAGGAGAGCCGTCAGGGCCATTGCGATCGCTTAGGGGAGTAATAACACCACTGTTTAGGTTTACCGAATAGATTTCGCTATTTCTAAAATCATATTCCCAATTTTCGGTTCTGTTTGCAGAGAAGTAAAGTGCACTTTCGTCTTTGGCCCAACTGATGCTCCCTCTATGTTGAAAATCACTAGAAGTCACTTGTCGAACAGCACCACCAGTGGCGGGCATGACAAAAAGATGGCTAAAGCCTGTGGGAATATAGCCTCTTCCGTCAGCTTCGTGGTTTAGTCGGTCGGTAATACGTGGTTTTGGTGCCCACTTAGCACCCTTGGGTTGTTTGGGAATTTTTGCAATGACTGGGGCAGGCGATGGAACAAACATACTGAAAGCAAGTTGCGTTCCATTGGGAGACCAAGTCAACGAAGACGGACTTTGTGCTAATTGACTCATACGCGCAAAATTTCCGGAATCCATCCAATAAATGAAGATCTCAGAACCATTTTTACCACTGCTAACAAAGGCGAGTTGTTTTCCATTTGGCGACCAACGAGGGCTTGACTCATTTTGATCTCTGGAGGTAAGTTTTTGGTGCTGACTCCCATCGGACTTCATGATCCAAAGGGATCCCGTGCTTTTGTCTCCCATAATATCATAGCCCATTCTACGGTAAACAATGTGTTCCCCATCGGGAGATATTTGGATATCATTGGCGTATTGAAGAGAAAAAATATCGTTCATTTCAAAGACCTCTTGCGCACTTAAAAGCGTTGAAGCACAGAGGAAAAAGAAAAAGAGATGTTGTTTTATGCGTTGCATGATTGGAAATTTAATTGTCTCAAGATAATAAAAACAATTATAGGTAAAACGAGAAAGGGGTATTCCTTTGAGTACTATTGACCCAAGGCAAGGGCAAAAAGAAAATGAATTGTAAATATTTTTAAAAAAGAACACAATCTAGCTGAAGTTTTCTGTTAAATTTGCATGTTAGCATTAAGCAAATTATGGGGATGTAGCTCAGTTGGCTAGAGCGCTTGACTGGCAGTCAAGAGGTCGGCGGTTCGAATCCGCTCTTCTCCACTAGTGTCACCGCTACACTACGCTAACTAAACAAAGCCCTTCAAGTGATTGAGGGGTTTTTTCTTTTCCGTATGGTTTTTATCTGCAATGTTTTTTGCAAGGTTTTATTCGAAACCAGCAAAGTTCACTCCGATAACTATTTATCTTTAAGATTCCAGCTACAAGCTCATCGATTACGAAGAAACGACTAAACTATTCATCATGTATTATACCTATGATCGATTCCAAGCTTATTTAAAGTTGCAGTATGAGTAAATCTTTTAATGGATTAACTTCTTAATCCCAAACAAGAACTGATTCAAATTGCACATCAAAAAGGAATGGTTTTAAATGAGTACCTCAACATACTTTTAGTTAATAAAATACTCTAAAATATATGCTAAGACCCAAAGGAAGCAAGCACAGAGCAACAGAGAAGGATAAGGTACAGTTTCAAGTAAATTAAACTATTTTAAATAGCTCTATTTTTAGTCTTTTTATTTGGAATTCTTCCTTGATTACCGATTCCATCAAAGTCATTTGAATCAACGAAATTATTGTCATTTCTGCTGTCATTTCCAAAGTCTCTCATAACAATCCTAACGTAGAAAAAAAGATAGATGAAGAAAATGATTGAACCAATCAAGAACATTTGTTTATTTTCCATAATCATTTATTTTTATTTCTTCTTTGTCTAAGTGCTATAGCAAACGCAAGAATTGTAACGGGCCACAACCCGACATATATACCATCTAATTGATTTCCTGAAAACCATAAATAATTTGAATATCCTACACTAAAAGCAGCAAGAATTATCGGATAATATTTTTCTAACTTTTTCATACCACAAAATGTACAAAAAAAATACCAAGAAGACCCAAAGGAAGCCAAAACAAAGTAACCACAGAAGTAAAAGAGCAGTTAAAGAATTTAATAGATGAAGTTGTGAATCGTATTGATGAAGACCATATAACAATGACTATGGGCTTAAGGTTGAAACTATTTCCCCCCTTTTTTTTTACCGAATTTTTGTCTCAAAACAATCTTGAAATAGAAAAAATTGTAAATGACGAATATCACAACGCCAATTATAAGCATTGTTTTATTTTCCATTTTCATCTTTTTTTGAATCCTTTCTTCTTTGCCTTAGAGCTATGGCAAACGCAAGAATTGTAACAGGCCACAACCCAACATATATGCCTTCTAATTGATTTCCTGAAAACCATAAATAATTTGAATATCCTACACTAAAAGCCGCAAGGATTATGGGATAATATTTTTCTAACTTTTTCATATACCTCAATATACTAAAAAATAATAATATGCCAAGACCCAAAGGAAGTCCAAATAA
>ERZ807291.6656-NODE-6656-length-13804-cov-5.354644_pt1 | contig 13804 bp, 14 predicted proteins | sample MGYA00521257_ERZ807291 | MGnify/ENA primary metagenome ERZ807291 (study PRJEB31413, sample SAMN03169783) | marine metagenome | biome: Marine; feature: Water; material: Subsurface seawater | place: North Sea | collected 2011-04-28 | depth 1 m m ...
TGTCAATATATGACTGCCTAAATACTTTGGTCTTTTTTTTGGAAAATTTTTTTTTAAACCTGTAATATTTTTAAAAGTTTTTGCATAACCTCTATTCCTAAACTTTTTTAAATCTTTTTTTTCAAAACCCCACTCAGTGATTTTATTTTTAATACCATTTAATAAAATGTCTTGTACAGATTTAACATCCATTTCATAATTATCTCTTCTAAATATAGAAATTTTTTTTCTAAAAGTTTTAAAGAAATAGTTTATATCAATATTGCTTAAAGGTTTTTTTAGTGAAATTTTAATTATCGATATTGCATCATTACTATTACCTAATAAAATAGGCGCAAATTCATCTTTTAATTGAATTGCAGTGCCTGATGGTACATAATTCTTAATCTTAAAATTTAAGTCTGGAAAACATGCAATTTTACCATGTAATTTAAAATTTTTTTTTATTTCAAATAGTTTTTCTATTGAAATGTCATTTGCAATTAATTTTTTATCTAAAAAAAAATTTGATATTTTTTTTATTTTAGGAGACATGGTTTTTAATTATTCTAAAATTCATATATTAATTTAAGATATACTAAAAATTTTACTAATTGTTAATTAAAAACACTAAACTTAAAATATAAATGAATATTTTAATAGGAATATTGCTTATTCTTTTTGACATACCATAATAAGTTTCTAAATTGAATTTTTTTAAATAATAAAATAATGACAAAAAACTTAAGTTACAAAAAAATTAAAGATTATCAAAGAAAAACATTGCCAATTTTTACTCATTTTATAATTGATCCGGTTTCAAGGATGATTGTTTTTCTAATTTTAAAATTTCAATTTAATCTTAAACCATTTGTTTATAGTTATATCGGATTGCTAGTTGGTATTATATCTTCATATTTTTTTTTTAGACAGGACTATATTTTCGGTGCAATTATTTTTCAAATCTCACTTATATTTGATTGTGTGGATGGCTATATTGCAAAAATTCAAAATTCTGGAACAATATTTGGAGTATTATCAGATGGTTTCGCAGATTCTTTAAAATTTTTCTTAAATTTTTTTGCTTTATATTTGTCATTAGATATTCAACCAGAATTATTTAACTTTTTTAATATTTATATGTTTTATATTATCTTTGAAAATTCAATGAATCATAGCTTAAGAGATTGTATAAATTACTTTAAAAAAAAGAATATTAAAAAAAATTTTTTTGATAAAAAATTGATTTTGCTTAAAAATAAATTTGAAAATAAAAACCTCAGACTTATATGTTTTAATGTGCATGAAAAATATTTTTTAATATTTTTCATAGCTCCAATAATTGGACCTATAAATATAGTTGTTTATTTTACAATAATAGTATCATTCGTATTTCTGATTTTAAAAATTTTTTTGGATCTTGCTAGTATTAAAAATTAAATCAAATAAATTCTTTAATTAATTTTTTTTTTTCAAGTATTTTATTTAATCTTTTTATCTTAGAAATTTTTAATTTAAGTAATTTTGATAATTCTTTTTCATCTGTATTCTGATCTGAATAAGCTAAAATATCACTAAAATATTTTGAAATTTTATTATGTTTATTCTCTCTTTTACTCAGTGTGTTGATTAAATTGTATTTTGTTAGGAAAGGTTCACAGAAGGATTTCTTTTTATAAATGATTGAATCTTGTATTTCATTTATTATCCTAATCATTTTTTCAAAAGTATCGTTGAGATTTTTATTTTTTATAATATCTAAATTATCTGCAGATGTGTGATACTCTTTATATTTGCCAAATTTAGATCTACAAATCGTTATGAATGGAAAGTTTAAATTTTGACAACCAAATTGTCTTTCGTTACTTCCTCTTTCAATAAAATTAAAAGAATTTATTTTAGGAAAAAGTCTTTTAACAATCTTATCAGCATATGTATTTTCATCTTTGGATTTAATGTAAGATAACTTACTTTTATCTCCACAACATGTCAGATTAAATCCTGCGATTAAATTTTTTTTTAAACGATTTAAGTTCTTATTAATATACGCTATTGCTCCTATTGTCTCAGGTATCAGGATTAATCTTATAGAATATTTTCCGGGTTTTAAATATTTTGCTAGAGCTGTAAGAACCAATGGACCTGACAGCTCATTATTTGCCATTGAGGGATGACAAATATATGAGCAAATCAAAATTTCTTTATTTGATTTACCTTTAATTAATAATTCTGAATAATGCATTTTTCCATTAAATAATTTACTATCTATAAAAAAATGATATTTCTTTTTTAGACTCAGTTTTTTAAACTTATTATATGAAATACAAAATCCCCAAAATTTTTTATAGTAAGATGTAATATATGGCACTACATTTGGCTTTTTTTTATCATAAAAAATATTATTTTTTACATCAATTAAAGTAGCTTTTATATTTGTTGCGCCTGAATACCCCACAACATGCAGATTATTTTTTTTAAAATTACAAATTTCATTATTATTTTCATCTTTAATATAAGCCTGTCTAATTTTCCATTCTTTTGGTATTTTCCAATCAAAGCATTTTTCATTAGTTTTAAAATATTTTATTTTAAATTTTTTATTTGAAAATTTTTCTATAAGCTTAAGTGTTTCTATATTTCCTTTACCTGTTAAACTTCTATTTATTGGAAAAAGAATTTTGGCCCACGAAATAAAATTTATATTTTTTTTGTAGTTCATAAATTAGTTGATTTAATATAATATGAATATACTATAATTACTAAATCTTAATAAATATAAATTTTTTTTTATTACTTTTAAATTTCAATAATTTAAAAAATATTTTATGTGATTAATGGAAAAATAAACCATATATACGAATTGTTAATGAAAAAAAAAAATTTTATATGTATTATCTTGGCAAAACATAATTCTTCTGGTTTACCAAAAAAAAATATAAAATCATTTTATGGAAAACCCTTATTATATTATACAATTAAAGCAGTTAAAGAGAGTAAAATATTTGATAGAATTATTCTGTCTACAGACTCTAAGTTTTTAAAAAATTATGCTGAAAAAAAAGGAGTAGACGTTCCGTTTCTTAGGCCGAAGAGGTTAGCAACAAAATCATCACCCGCAATGGAGTCAATTCAACACGCTTTAGAATGGGTAAAAAAATATGATAAAGTTTATGATTATGTACAATATATTTTTCCTGCAAATCCACTTATCATATCTGACGATATTAAAAAAGGGATAAAAATGTTAATTAAAAAAAATTGTGACATGATTATATCTTTATCTGAAAATAATAAATGCAGTTTTACATCAAATACACTAAAAAAAAATTTATTAATAAAAAATTTTTACCCTAAAAAATACAGATTAAAGAACAGACAACTTATGCCTAAAACATACTCAATTAATGGAACAATTTATGTTGGAAAATGGGATATTTTTTACAAAAAAAAAGATTGGTTAAAGCAAAATGTATATGCAATGATTATGCCTCAAAATAGGTCGGTAGATATTGATAATTACTATGACTTTGAGGTAGCTAAGCTTATGTATAAACTAGAAAAAAAGAAATGAAAATTTTAATTACTGGTGGCTGTGGTTTTATAGGATCTCATCTTACAGAATTATTAGTAAAAAGAGGTCATGATGTAACAGTTTTTGATAAGTATACATTTAATGGAACATTAGGATGGTTAGAAAATTCAGTTTTTAAAAAAAATATTAAATTTGTTCTTGGAGATATCAGGGATTATGATTTAGTATTCAAAAGTACTAAAGGAAAAGATTGTATTTTACATTTAGCTGCACTTATAGGGATACCCTATTCTTATGAGTCACCTTTGGCTTATGTAAGAACAAATGTAGAGGGCACATATAATATTTTAGAAGCCTCAAAATCTTATGATATTTCGAAAATTATAATAACTTCAACAAGTGAAGTTTATGGAACGGCCCAAACTAAAAAAATTAATGAAAACCATAGAATAAATGCCCAATCTCCCTATGCAGCTACAAAAATAGCGGCAGATCAATTGGCATTAAGTTATTATAAATCATTTAATTTACCTGTTAATATAATTAGACCTTTTAATACTTTTGGACCAAGACAATCATTAAGAGCAATAATACCATCTATAATTTGTCAGATAATAAAAAAAGAAAAGTTTATGGTTTTAGGAAATTTAAAGCCAACCCGCGATTTTACATATGTTAATGATACATGTTTAGCATTTGAAAAATTGATTAATTTTAAAAAATCATTTGGAGAGGTGATAAATATTGGGTCAAATAATAATATAAGTATTAAAAATTTGGCGGAAAAAATCATCTCTTTAATGAATTCAGATATTAAAATTAAAATATCAAAACATAAAACGAGAAATAAAAAGACAGAAGTCGATTATCTTAGATGTGATAATTCCTTATCACTTAGTAAACTAAGATGGAAACCAGGCTATAATTTTGAAGAGGGTCTTCAAAAAACTATACATTGGTTTATAAAGAATTATAAAAGTTCTTATGACAATTCAACTTTTAAAAAATAGCCCATAAAATGTATTTTATTTTACCCTATAGTATTGAGGAGAACATAATTGATTAAATCAAAATATAAAATTCCCGCACATTTAAAAAAATATGTAGTTATTTCTAGTGAAACTATCCTTTTTAGTTTTCAGAAGATGTCATCAAATAAAAAAAAATTTCTTATTGTAGTTGATAAACTTACATATAAAGTTTTAGGCACCATAACAGATGGTGATATTAGAAGATCTATTTGGAAGAAAGTTAATTTGGATGGGCCAATTAAAAAAATAAGAAATAAAAAATTTTTTTTTATTGACAAAAACTTTTCAATAAAAAAAATTGTAGAAAGTTCAGAATTCAATCTAAATTATAATCACATACCTATAATAAAAAAAGGATTTATAATAAATATTATTTTTAAATCACAAATAGATAAATATTTAAATGAAATTGAAAAAAATTCTATAAAATATAATTGTATAATTATGGCTGGAGGTTTTGGAAAAAGATTATTACCGTATACTAAAATTTTACCCAAGCCTCTTTTACCATTTAAATATGGAGAACCAATTATTAGTAAACAGATTAATTTTTTTTTGAAACACAAAGTTGACAAAATTATTATTTCGTTAGGCTATCACGGTGAATTGATTAAGTCCTTTTTATTAACAAAATTTGGGACCAAAAAAATAAATTTTTTAAATGAAAAAAAACCTTTGGGTACAGCAGGCTCTATAAAACTTATTAAAAAGCTTAAAGATGTACTAGTAATAATAAACTGTGATACTTTAACTAATTTGAATATTCAAGAATTAGTAAAATTTCACTCAAGAAACAAAAATGATATAACTGTGGTTTCATCAGTAGTAGAAAATAAAATTTCTTATGGAGTTTGTGATGTAGATAAAAATGGTAATTTATTGAGTGTTAAAGAAAAACCTTTAATTAAAAACTTAGCTCAAATTGGGTTATATGTTATTAATAATAAGATTATTTCATTGATCCCAGCGAATGAAAAATATGATTTTGATCAATTAATAAATAAATCTATAAAAAAGAATCTTAAGATAAAAGTGTATCCAATACCAAAAAAAAGCTGGACTGATGTTGGAACATTATAAAATTCATAAAAATGTCTAAAAAAATAAATTCAACTTTCAAGCAAATATTGAGTCTAGTTCGACAAAGCATTTCAAAAAAAAAAAGTTATGAATTACATAACCCTTATTTTTCTAAAGATGAAATTACTTTGTTAAATGATTGTGTGAAATCAAGCTATGTTGCTACAAGTGGAAAATATATTGATCTTTTTGAAAAAAAATTAAAAAAAATAACAAAATCAAAAGATGTAGTAACAGTTCTAAATGGAACTGTAGCACTAAAAATTTGTTTAAAAATTCTTGGAATTCAAAATGGTGATGAAGTTTTAGTTCCTTCATTAACTTTTGTGGGTACTGTAAACGCAATAAAGCATGCTGGCGGAACACCTCATTTTATAGACACTGATATTAACACATTAGGTATTGATAATAATAAACTAAAAAAATATATAAAACAGATTTCTCAAAAAAATTCCAAAGGTTATTATATTAATAAAAAAACAAAAAAAAAAATATTCGCAGTAATTCCAGTCCATGTGTTTGGAAATGTAGGTAAAATAGATGAACTATGTAAAATTGCTAATTCATTCAATCTAAAAATAATAGAAGATGCGGCAGAGGGTTTAAATAGTTTTTATAAAAAAAAGCATGTTGGTAATTTTGGAGATTTAGGTATCTTAAGTTTTAATGCAAATAAGATTATAACAACAGGTGGGGGTGGAGCAATAATATGCGGCTCCACAAAAATGGGAAAAAAGATAAGACATCTAACTTCAACGGCTAAAATAAAACATAAATGGGAATTTTTGCACGATGAAATCGGCTGGAATTATAGAATGAATAATTTATCTTCAGCATTAGGTTGTGCCCAACTAAATAAATTTTCAAAAATTAAAAAATTTAAAAATAATTTATCAAATAAGTATTTAAAAAATTCTAAAAAATTTAAAAATATTAACTTCTTGAAAGAACCAAAATTCTGTAAATCAAACAAATGGATGAATGTTATTTTAGTTGATGGACTTTCATTAGGGGAAAGAAATAAAATTTTAGGTTTACTTCATAAAAAGGGCGTTAAATGTAGACCGATTTGGAAATTAATACACAAATTAAAAATGTACAAAAAATCTCCTAGGTCTGATCTATCAAATGCCAAAAAACTTGAAACTCGAATATTTTGTTTACCAAGTGGAGCTGAATATGGACATGATTAATTCTTAAATAATATGAAATATTTATTTTTTTCATTTTATAATAAAAGCCCAATATTGGAAACAGAGGGTGAAATAATTAAAAATTTACTTAAAAATAAAGATAATGAAGTTCATAATTTTTATTTAAGTCAAATTCTCATTCAAGATGCTCCATTTATTTGGCCGAAAAAAAAAAGAATTTACAAATTTTTAGATTTTATGTTGCCAGAAAAAAAAATGTTAGGATTAATTAATAATGAAAGATTAATAGTTCATAATTTTGATATATCAGAAAAAAAAAATTTTTTTCTTTCTTATAAAAATAATAATGACTTAAAAAAGATAAAATATAAAAACTTTGATATTGGTTTGGGGATATTGTCCAGTCTGATTACAACTGAAAAAAACCCTAATATTCAAACAAAAGAATTTAAAAAAAGGATTGATTACCTGCTTCAAAGCGGTTCAAACTTTTTTGATTTTGCTAGTGAAAAAATTGATCTTATTAAGCCTGATAAAATCTATCTTTTTAATAGTAGATTTTTATATCCTAGGGCAGTTCTAAGAGCGGCTCAAAGAAAAAAAATCACTTATCAAGTTTTTGAGAGAGGTTCAAGATTTAATACATATTATATTTATGATAGGTCACTTTTATCAATTAAAGATTGGGAATACAATGTTAACAAAGTCTGGACCTTGCAGAAAAATAAAAAAAAAATGTTTAACGATATTAAAAGATGGTTTAAATCAAGAATAAAAGGTTCAGCAAAATTTCAGCACTGGAGAAATTATACCAAAAATCAAAAAAAGAATTTCATTCATAAAAATAAAAAGTTAAAAATCGTAGTTTTTTTTGCGTCTTCAGAAGATGAGTATGCTGCGAATGAAAATATCTATAAGTCCTACTTTAAAAGTCAGGTAGGTGCAATTAAAGCAGCCATAAATGTTATTAAAAAATTAAAAAATCATATATTAATTATAAGACCACATCCTAGACTTATTTCAGAAAATTTTAAAAAAGAGATGCATACATTAGAAAATTTGAAGAAATATAGCATTAAAAACAAAATAATATTTCATGATGCAGGGACAAAAATTAATACTTATTCATTAATCAAATGTGCTGATACAATTTTATCACTTGGTAGTACCACAGGTTTAGAGGCAGCATATATGGGGAAAAAACATATTCTTTTAGGTAGGGCGAGGTATGGATTTTTAAAATTCAGCTATGAGGCAAAAAATAAAAATTTATTAAAAAAATTTATATTATCAAAAAAAATAAAAAATAACTCGGGAATTTTTAAATTTTTAAACTATATAATCAATCGAAATATTAAATTTAAATATTTTCAATTTTATAAATCAACGGAAATAGAGCCTTACCGTGGTAAATTTATGGGAAAAGATTTGATGAAAAAAAATATATTTGAAAAAATTATTTTAAAGTTTCTCAAAATTTATTAAGAATAAAATAATTTATTAAATTTAATTTTTTTACAAAGTTTTATTTTACTCATTTTTTCTTTTGGAATAAAAATAAAATCTGAAGAAGATTTAGTATTTTTATAAATAGAATTTAAATATATTTGTTTTGACTTTTCATATAGAACAAATTTTTTTGAAATTTTTTTTCTAATAAAACAATATTTATGCTTGTCAAAAAAATTAAAAACATCAGTAATTGAGTTTTGGAACCTTTTTAAAAATGAATAACTTAATTCAACTTGAACTAATTGCCTTGATATACTAATTATTTTTTTCAGACCCTCAATTACTCTAAATTCTGCTCCTTCTACGTCAATTTTTACATAACCTATGTTATTTTTTTTTTTAATAAATTTATCTAATGCAACTGTATTTACTTTAGGGTATTTATTTTTTTTTATAACTAAATGTGAACCCCCTCCCAAATTTTTAAATGACAATAGACTATTTGCATTAAAACATGCTTTTTGAAATAAATTAATATTTTGAAAGTTATTAATTTTTATATTTTCCTTTTGTATCTCAAAATATTCCTAATTTGGCTCAAATGAAAAAACATTACTTCTAGGAAAAAATTTACTAACAAAAAGAGAATATGTTCCAAAACTAGAGCCAACATCAATAAAATCATTTCCGTTTTTAAAATTTTTATAAATAAGGTCTAGTTCTAACTCATCTACTATTTCATTAAACTCAATATTTCTAAGATTTGAAATACTTATGTCTCTTAAGTATTTAATTTTAAATTTGTCATAAAAAAACAATTTTCCGTTAAGGTAGTTAATATTAATTTTTTTGATATTATTTTTTTTTAAAAAGTCTACTAATCTTATTAATATTTCATTGAAATCTTTATTAATATTGTTTGTGAAATATTTATTTAGAGTAAATATATATTTTATAATTTTTAATATTTTAATTAGTATTTTGAGAATATTGTTTAAAATAAAATTATAAAACATACTTTAATCATTTTTTAAGAATCTTTCTTAGATAAGATTAATTTCTTTTTATAAAAAGAGTTATCAATAGATCCTAATTTTATTACTTTTTCTTTTTTTGAGTTAAAAACCTCTGAACATACAGAGATGATTTGAGTATTATTTTTTAAACTTAAAAAACCATGTGCGTAATTTTTTGGAATAAATAAACCATAATTTGATTTATCATTTAATTTATTTTTACTTAATTTTTTTGTTTTAAGATTATATGCAAAATCAATAATTCCGCCCTTTAAACAAATTATAATCTTATTTTGTGCATATTTGTCAGTTTGATAGTGCATACCTCTGAATACATCTTTTTTACTAGTGCTGATATAGACATCTTTAATATTAAAATTCTTAAATTTATTTTTTTCGAAAACTTTGAGGAAAGATCCTCTTTTATCAAAAATTTCTTTTAACTTAAATTTTTTTATCATAAATTTAAATATTCTAGAATCTGAAATTCACAAATTTTTTTTGGATTATCTAATTTTTTTCTCTTAGCGTGCCATTGTACTGTTTTTTTTACTGCTAATTCTATATTAATTTTTGGCTTCCAATTTAGTTCTTTTTTTGCTTTTTTATTATTAATTATTAAATACTTACTCTCTTTAAATGATGATCTCCTATCATATTTAATTTTTGGGAGTTTTAGATGCAGAGAAAAAATTTTTATTATTTTGTTTACAGATATGATATTGATTTTATCTGGGCCTAAATTCCAGGATGAACTTTTAATTTTTTTTAAATACTGTTTTTCAGCAATCAAAATGTAACCATATAATGCATCTAAAATGTATTGCCATGGTCTTATGCTTTTTGGATTTCTAATCCTTAAAGTTTTTTTTGAATTTATAATGTCTGGTATAAGTCTATTTTTACCTTGATCTCCTCCTCCAATAATATTACCTGCTCTAACAGTAGATATATTTACTTTTTTTAGTCTTTTGGCAAAAAAACTGTTTTTAAATCCCTTTACAATTAATTCTTTACAAACTTTTGAAAGGCTATAGGGATCATAACCTCCCAATTCGTCATTTTCGTTGAATATTTTTTTACTTGATTCTTTATAGACTTTATCCGAGGTCGCAATTACAACAGATTTTAAATTAGATAGACCTCCAAGTGAATGTAAAAGATTATTTGTCCCATTTATATTGGTTTCAAAAGTGTTTCTTGAGTTAGAATAACCTTCTTGCACAATTGATTGTGCAGCAAAATGAAAAACAATATGAGGATTAACTTTTTTTAGTATATTATTTAATTTCTTATAATCACCTATATTTCCGTAAATATTATTTTTTAATTTCAACTTTTTTTTAACAATATGAAATAGAGAGTTACTTTCTTCTTTTAAAGAAAACCCATAAATTTTAGCACCAAGCAAATTTAGAAAAATACATAGCCACGCTCCTTTAAATCCGGTGTGCCCTGTAATGAATACCTTTTTATTTTTCCAAAAATTTTTTAATTTAATTATTTTCATTTCATTTTTGGGTTTTTCCAAGGGCATCTCTTAGACTTGTAAATTTTGTTTAAAATATTTCTTTCTCTAATTGTATCCATGCATTGCCAAAAACCTTTGTGTTTATAACCAGTAAGTTGATTAATAGATGCTAATTTTGGGAACGTTTCTTTTTCTAAAGTTGAATTATTACCTTTAATATATTTGAATATTTTTTTGTTAAAAATAAAAAAACCACCATTTATCCAATCTTTATTTTTTTTAAATTTCTCAGTAAAACTTGAAATTAAATTATTTTTAAAAGTAAGTGCACCAAATCTAGCAGGTGGATTTACAGCACTTATTGTTGCAACTTTTTTATGAAATTTATGAAATCTAACTAATTTATTTAAATCGATATCTGACAATCCATCTCCATAAGTTACAAAAAAATTTTTATCTTCTTTAAGAATATTTTTTACTTTTTTTAATCTGCCAGCAACCTGTGTATTCAAGCCTGTATCACAAAAATGTATTTTTATATTTTTTTTCTTTTTATGAAAAAAATGATTATTTTTTAATTTCTTATATTCAAAATTTTTTTTAAAATATTTGAAAATATATTCTTTTTTATATCCAGCACATATTATAAATTCTGAAACACCATAAAATTTAAAATAATTAATTATATGCATTATGATTGGTTTTTTTCCAATATTCACCATTGGTTTTGGTTTTATTTTAGTTTCTTCTGATATTCTTGTTCCAAGTCCACCAGCAAATATGACTAGTTTTTTTAACATTATATAGTATTTATAGATATTAAGTACAAACGTCCATCTATATTAAAAAATGAAAATTCTTATTATTGGCTCGAACAGTTTATTGGGTAAAAACTTATATAATTTTTATAAAAAAAAAAAATGCGATGTAATTGTTAATTCTCGTTTTTCTTTAAAAAAAATCACCAATTGGAAAAAAGATATAATTAAAAATATAAAAAAACATAAGCCAGATCTTATTTTTTATTGTTCGGCAGCCCAAACACAAAAAGACGATGCAAGAAATTTAAAAAAAATAATTTTCACAAATTGTGAGGTGCCTTGTTTAATTGCACAAACTTTAGATGAATATAATTTATCAAAAAGTAAACTGATATTTTTTGGTACTTCGTGGGAAGAAAATTCTGAAGGAAAATACTATCCTGTAAATTTGTATGCAGCTAGTAAAAAAGCTGCAGAAAATTTATTAAATCATTATGCTTTAAAAGGAACTAATATTATTAATTTTAAACTTTTTGATACGTATGAGGAAAATGACAAAAGAAAAAAATTTCTTAACATTTTAATAAAATCTTTAATAAAAAATGAAGAATTGCAAATAACAAAAGGTATGCAAGAGATCAATCTAACTCATATGCTTGATATTTGTAAGGGAGTTCATGTTGGCATTCTTGAAAGTAAAAATTGGAAATTTAAGAAAAAAGGCATTTTAAAATTTCACCTTGGTCAAAAAAAAGTAATAACGATTAAAAAATTAGTAAATTTTGCAGAAAAGTCCTTTAATAAAAAATCAAAAGCTATTTTTGGAGCCTTAAAGTATAGGGACAGAGAGCCAATGAAAACTTTTAAAAAATTTTCAACACCAAAAAATTGGTCTCCAAAAATAAATATTAACAGTTATTTAAATAAAAAATAAATGTTAACAATTATAATCCCAAGTTATAAAAGAGAGCATTTTTTGAATAAATGTATATTGTCAATTATAGGTCAATTTAATTCAAATATATTAAAAAAAAATATAAAATTAATAATAATTTTAAATTCAAAAAAAAACTCTCTAACTGAGAAGATTGAAAATAAAATAAAAAGAAAAAAATTACTTTACAAGTTTATATATAATAAAAAAAATATAGGTCTAACTGGAAGTATTAATAAATCTGTTAAGATCTCAGATACAAAATATTGCATGATAATAGATGATGAAATTATTTTAAAAAGGGGATCTGTTAGTGAACTATACAATTTCTTAAAAGACAAATCTCCCAAATTATTAGTTGGTAGAATTTTACCTTATTTAGATAAAAAAAATCTAAATATAGGTAAAAAAAATTATTTACTTTCTTTAAAAAAAAATATTAGGAAAGATAAATATCAAAAAGATTATACTTTACTAGATTTTGGCACTAAAATTAAAAAAATTGAAACAAAATATGCGTTTATGTCTCTTCAAGTTTTTAATAAGGATGAGTATTTAAAGTTCGGTGGATACGCTCCAGATGGGATGTCTGGTGAAAAAATATTTATGAACGGCCATGGTGAAAATAGTTTTAATTCAAAATTTAAATTAGCTTTTTATTTCCCAAAATTAACTGGTTATCATGCTATAGATAATAAAATTTATAAAGATTATATCAATGAAAGATATTTTCTATATGGGATTAATGACTCTTTTATTGACATTAGATCAAAAAATAATTTTTTTCTTTTAAAAAATCTTATAAAATCATATTTAAAAATAATTTATTTTAATAAAGAAAATAAAAAATATTATTTTAATAAAGGTTATTTTATGCATTTATTAAATTTTTATTTAAGTGGAAGTAAATTTAGGAAATACTGTTTAAGTGAAAGCTATATAGATTTCAACTTTTCAGAAAAATTTAATTTTTTTCCATTTAAAGAAGGCTCTTATAAATTGTGGTAAAAATATAAATTCATAAATAGCCCATGACAAAATTTACTTTTTCTTTAAAAATGATTTATTATTCTATTAAATTATTTTTTTATAAAAAAAAATTATTATTTATTGTGAGTTTTCCTCGCTCTGCGCAAGGAGTAATTTCATCTGTTTTACTAAAATATGCTGAAAAATTTAATATTGAATTAAAATATTGTGAGTTTTATCAATGTTGTAATACAGTACCCTGTGCCAATGGTTCAAATATAATCAAAAATCATGATTATAATCAAATTTTACCATTTTCTAAAAATCATAAATATTTAGTTCTTCTTAGAAAAGATAAATTAGATCAATTAGACAGTTATTACCGTTTAAAAAATTCAAAAGTAAAAATTCTTTATCAAGATAGT
>ERZ807291.6657-NODE-6657-length-13802-cov-5.744162_pt1 | contig 13802 bp, 9 predicted proteins | sample MGYA00521257_ERZ807291 | MGnify/ENA primary metagenome ERZ807291 (study PRJEB31413, sample SAMN03169783) | marine metagenome | biome: Marine; feature: Water; material: Subsurface seawater | place: North Sea | collected 2011-04-28 | depth 1 m m ...
AGATCTTCAATTTTTCAATTCTGAGCTACACTTCACTACCATTCTTCAGGAGATTTCAATCAATGTTTTCATTTGAATCAATGTTTTCATTCGAATGTTTGTTTGATGTTTCATGGCATTGTATACTCGAGACTGCATCTTCTTCTGCGTTTAGAATCATCATCGTCTTCTACTTTAGCAGTTTTTTTTTTGCGAGATTTTGGAATATATTCAGAATCAGAATCAGAATCGCTTACAAATTCTTCATCATCGTCTGTATACAAAATAAAAGATTCATCATCGTCATCGGAGGAATCGGAATCCTCTTTTCGGCGATTTTTTTGACTACGCGTATTGTACTTTTTATCACCTGATTTACCCGGCATTTTTAGTAATTAACATTATTATTTATTTAACTTTATTACCTTTTTTAAAAATATAAATGATATGATAAAATTGATTTAGATTAATTAGATGTGAAACAATATAAAATATACCCAATTATATTATATTAACGATGTCTAAACGTTCAAATAAAGACAATTATGAAAATCCATCAAGAATTATTGGTATACAGTTTAGTATGTTATCACCGGAAGAAATTCGAAAAAACTCGGTAGTTGAGATATCATCAGGTGATACGTATAATAATAATAAACCGGTTGTTGGCGGACTATTTGATCCACGAATGGGTGTTCTTGAACCGGGTCTTATTTGTCCAACAGATGGTATGACGTATATTAATACTCCTGGTTATTTTGGTCATATTGAACTAGCCCGTCCCGTATTTTCAATTCAAAATATGAAGGATATTTTGAAAATAAGTCGTTCGGTCTGTTTTAAATGTAGTAAGTTGCTTATCAATAAAAATCAACATAAGCACATTTTATCGTGGTCAAACGCAGATAGATGGGATTATGTTACTTCACTTACTTCAAAAACAATTAAACGTTGTGGTGAACAAACTGAAGATGGTTGTGGTTGCAAACAACCCGATAAAATAAAATTGGAAGGGATGGCGACTATATGTGCTATTTGGGACAATTTAGATACTGGAGAAGAGGAAAATAATAAAATTGTTAAAAAAATGACTGCTGAAAATATTTTGAAAATATTCAAGCGTATTTCAGATGATGATATTAATTTTATGGGATTTAGTCCGATTTGGTCACGTCCAAGCTGGATGATTTGGGAAGTACTTCCTGTTCCTCCACCAGCTGTTAGACCGTCTGTAAAACACGATGCTCAGCAACGAAGTGAAGATGATCTTACACATATTTACAGAAGTATTATTAAATACAATAGTATTTTACGTGAAAAGTTGGCGAATCCTGATTCAAATGCAAATGTAACTGAAGGTTGGTATACTATTTTGCAACACTCAGTTGCTATGATTGCGAACAATAAAATTAAAGGTGTCGCACCGATGGCGCAACGTTCGGGACGACCATTGAATTGTATTATGGGTAGGTTGAATTCTAAAAATGGGCGTATTAGAGGAAATCTTATGGGAAAACGTGTTGATTTTAGTGCTCGTTCGGTTATTACTGGTGATCCAAATCTTTCCGTAAAACAATTGGGTGTTCCTTTGAAAATTGCTATGAATATCACAAAACCAGTTGTTGTAAACGATCGTAATCGCGATTTCCTTACAAAGTTGGTTCAAAATGGTCCAGATGGTGGTCCAAACGGAGAAACTGGTGCTAAAATTTTGGAGAGAAAAACCGGTGAGAGTATATCATTGAGAAATGTAGATCGCGAGACAATTGAGTTATATAATGGTGATGTTGTACATCGTCATATGATGGATGGAGATGCGGTTTTGTTTAACAGACAACCTAGTTTGCATAGAATGTCTATGATGTGTCATATTGTAAAAGTAATGAAGGTTGGTGATACATTTCGAATGAATGTTGGTGATACAAAGCCATATAATGCGGATTTCGATGGTGATGAGATGAATATGCATATGCCCCAAAATGTGTTGGCGGAAACCGAATTGCGTGCGTTGGCTGCAATCCCGTACTGTACAATTAGTCCTGCTAGTAATTCGCCAATTATTGGTATTTATCAAGATTCTCTTCTAGGATCTTATCGTCTAACACGTGAGAATGTGAATTTTACACAACGTGAGGCAATGAACCTGTTGATGATGTTTCCTCACGTAGATACTGCAGCGTTGCGTGAGAAGAAATCATTACGTTCATTTGATGTATTATCGCAAATTATTCCACCTATGACTATGGTATATAAAACTGGTCAATTTAAAGATGGTGAAGATTTTGCTACATCTCCTAATGTATTTGAAGTGAGAAATGGTAAGTTTATCCGCGGACAATTAGACAAAAAAGTTATTGGTTCAACTACAAAGGGAATGTTACATCGCATTAACAATGATTTTGGTAATATGGCGTGTGTTGATTTCAATGATAATTTACAAAATATAGTTACTGAATATCTTAAAACAAGTGCGTATAGTGTAGGTATTAGTGATTTGATTGCGAATAAAGCTACTCAAACGCAAATTCTAACAATTATCGCGAAGCAGAAGTCAGAAGTTCAAGAACTAATTGATAAGGTTCATCTCGGAGTATTTGAAAACAATACCGCTCGTTCTAATATTACTGAATTTGAAACACACGTAGGAAATATATTAAATAAAGCCACAGACGAAGCCGGTAAAATTGGGCGTGATAGTCTTGATCCAAACAATCGTTTCCTAATCATTGTAAATTCTGGTTCAAAGGGTAATCCTACAAATATCGCACAAATGATATCTTGTTTGGGACAAACCAGTGTTGACGGTAAACGTATTCCCTATGGATTTGATGGTCGTACATTACCTCATTTTCAGAAATTTAACGACAGTCCAGGAGCCCGTGGATTTATTGAGAATTCTTATATTACTGGTCTTACTGCTCCAGAGTTATTCTTTCACGCAATGGGTGGTCGTGTTGGTCTAATTGATACGGCAGTAAAAACATCTCAAACAGGTTATATTCAAAGAAGATTGATCAAAGGTCTGGAAGACTTAAAGGTTGAATATGACGGAACAGTGAGAAACAATAAGGGAAAAATTGTTCAATTTATATATGGAGATGATAGTTTTGATACTACACGTGTAGAAAATCAGGTAGTTCCTCTTGTCGGAATGAGTGTAGAAGACATTTATATGCATTATGATATTATTGGTATTAACGACCAAACCAGTGAATTATTGAGTATTTACACAAGAAGCGCTATCTCGCGAATTAAGAAACAAAGAACAGATACTCGTGGTAAATGTCGTGAATATATATCAAGAATGATGGAATACAGAGAATTAGTAGTGAAAAATGTATTTAAATACAAAAATGAAAACTCAGTGTCTATGCCTATTTCGTTTCAAAATATCATAGTAAATGTACAGGGACAGATGGGATTGAACCAAAATAGTGTTGTAGATATCACTCCTCTAGAAGCATTTGATTTGATTGAAGCAAATTTCGAGAAAATGAACAATTTGTCCTATGCTCCACTTACTCCATTGTTTAAGATTATGTATTACTTCTATTTATCACCAAAAGAGCTACTGGTCAATAAGAGATTCCACAGAAAAGCATTAATTGTTCTTCTTGAAACAATATCTCTTAAGCACAGAGAAGCCATTGTTCATCCTGGAGAAATGGTTGGTGTAATAGCCGGTCAATCGATTGGTGAACCAACTACCCAACTTACATTGAATACTTTCCATTTAGCGGGTGTATCAAGTAAATCAAATGTAACCCGTGGTGTTCCTCGTATTGAAGAGATTTTACGATTAACAAAAAATCCAAAACATCCTTCTCTAACTGTTTATTTGAAACCTATTGAGGAATCAGAACAAGATAAAGCAACAATGTACGCTACAATGATGGAGCATACCAAATTGGTCGATATTACAAGATCGGTACAAATTCATTTTGAACCTATTAGTAAAACGACTCGTATTCCAGATGACCAAATGTTAATGGAGCAGTTTTATGAATTTGAGAAACTGGTTGATGATTGTCTTGACCAAGTAGATATTGTAGACCAAACATCTGTATCACAGTCAAAATGGATTGTTCGAATTGAATTAGACCAGGAACAGATGTTGGATAAAAACATTACTACAGATGATGTACATTTCGCAATTACAAATAGTCATTATGGAAATGATATTACTTGTGTATTTTCAGATTATAATAGTGATAATCTTGTATTTAGAATTCGTGTAAATAGTTCTGTGTTCAATAAAAATAAAAAGAAGGGTATTGCCGAGACACTTGACCAATCAGATGATATTTATATGTTGAATAATTTCCAAGAAACATTGTTGAATAATATCGTTCTTCGTGGTGTGAACAATATCCAAAATGTTATTGCTCGTAAAATTCAAAATTCTGTTAAAAAGGTAGATGCTATGCCTGTAATCAAAAAGGGAATGTTTTCCATTGCCGGAGAAAAAGAAATGAATATTAAAAAAGAAGACGGTAAATATGTTAAAACTGATATTTGGGTTCTAGATACAACTGGAACAAATTTATTAGAGTCACTCGCAGTTGATTATGTAGATCCTACACGAACAATGAGTAATGATATTAGAGAAGTATTCAATGTACTCGGAATTGAAGCCGCTAGACAGATGATTTACAATGAAATGATGGAGGTTATGGAATTCAGTGGTGTTTATATTAATTATCATCATCTAGGTCTTCTTTGTGATCGTATGACTTGCAATAAGAATATGGTTCCTATTTTCCGTTCAGGTTTATTGAACGATAATGTGGGTCCTATCGCAAAGGCAACCTTTGAAGTACATACAGAAGTATTGTTAAATGCCGCTCGTCACGGGGAATTTGACCATATGAGAGGTGTATCTGCTAATGTAATGACTGGACAGTATGGTAATTATGGTACTGGTTCTTTCCAGGTTGTATTGGATATGAATGAAATGGAAAAATTGGATGCATTTGATGTAGATAATACAGATACATCGAAAGCGATTGATGAAAGATTTCAAAAATTCAATGGTAAAACTGATTGTACAAAATCAGACATTTCAATTCAAAATAATATCGCGAATATACAAAAAGAATCCACCAGTGATATTTGTGACGATGGATATAATATTGGCTTTTAAAAAATAAAATTATCAATAGATGAATATTATTAATATTTTTTATAAATATTAATAATATTTTATACTTGTTTAAATTCTACATCAAGCATATCATAATCTACGCTATAAAATCCGTTATCTTCCAGTATTAATGCATCGCCTAATCCTAATGGAATTAATTGTTGTGCTATAACACCTTGATATGTTACGTGAGACATTAAATCAGGAACTAAATCATTATATTTAAATGTAGCGATAGGGATACCGCTTGGCGAAAATCCAATATTCTTAATATCATATTTGAAATGTAAATCACTCCATCTCCTGCGTCTTCTTCTTCTTCGTCTTCTTCTTCTCGGAGTATAATACCTGCCGCTCCAGTGACGGGCAGGCTTACAAGCGACAGGCTTACACGCGACAGGAGTACAATCGACGGGATCACACGGTTTACTAGCATATCTCTTTGTCCAGTCATTATTTAATGTAGCATAATTAGCATTTAATCTATTTTCTGAATTATTTTTTTCACGTTGTAATTGATTATACTTATTTGATTGATCACGTATATAATTATCTCTATCTATTCGACATTTATTTGTTATGGCCTCATTTTCATTTCTACGTTCATCTGCAAGTTTTTTATAATTTTCTAATTCATTACTGATTCTAGTATTGGTTTCTTTTAAACTCGTATTCTCGGACTCAATATTAGTTGTTCCGCTTTTCAACTCATTTATTTGAGAAGTTTTTTCTCCCAATTTTTTATCGAATTCTTCTTTTAATTTGATTTCTAATTGTTTTTGTAATTCGATATTATTTAACTGTTCTCCTTCTCTTATCTTTTGATATTCTAATTCTTTTTCTGCTAAATCTGATTCGTGTTGTAGTCGTTGTTTTTCAGAATTATCACTTGCTCCCTCTATATTTGTTTTTAATGTAGCAATTTTTTGAGACAAAGTATCTTTAATTTCTGAAAATTCCCTTTTCTTTTTTTCTAACTTCTCCTTTTCTTCTTTCATAATCACGTCAAATTTTTTTTTCTGGTCATCATTTAATTTTCTATAATAAGCAATAAATTTATCACGATGAAGTTTAATATGAGGATAATTATTGATTGTAATTTCAAAATCTTTACCGCTAGAATTATTACCTATTATGGAACTACTCATTGGTTCCATATAGCATTTGCAATGTAAAAAATATATAATTGATATTATTATTATTATTATTAATATACCAATATACCTCATATTTATATTTTTCATAATTATCTATATATATTGATTATGAAAAAAAATGATTTCATTATTAAAGTTTCGATTTAATATCTTTGGTTAAATCATTATTGATTACTACAGTTTTATCAATTTCTTGCTGTTTTATCATCTCTTGTAAAAGCTTTACTAAATGATTGACTCCATTAACTTTTAGTTTATAATCTTGATATCCCTCTTTGTATATCTTAACCGTGGGTATTATTAAGTAAAATAGAATCGTGAATAATAAACTTTTTACTAATAAAATATTTTTGTTTTTATCTGGTAAACCCAACGTAAATATAATAAATAAAATAGCTATTTTAATAAAATTTAGATCCATTATATATATTTGCGATATTTTAATTTATAATGATTAAACAACGCAGTAACTTATTACTACTGTTTAATGCATATAATTTGTCTTGATAAATATGTATATCAATTAAATTGCCTTCCATACTATTATTATAAATTCTAAAAGGGATCATTTTTGAAATGGGTTTGAAATATAATTTACCATCGTCTTTCCCTATTGCGAAAATAATATTATTGATAGTAGTCATCTTTTTTATCTTTATATTATCTGCTAATAAAACAGGTTTTTCCGCATTTTGTCCAGATAGTTCACTTAAATGCAAATAACCATTTGTATCTATAAATAACAATGTAGTTCCTACTTTTTTATCCAAAATCGAAATTTCGACAATATCTGTTGGTAGATTTATTTTTACATTAGTCGTTGAAGTAACGAAGAATAATTCTCCATTTGTTTTTAAACCTATTAACTGTTTTGTCTTTTTATCAAAACATATTTGTTTAAAGTCATTTGCGTCATTATTGTATTGAATCCACTGTCCTTTATAAATTTCATTGAATTTTCTATAATATATATATCCAAAATTGCTTTCGCCTATCATAAAAACAACCTCTTCTTTATTGATTTCACCCACAATTATACTAGACCCAGAATTAGCATTATCAAATGGTACCCAACTATTTGCTTCCAATGCTGTCTCGTTTAATTTACGTATGTAAGGCGTATTATTAGTAGCTAAACATATAATGTGGTCTTTTGATAACACCATTTGTTTTGCTGTTCCCGTAGATAATACTTCAAAAGATGGTATTAATCGATTCACATATTTCTTATTTATTCCCAACATTTGTAATTGTTGCTCCCAACCAACATCACCTGAAATAGGGTCTGTTCTAAATACGGTTGTCGTATTCCAATATGTGTTATTTTTTTTTGTACCATAACTTAATTGACTATCATTCCATAGTAATTCTGTAGAGTACATCCAAGGTTTCTCTCCTTTTATTTCTCTATAATACTGCATATTTATCGGATAGTGTCCTACATATCCTATACTTTCGGGTATTTTTGATATAAACCCTGGTTTATTATCTGTATTTGGAAACATTTCATTGCTTTTACCAAAATATAAAGTATCTATATTAAAAATTTCCCATTTAGAATTTTCATCTGGAACAGTAAGCTGTTTGGAGATAATTGTTTTATTATCAATAACATATAAATAACGATCTTTCCATTCAGCACTTTTGAAAGATAATGTACCATCATTATTGTAAACGGGAATCCATCTTTCATGTCCCCACTGTTCTAATAAATTTTGATTCGCATTTAAATTACTAGTATCAATTGTCCAAGATGTACCATTTGTACGAATATATCTAAAATGTTTACAATTATATAAACTATAGGTATTGTCCGTTACCCATTGTTCTGTACGTGAAAATTTAAATATAGCATTCTCCATATCAAATGTATTTGGTAACATTTTATGTTCTGAGTGTAATATAGACATTTTACCGCGAGATGTATATTCATTAATACTAGTGTCTACATCCATTTTTAAAAATCCACTATGTTTTTTATTCCATAAAGCGATTAAAGGATTCAATAATGTTGGTTCCTGGTTAATTGACTCTTTTCTATGTTCAAATAAAATATTATTTTTTTTTGGTAATGCATCGGTGTATGTCCAAGAATCATCGGTATGGAACAATGGCTCTCTTAAGTCCTGGCCTTTACTTCCAATTACAGTCATTATTAACCCTGCTGGATTAGCACGAATACCGTCATTTACAACATATACTTCAAAATAATTAACACCCTCTTTTAATTTTATCTCTTTATGTATTCCACTATTTGGCCAACCTCCTGTTTGTGTAAAAAGGTATTTACCATTTAAATGTACATATGCATATTTGTCCACAACGATGTGTATTTCAACATCAAAATCGTTTTCTTGGACTTTAAAATATTTGTAATCAAATTTACATATAGACGAACCGCACTCTACCACATCCCCATTTGGTTTACTCCATATCCATTTTGCTTGTTTATCTGACCAACTGTCGTTTAAATTCCACGGGTGCATATCATAATGACCCAATACTACTACCTTATTATTTTTATCGGTTCCTCCATTTTTTTTACACATACCATCTGTTTTATTGGGTATATAACCAAGACATATAGGAGTTTTCTCAGAACAAATATATTGATTGTTTACATCTCCTGTTAATTCTCCGTAATTATATCTGCAGTTATTTTCTTTTAGAATGGGTTTTGATATTTCCAAATTGTTTATTTCATCAAATTTGACTACATCTTTTCCTTCTAATACTTGTTTGTATTCGGGAGAATTTTTAAAAGCCTGCGAAATGGATTCAATAGTGTCCCCCTTTTTAATACGTCCCATCCAATAATAAAATCCCATTCTATCGGGTTCGCGTTTTAAATTATTTCGATAGATATCTAAAATAGATTGTTCATTTTTGGTGGGAGGTTCGGAACAATGCAAATTTATAGGACAATTCTCAGGAAATGCTATTTCATCACTCGAAATCGTATGAGATGAATCTTGGACTAATCGCTGTTGTTCTCCTAAAGTATTATTTACATCTATACTCACAGGTTTATCTTCTTTATTAAAAACAGCATTTACTACATTTTCTAGTGCTGATGCTCCCATTACATTGACTTTAAAGTCATCTATAAAGCTCTCTTTGTAATATTTATCCTTTAAAATAGACAAAAAATAGAATATGATAAATATTATTATTATAGCTATTAAATATTTTAACATTTTGTATATTATTTATTTATAATTTATTATAAATAAATCTTATGAATAAGATTATATGATTTAACGTAAGACTTTTTTAAATATACATAGACTATAATCATCAATACCTTTACACCCAAATACATTATTACCAACTTTAAATAGACCATCACATTTGTTTTTTATCCATAATAGGTTGTCTGAAAGTAATCCATATGATTGGTTTAATATGCATTCTTTATTACCGCGTTGCATATCTAATTCTACTTCTATATCACCCAAAACACCTGGTAATTCCGTTACTAAAATAAGTCCTGATCTACCATTCGGTGCAGACATTTCCCTTTGCCCGGGGTTAGCTATTATATTTTTCTTCTTTTAATTTACGTCTAGCCATACCGCCGTCGGTTTTGTTTACAACATTTAATTTCACTCTTTCGTTCGTTTTTTCTGGAAAAAATCCTTTAAGAACACTTTCAAAATTATTTGATCCATCCACTGTTAAATTATATTCATACCCCTCGGTTGGTTTACCTTTTACTAAATAATAGGTGAGACAAAGTATTATAGTAAATAGTAAAGCGTGAACTATATTTATGTATGGAATTTGAGTTTTTAATAATAATTTTGGCGTAAATGTTACAAATAACACAAAAATATATAAAAATAATTGATATTCCATTCTTTATTATAATATTTACTTATAAAATTATAATACCGGTTTGTTAATTTATTCACATTCTTTACCTTTACAATTTACCCACATTTCATAACCATTTATATTACATCCTGTATCATTAGCTGTTTTTATATCAGTCATATTCGTAACCATTTTCATATCTATTCTTTTACATTGTTTTGCGCAATCATTGAAAGTCATTTTATTTTCAACTAATTCATATGGTTTACAAGTACATTTGTTTTTATCACAAGCCTTATTGTTTTTATCACAACCAAATGTGTTATCGCACACTTTATCTGGGTTGCCGCAACCACTATTACATATAGATAATCCTTTTGTACTATCTTCGTTTACACAACGACAATATGCTTGGTGATTTACATCTTTTTCTTCAGGTATGGTCCAAGTACCCCCTTCTGGTATCGTTTTTGGAATAACCGTAGGTTTTGGACCACAACTTCCTAATTCGTTTGTCTCAATATTATAACCATTACATAATGGTAAATTTTCCGGGCAAGTAAGTAAAAAGTTTTTGTTTTCTACGCCAAAATTATACGCGCAAAATTCAGGTGATTTTTTAATAGTTGGTTTTGGTGCAGGCTGTGGTTTTACCAATTCAGGTTCGATTGGATCGGGTAATAATTCATCAGGAATTATAAATACCGGTTTTTTATCAGAACCTTCTCCTATCTCTTTAAATGGAGGTGTTACTATTACTTGTTTATTTGGAATCACTGATACCTCTTTCTGTGTTTTTGTATTATGAATATCTATTTCAATTGGAGACTCTTTTTTACTAAACATGTTTAAAAAATTACTTAATCCACTGGAATTTTTCACTGTTACACCATAACCATCCATAGGTTCTCGATTCTTTTTTTTGAATTGATATATCAAACACGTTGCTATAATAAAAATAGCTATGTAAATGATTATTGATTTATATTTCATTCTTTTTTATACTATAATTTAGTATTTTAAATTATAATTGTGTATTTTATTGAAATAATATGTTTCAATAAATTTTTATTTAATAAAAAGAGCTATTGTTAAACCATGATTTCATTTTTGAAAATTATCTAAATTTATCTAGCTTGTCCCATCACAATTCAAACCAGTAGGCAGTCCAGAACGATCCTTGTATCCCTGGTATTCAGCGGGTTTGCCTGCAATTGAACCATCAAATGCGGCAATCGGGCGCCCATTATATAAAAACAAACCCCAGCCTTCCTTCGTCCAATCGTAACCTTCATTCTTCCATGGGTTATTATTATACCACATATAAGTATTGTTCATGCCTGATCCTATCTCAGTGAATTTATTTGGATTATCAATATAATATTGATATGCATCTTGTAAATTAGATGCATTTTCAGTTAGTTTTCCTGTTTTATTATACATACCTTTAAACTGGTAGTGGTGAACTCGTCCTTTAATACATATAGCATATCCATACGGCGTCCATCTATCCTTATAAGGTACAGAATACACCTTTTCGCCCCATACGTAAAAATATGCTTTGGTTGGGGTCTCAGGAGCTCCTTGGTTCTGCATCATTTTTGTAGCGTCTCCGAACATACCACGCATATCGGTCACATTTGATACATCCCAATTGCGTATTGTTGATTGATTAAAACTACTCGCAGCACCGAACATTGTGTTCATACTCAATACAGATGAGGTATTCCAAGAACCAATGTCTTGATTGAACGAAGATGCACTGTTCCACATACTGTCCATATGCTTCACCTTCGATGTGTTCCACGATCCGATGTTTTGGTTGAATTTATAAGCACCCTGAAACATACTGTTCATCCTGGTAACATTACTTGTATTCCATTTAGATATATCGTCATTGAAATTACCCTTTCCAGAAAATAAACCACTCATATCAGTAACAGCACTCGTATCCCAGTCTTTGATATCTCCATATTTGGTGATTGCTTTATCTTTATCAGCTACCCATTCATTCACTGCTCCTTTAATATTGTTGTCTGTGATTGGTGTTGTAGAAGGAGCAGGAGGAGTAGGCTCTTCTTGTGGTGATGGTGAAAATGTAGTTGAAGGAAGTGAGGGTGTAGAAGGAGCAGGAGGAGGAGTAGGCTCTTCTTGTGGTGATGGTGTAAATATAGACGAAAGAAGTGAGGGTGTAGATAATTTTGGTTGTGGTTCTGGTGCTGGTTGTGATTCAACTAATGGTGTAATATCACGATAAATAGTTTCTTTTACTGGTCCTTCTACTTTATTATTAATACTTATTTTCACAGGATCATCATCATTACTAAATGATCTCAAAAAGCTACTTAAATAGTTAGCACCATCTACTTTAATTTTATAATCATCCATTCCTTCTTTTTGAATAGATTCTACAAGATCATAAGTTAAAAAGAATAATAAAGTAAATATAGCACTATATAGTAAGTCTTGTAACATGAAGTTTTTTTTAAATAAGAACTTTGGAGTACATATTACAAATAATGCGAATATATAAATAAATAATTTACAATTCATTCTTTAATATAATATTTACTTATAAAAATTATATTTGGGTATAATTAAGTATATGAATTTATTGAAATAATATGTTTCAATAAATTTTTTATGTAGGATATTGCGATGGTATGTTACTTTGAGTCATACTGGTAGTGCGCCACCCAAAATACTGGTCGACACGATAATTACTCGCGAAGTTCCACCTACTTATATTTTGATTAAATGTAGTAGCACCTTGGAACATACCATAAAACTCTCTCACCTTCGAGACGTCCCAACCACTGATGTCTTGGTTAAATGCACTAGCATTAACGAACATATGCCACATACTTGTCACCTTCGAGACGTCCCAACCACTGATGTCTTGGTTAAATGCACTAGCACCTTGGAACGTATTATTCATCCTAGTCACATTAGACACATCCCAACTTCCTATAGGTGAGTTAAATGTTGATTTATTTTCGAAAAGACTCGACATATCAGTCACCGCACTCGTATCCCAATTACTAATATGCCCATATTTGGCGGTTGCGTTGGTAGGATTATTTACCCAATCATTCACTGCTTGTTTAATATTTTCTTGTGTGATTGGTGTAGCAGGAGGGTCAAAATGTAACGTAGTCGACCCCTCAGTCTTGTTGGAAAACATTCCATAAGCTACAACACAATCATGCTCCGCTGGTATAGTGAATTCTAGTTTTGCGTTACCAAATCTTCCGCTACCATCGTCATCCTCTCCAACTTGCCTATTCCCTATATAAACTCGTAAATATGTATCTATATTGCCTGTTGTGTATGCTTTACAACTTCTTGTCTCACGGGAAGCGGGTATGCGTAAATTATATGTATTTCTACTAGCGGAATGGGTATTGGTTGTGAATCTATAAGCTGATCTCCAATTTCCACTCGTGTAATCTGACGTCGCGACAGGATTAGGCACATTCGCAGTGACCCGCACAATAGCAGCTAGTCTCTCCCTCTCAGCAGCAGCTAGTCTCTCCCTCTCAGCAGCAGCTTGTCTCTCCCTTTCCGCGGCAGCTTGCCTCTCCCTTTCGGCAGCAGCCTGTCTATCCCTTTCGGCAGCAGCAGCAGCCTCAGCAGCTAGTCTCTCTCTCTCGGCAGCAGCAGCAGCCTCAGCGGCAGCCCTCTCAGAAGAAGCTTTCTCGGCAGCA
>ERZ807291.6663-NODE-6663-length-13798-cov-13.540712_pt1 | contig 13798 bp, 18 predicted proteins | sample MGYA00521257_ERZ807291 | MGnify/ENA primary metagenome ERZ807291 (study PRJEB31413, sample SAMN03169783) | marine metagenome | biome: Marine; feature: Water; material: Subsurface seawater | place: North Sea | collected 2011-04-28 | depth 1 m m ...
TAAAAAGTCACTAGCGGCACCGTATGTTTCAGGATAGTAAGGGTTTACTTGAATATATCCATCGTTCGCATAGTATGGTGTATCACGGCGTTCTGCGATCTCCATATTCTTTTTATTAGCTTCACCAATAAAGTCAATTGGGCCGCTCTTAATGTTTACACAAATTGTTGAGTGATTATTAACACTAATACTAGCTTTCATTTTATATTTTTTAAGCACTGCTTTGATGCCTGGTGCCAATTCTTTTTTCATTGCTTGTGATACATATGCCATTTGCTAACTCCTGTTTGCTTAACTTACTCTTATACAATAGCAGTAAGACGTCATAGTGTCAAGTAAAAAAGACGTCTTTCTGAATCTTTTTTACCATTCTTTAGAATGACCTTCATCTTCATTATCGTTATAGCCTTTGGTATAGGCTGTAATTTCTGCAGGAGTCATATCCTTCATATCAACACGAGTACCTTTTTGTGTGCCTTCGGGCCAGTAGTGAGGATCAAACGCTCGACCATAGTAACTATCAGCTCCACCTCGGTCATATGGACCTCCGTGCGTAGTATCATATTTAATTTTAAATTTTGGTTGTAAGTCTAGCGGTAACGTCATTACACTGCCTCCATTTTTTTAGCTTTAAAGTTATCCATTATCTTTTTGAACCATTTTGGGTTCCGTTCTGAAAGTACATCTAGTGGGCTGTTGCAATTATGACCAAATGGGCTACCACCTGTTCTTGCTTGGACATATTCTTCTACTGTCCAGTTTTTACATAGTTCTGCAACAAACTTTGCTTTAGTAAATGGGCCACTATACTTAAAACGTGCAATGAACAGTTCTTTAGGAAGTCCAATACGGCTTGGATGAACGTTATCAGCACCGTGTACTTCGTCCCACGTTGGCTGGCCTTCGTATGTACCAGTGTACTCTAGGTATCCGCCGTGGTAGCTAAATTTGGATTTATCAAACTGTGTCATGTACATCTCCGTTGTTTCTAACTATACATACAATTTAACATCAAGACGTCTTACTGTCAACCTTTTTCTTTAAGTTTTTAAAAAATTCCTGCAGATTCTTGTTTAATTTTATCGTAATACAAAAACGGATTTACAGGTATATTTTGTTTTCTATAGATTGTAAAATCTCTACCTATATCCTGAACAGCAATATTATTTTGCTGGCACCAAAGATACTGAGAACAACCCGGCCCCATATGAAACATGTTGTATTGAAAATCAGAGTTTTTCCAACTGTTTAAGTTACTGCGTAAATTCCTATTAACTAAAAACATATTAGTTTGTAATAAGTCCATAGTATGACTAGATCCAAAATAGTAAACATCATCTATATTATGAATATAGTGTTCATGCACCATTATAAAACTATTAGTATACACTGTTTTTTCATGTAGTCTATTAGACTGCCATAATTTTTTCCATAATGGAAAAGCAGGATCAAACGCAAGATCAAATCGACATTTAACAACAACATCGAACGTTATATTATGTTCAAGTTCATATTGTCTTTTAAAAAGGTTAGCCTTAGCTTCACTGTAAAACAAATTATCAAATACTTTTATTGCCTCAAACTTTTGTTCAACTTCTAATTTTTCAAAATCGAAAAAATTTCTTAGATCACGGTTTATAAAATTAGCATCATATACTTCATATTCTATTTTTGTATCGGCGTCAGCTGACCAATTACTAACTTTATAGCTATTACTATTCCATGTGTGTGCAAAGAACTTTACGTTTACGTCGGCAGGGAAATCAAAATGTCGCTTTATACTTTCTGCGCACATATTATATGTTCTAGGTTCTCCACTAATACAAACCGCAATGTTTTTTAAATTCGATAAATCAGCCTCTATCTTATATCCTAGACTACTCATTGGATTATCGCCTTGTGTATACCTGAATTAATTAGATAACTATTGAATACCATATTATTGTTATAATCTGGATTTTTCATTACAATGTCTTTGTATCTGTGTAACATGCTCATAGTTGAAAATGTAATGCCACGACAATAGAAACAAACAGCTTCATGATCTAAATTGTACACAGTATTGGCTTGTATATCTGTTTGACGAGCTGACTTTTCGAGGGTTGCTAAATTATCAAACCGATTTGTATAGTACACAACATCAAATTCACATTTGCGTTCTAGTTCTAAAATTTGCTTGTGTATTCCGGCATTACGTAGTACTCCATAAAAATCATCCAATGCGGACATTACTATTTCGCCATTGAAATTTACAGATTCGTCATATTGATTCCAGGTATAAGCGATGCTTTTCATAAAACTATTTATTAATTAGGTTTTTAGCTGCTTTAGCCTTTTTAGGTTTAGCTGCTTTAGTCTTGGCTTTTGTTTGTTTTAGCTCTACTAATTTACGGTTGAGTATTGGATCTACTGCCGCTTTAACTTGACTATCATTCCAATTAAATTTCTTTTTGACGTCACTGTACAGTAGTTCTCTATCCTCATACAAAGGAATCATACTGTACAGTAACTTATCAATTTCCATCCAATTCACAGGCTAACGTCTTCCAGCCCTGCTGCACGTAGTTTCACAATATTATTAATTTGAAACTGCTTGGCGTCAATAGCTTTGATTAATCCCATAAACTTATTACGGATTAGTGCTACTTCATTGATGATATGTTGCTGGTCAATCACTTCACTTTCACTGTCAGCATACTTTTCAGCATCTCTACTTGAAAGTGCTTTGTTATATCCTTCTAGATATTTGCGATAATGTTTGTTGCGAATCCTGCGCATCTCGATATTAAGATGTTCAAGTATAGCTTCTAGTTCCTGTAACTGATTAAATCGATACTCAACTATACCAGGCATGTCACGTGAATGTTTTTCCACATTGCCCTTGAGTCCGCAATCTAATCTTGCTTCATCTAGTTGTGTTTCGAAATAATCAATTGCAGGAACAATATTAGCTATATTCTGCTTTACTTTACTATACCAGCTCATTGCCAATCATCATATTCATCCGAGTCCTGATCGATGTCATCATAAGCATCCTCATAATAAGCATCTCTAATTACTCTATCTAGTGTTGAGTCATAACCAAACCATTCGTCACCAACTTCACTTAGATCTGCAATGTTTTCGTTAATTACACTAAGAAACTTTTCACATGCTACTTCACGATCTTTTGCAGTAATGTATGGTTTAATACTAAGCCACATATCTACATATGCAGTTATTTCACTATCACTCATTTTCATTTATTGTATCTTCCTCTGGTAATGTATCCTCGATATTTACCTCCAGAAGTTCTTCTACAGCGTCTACAACTTCATCGTCCCATTCGCTCATAATGACATCCAATGCTCCGTCTTTGTTAGCATTCCAAGGCTTACGGAACATTTTAATTACTTCGCCTGTTTTAGGGCTAGTGTATTCTAAACTGTTACCGCTTTTCTTTAGAATCTCTTTTGCTTCAAAGAATTCAACAAGTCCACTATAAGGACTCATACCAGTTTCGTATGGGATCTCCACCTGTACACTTTCAAAAGGTTTAGCATAACGTGTTTTCATTACTTTACACGCTGCTCTAATACCATGTACTTGAGATGTTTTGTTGCCGTCTGCATCTACTTTTAGTTTTAGTTTACGCATAGCGATAACAATGCTTGATGCATAGATAAAGCCTTGTCCACCCGAGATCTTGTCATCTGGATCAAACATATCCTGACTTGCATATGTGTGGTTAGTTGCTAATAGTCCTACATTGAATTCACCAAACATGTTAACTGTGTTACGAACCAGTGATGTTAGTGCTTTGGGCTTACGACCCATGTCACCTTTCATATCACCTTTTTGAAACTGATCAACATCAGTAGGTGTTAGTAGCATACCCAACGAGTCAACTACAAATAATACTTTAGGACGCTCGCTGTGTTCCTTGTCTGTGTATTCTGCTTTGTAGTCTTTCATAAAGTCACTGATAGTTCTAGCAACATCGTCGATCATACTCATATTAAGTTTGAGTAGTTTATCTTCTGCTGTGTCTACGTCTAGTGCATGTAGCCACTTTTCATCCAGTGCGTTTTCACTGTCGATTAGTACTACAAAGATACCTTGCTCTTGTGCTGACTTGATTACATTACCTGCTGCAATATAACTTTTGCCTGCACCCGATTCTCCTGCGAGTACTGTTACTTTACCCAGCGGAATACCTTTTTCAAATTCTCCACTGATTAGTTTGTTTAGTGTGTAATTACCTGTACTGATCCATGTGTCCGGATCATTAAACCCAACACTTAGTCCGGGCACCGCTTTGGTAATACTTTTGCGGAATTTACTTACGTCAAAAGGCTTTGCCATTAATTTCTCCAAGAATATAGTGTAGGCGACTATTGCCGCCTACTGTGTTAGATGTTTTGATTATGCTCCGCGATTGCGAATTGCTGCTAAGATATCTTGCGCACTTGGCTTTTCACCGCTATCATCACCCGCTGGTGCTGTAGCTGCTACTGCTGCTGCTACTGCTTCTTGTTGTGCAGGCGGTGTGACAGGAGTTGGTGCTGCCTCTACTACCGGAGCCGCTGTTGTTGCAGGCGCTGGTGTTGGTTGCGGGACACTTTGTGCCGCAGGCTTGGCTGCTGAATTATTTGGCGCACTGTTTGATGTATCAATTTGTACACCAGCTGGACGATAAAAATTACCATACAATTCTGGATCATACATTTGACCATCTACACTCGCTTCAAACATTTGACCAATCATAGTCAATTCAGCTTCCGTTGGTTGTTTGGGAAGGAAATCATTTAGATTAAACAACCCATGTGTATCAATTGCTGCACGTTCGTTACTGTCTAAGCTACGCTCTCTGCGACTCCAGCTAGATGTTGAATAATCTGCATACTGACCTTTTGTTGTCTTGGTAAGACGGAAATCAGTACCTTGTTCAATATCTGTAGGAAGTTCTGTAAAATCACTGTCCATTAGTGCGCCTTTAATAATATTAAAGATGCTTGGATTGATAATAAACCTACGAATTGGATTGTCGGGAGTAGTATCTTCTTGTAGACTGTTTTCAGCTACAAAGCCTTGGAATACGTAACTACGCTTTTTCCAATACTTGCGACCCATGTCCTCTAGTGCAGGATCTTTAAACCAGTTACGTACTTCTGATAGCACTGGGCAACTGCCCACCGGTCCCCACATTTCATTACATGGAACGTTCACTGTGACTCGACGACTGTTAGGGTCGCCTTTCACTCCAGCAAATTCCAAACGAATCATTTGACGCTCACGCCAAAAGTATGTGTTGCTTGCATCACCATCTGGTAAGAAGCGTAATACACTTGTTGAATTTTCTGGGATATTCCAAAATGGGAAGATAGCGTTATCGCCTCCTCCGCCTGAGCTGCTACGATTGCCGCCCTCTGATGCTTGTAGTTTTGCTCGAATTTCTGCCAATGTTGCCATAGTTATTCTCCTATAATTTGCCTATGTTTTATGCCTAAGTATGCCTTTGTGACTACTAACATATAGTCACTAGTATATGTGTTTTTTGTGTGCCTGTCAACCGAATATTTTATTGAAATCGTATTTTTCAAATGCGTGTTCAAATGTATTTTCAATTGGTTCACTAGGTACACGGGTTTCGCTCGCTGATTGTTTTGTCTTAGACACTAATGTTTTGATAGCAAGAACTGCTTTCTTTAACATAGCACCATCTTTGATATTGTCAACCTCATCGTCAAATCTTGACAACAATACTGCGAGCTGATCCTGATCTTTACCGCCATCGATTACGCCTGCTAGATAACTAGCCGCTGCGCCCAACTGTACGTTAAGTGACTTATCTTTCATATTTGAATTAGCCATTGGATTTTCAGGATCACTTCTGACGTCAACACCTTTGCGTAGTCTTACTTTGTCCATACCTATAATAGTATTGACTAGACTATCCAGTGTCTCTGCCGCAAACGCATCACGCTCTTTGAGACTTTTCATCTCTTTAACTAATGCATTTACATACGGTAGCGCATCATCTAGACTTTCGTCAAATGTACGTACTGTAAACTGATTACGAAGTTTTGTACGATCTGTTTCATTGATCTTAACTTCTTTTGCTTCAAACTTTTCTTTTGTTTCGTTGTAACATTTACAACCTTTGAGTTTGTTAATTGATTCTCTAATAGTAGAAATACGCTGAGAGACTGCTTCTACTATTTCTGCTGTATCTTCATTTACCAAATTGTTGCGCTTACTGTAATTGGCAAACTCTTTTAATCTTTTGAGTTCAACTGTTTGTTCTTGAATATGCTTACCAAAGGCATCAGCAAATTCGCCGCCTTCTTTAACATGTCGTAGCATAGCTCTGCCACCTGCTAAATTATTGGTAGGCATTTTGAAACGTTCACCGTCTGCATTTTCAATATAAATTGCATTGATGTTTCTACTTCTACTGCCACGTGATTCTTCATTCACTGCTTTTGTGTGTTTAATAATAAGTTTAGCACTTTCTAGCTTTTGGTAACTGCTTTTGCTAGTACCGTATGCCGGGCTAATACCTTCTTCAATTTTCATGTCTCTCACCTTTTGCGCTTGGTAATCTTGGTCTTTTGGTTCTATCTTTTTAGTAAAACTTTTTAGTGTGTATTCAATAATACTGCGATTAGCTAGATTTTTAATCTGAAAAAGCGTATCTTTAAACTCATCTAAGTCTGTGTTACGATTCACACTTACACGTATTTCTCTGTTACTATTTGTTTCATCTAAGTTAATCATACTGCCCAAATCTTTAATATAGAACCTTCTAGCATTATCAGGATCAACTGTACTTTCACCTTCGTCAGTATACAACTGTATTGAGACGCCGCTGCCTTTTAGAATCTTAAAGATCTCATTTGCAATTTTTTCACTACTAATCATGATAGTTCCTTTATTATATTTATGTTAGAAACACAAAAGGCATAGGCTCAACTGACTCTTCGTCAGAAAAACTATCTTTGAGCTCATCGAATGTAGCTTCATCGTATTGTGCCACTTGTTGAGCAATACGCACAACTAGCACACATGCCATTACCAAATCATCTGTTTCGCCATCTTTAGCACTAAAACTGCTGCCTCTAGCAATGAATGTTTTAATCTCTCTCAACAATGCACTACTGGCAATTTCCATCTTGTCTGTTTCGATCCAAGTTTTAAGTTTACTGCATGCTGCAAGTTTACTTTTGTTTGTAGTGGTAAACCCTTTTCTAAATCCCCTGTTAGCACTGCGAGGCTGACTTATAAACTGACCTGGTATATTTTCTTCTCCCATTTCAGATATGACCACAAGTGCTGCTTCTCCTAATGTATTGTTTTCCACACTCCAATATATTTCACTTTCTGGAGCAGCGTCTTGCACTTCCATTAGCATACTGCGCATGATACGTATTTGTTCTGTAATACTAGTTTTATTATGCATCCATTCTGCTACTTGGCGCATGCCCGGAAGTTCGTATATCTGTATAGCAGCATTGTCTCCACCTGTTCCCAAACTTGGATCTAGGCCCGCAATATAAGTAGCGCCTTTGGTAATGTTTTTATACCATCGCACTTGCCCTGTACGTTTGTATACATCTTTGCTTTCCATTATGGCAAGTTTTAAACTACTGATGAGTGTTTCGTCATACGCAATAAATTCATTAAGGTGTTCTCTGCGAAAACGTTCTTCGCCTATTTTACCTTCTTCTTCATCTGCCCATACTTGATCTCTGTCAGGATGTGCTTTCCAATCAGCATTGTAGCTTTTAAATCCGTTTTTACCAACAGCTTTTTCGTTGCCAAATTCATCTAGTGTATTACAAGCACCACGCCAGATCTGTGCAAATTGATCATCGTCTTGGTTTGGTGTACTTGTAATAATACATTTACCACCTGTACTAAGTGTAGGACTTAGTGATGTCCAAAACTCACGAGCAATAGTAGGACGCACAAATGCAAACTCGTCCAAGTATGCTAAACTAATACTTAAACCACGACCAGTGTTTTCTGTTGTAGCTTGTGCGATAATACGACTACCATTGTCAAACTCTAAACTACCTTTGTTGTATGCAGTAACACCTGCACGTACATGATCTGGTAATAATTCATAAGCAAATCTTATACGTTGCATAATCTCTTGAGCACCACTGTACTTGTGCGCTGCAATAAGGATTGTTTGGTCAGGCACATACATAGCATACCATAGCAGATATGCAGCCGCCGCAGTTGACTTGCCCATCTGTCTACTGATAAGTGCTATACTGTATCTGTGATTATGGTAAGCATCTAATAGTCCACGTTGAAAGTCAAACAACTTAAACTTCATTCTACCTTTGACTGGATGCTGAATCCAAACAAAGTTCTCAATAAAATATTGAGGATCTTGTGTGCATCTTACAAGGTCTTCGATTTGTTCTTTTGTGAACTTCTCTTTCTTGTAGGGTGATTTGATTAAATTAGTATCTACTGTCATGCTAATACTTATCAGAAAAAAAGAGCTACATTTCTGTAGCTCTAGTTAATGCCTGTAATTATATTGATGTTGTTCCTGCTAACATTTTAAGTCTTGAAAGATCTGAACTTTCCATTTCAGCAGTACCTTCAAGGTGTGCTCTACCATCTTCTTGCATACCTTGTTCACTAAACGATAATTCCATGCCAATCATTTCACTAATTTCTTTTTCAAAACCACTGTCTGTGTAGATTGTCCACGGACCATCATGTTCAACTGTAACACCTACATATCCATCTTCTTCGACAACTTCGTAGTCAGTGATTGTGACCATTGGAGGATTAGTGTCTTCTTTATCCCAAATACTGTCGCCTGCAAGTTTAACTTGTTGTGGCATACTAGCATATCCAGGACCTCCAGCACTTGCTTTTGCTGGATTGTAATCTGGTGCGCCCATCGCTTCAGTAATTAAGCCTGCTAACTGTTTTAGTACATCGATTTCCATATTACAACCCTGCTAGCTTTTTAACATAGTCCAGCGACTCGGTTGATTCATACATGTCATCAGCTGACGCTTTGCCATACTTCTTAGCAAATTCTTCTTTTGACATTTTTTCCATGTCATCGATCATTTGATCTTTTAGTTTGCCTTCGGTAACTGATTCTTCTGCAACAGCACTTGCCATTTCTTTACAATCTGAGCATCTGCCATGTCCTTGATAAACATCCATAATAGGAGCGCCACAGCAATTACTTACCATGCCTTGTTCATTTTCGTCACCTGCAGAGTATGCTTCGTTTGTATCTTCGTCTAATGTCTTTGCTTGGGCATATGCTGGTTGAATCATTGACATGTCTGCTTTATTAGTTTTTGACGCTGTTCTGAATAATTTTTCTATTTCGCTATATTTTTCTGTTTCAATACCATAAAGGGCGTCAAAATCGTGTATAAGAGATCCTAAATAATGAACTTGGTCTTTTGTAACTTGGCCTTTGTATTGTTTAGAAGTTTTTGCAATATCTACTAGTAATTCTAATATAGCTTTCTTAGCGTCAGCTTGAGTCAACTCTTCAGTATTGATTGATTCATTTTTAGATTCAAAATGACCGAGGATATCATTAAAATCAGCCTCGTCAATGCCATATTTTTTCATTATTGCATTGGCTTCGTCATGCATACTGCGTGTTATTGGACTTTCAGCGTAGAACTTGTCCATTGCATCGTCTTCTTCCCATTCCATGTCATCCTCATATCCATACTTTTCATTAAAAGCAATATATTCGTCTTGATCATAGCTATCACTCATAATGCCTGAATTCAACATAGCTTGCAACCAGCCGTTTGCAAGTTCGTCACCGTTAACACCTGTCTTTGTGTTATACTTTTCAGCCCATTCTTGTACTTCAATTTCGGCTTGTTTCAGCCCGCCTTCATTAACTGGTAGTCCTGCTAATTTGCGTATCCTATCTACATCATCATCTAGTTTATGCGCTGTATCTTTTTTCATTGTTGTTTTGTGTGTTTTGCCGCCAAATTCGAAACTATCTTTACCTGCACGTGCTGCGTCTGCGGCTGCTTGGTTAAATGCATTTTCTTCAACGTCTGCTTCCATTTGCTGTGGGTCACCTACTGTACCGCTCGCAACTAGTTCACCTTCTGCATTGTATATTTTATATTCTTCGCCATCCATTTCGTCAGCATACTCGTCAACTACATTCATAGCATCACTTAGTGTATAGTCTGCATATTCAAACTTTTGATCACCAACATATATTATCATGCCTTCGTCATCTTCGTTGACTTCTTCTTCATACTTCTTTTTCTTGCCGTATTTGCCTTCTGCTTTATATGACTGATATGCTTCGCTTACACTTTCTATTGTGTGATCTGGATATACATCTTCGTCTACAGTTACATGGTCGCCGGCTGCGCCTAGATATCTACGCAAACTGTTATCACTTGGACTACCAAGTGTACCTTTATATTCCTGAGGATTAGGAGTTGTTGAAGCAGCATACTCGTCGCCTTCTTCAACCGGAGCTTCGCCAACTAATTGATTCAACTGGTCAGGAGTGATCAAAGCAATCATTGCTCGCATATCTTCTCTACCGTCAGTTGGTTGTTCAGCTACTTGCTCTACTGGTTGTGGTTCTATTGCAGGTGCATCGTCTCTAGAAATTCCTGCTAATTTGTATAAGTCATTTAAATCCATTGTCGTTACACCTTATATTCTTTGTAAAGCACTGTGCCTTTGCTGTCGTTAACTAATTTTTCGTTAAACTCGTCACCAAAATGATCTTCGGGATTGATCTTTTCTGCTTCGCTATAATCTGCATCTGCTAGTACACTAGTTGCTTCTTCGTCGCTGTCTTCAGCAACTTCCCATAATTCTTCTGCTTCATTCATGTTGTTTACAAACATCGAACCTAAACTACAGCCACAAATGCCTGCAATCTCTTCGTGTAAACTATTAGGAGTTGCTGGTAGTTTTGTTGTAAAATCATACATATAAACTTCCTGTGCTCCTACATCAGCAAAGCCACGTGGCTTGTGCATAATAGTTTTATTGGGTGATCCCATGCTTTCCATGTTATACTTTGCCATATGCGCTTCAATGCGGTCCATATGTTCATCTGAAATCTCATTTAGACTACGAAGTCTGAACGAGTAAGTTTTCTCAGATTCTACTAGGTATTGTTTCAAACTTTTCATCGCGATTTCCTTAACTGTAGTTATTTATCAGAGTTATTCATTTTATTAATAACAGCATTAATCAATGCGTTGCGATCTTCAAACTCTTCTGCTTCGCCTTGAATTGCTGTGTCGTTACCATTTGCTTTATTTTCTGCGGCATCAAACTTAGCTTTTTGTAGCTGTAGTTGAACCATTTTTAATTTTTTATCCATCTTTGCTGTTTTAGCAGTAATGGCATTGGTCATCATTGTACTTGCTACTGCAAATACATTTGCAGCATGTCTGTCTTCTACATTTTGTCCAAGATCCATCAAGTCCTGAAAAGCATGTATTGCTTTGTTGGCATAGTTGTCCATGTCAGCATCTAGTGTTTCCATGTCTCTTACCATTGGTAGTGCAGCATCAATCTTGTCTGCTGTGTCCAGCTGTTGCTGTAATTGATTGAGATCCAATCCAGTTTCTTGTTGTTGTACTGGTTCATTAACTTCTTCATTCATTGGAGGTAAATCAAACACATCTTCAATTTTACTACTCATCGTTTCTTCCTTTTCTTGGGCTGATTAAACAGCTCATGTTCTGTTAGTACACGAAATCCAACACCTTGTCTATCACAAAACACTTTTGCAGCTTGCCATTTTGCTTCGTTTACAATCGCTGCTGCCTTTTGTGTGTTACTTTTGGCATGAGCTAGGGTTTGTCCTGCAGGCTTAATTTCAATCATCTCTGCTTTTCGTTGTTTATTTTTGTCTTCGTACACTATAAAAAAGTCTGGTACATAGTGTGTGTTCTTACCTGTAGCTGGATTTCTATAAGGTATTCTATGTGCTTCACTTGCCCATGCTAGTATATTTGGATGTGTGTCCAGTATACGCATAAACTTTAATTCCCATCCACTACGATACCTAGGACGATGTTTGCCTACATATTTTCGAGGGTTTTTAACCTCGTATATGCCTTGATGAAATTTATTTGCCATTCTAGTAGTATTTATTAGTTAGCGTTAGGAACAATAAAAGTAGTACCGTTTATGTTTTCTAAACTTTCTTTACTAGGGTCATATACGCCTTTATAAATTCTAAACTGTGTTTCCGTAGGTATAGTTGAGCTTACTATGCTTCTGTTGCTAACTATTGCGGCTTCTCTACCGCCTTGTACAGCTTGTTGATCTGCGGCCTGAGCGCTAACAGGACCGCCTGATGTTATGTTGACATGTTCTGGCTGAAACTGTACTGTATATTGAACAGGATTGCTGTCACTATAATCTAATCTGTCATGATTAACGTTAGTCATCGTAACGTTATGTAAACTTGTACGTCTTCCGCCTTGTGCAGTATCTTGTTGATTAATTATAATCTGCTCAAAGAAAAATCTTTGATTGCCAGGTATAGTTTTTGCTCCAAAATCTCTAGATGCGCCTGTGGCAAAATTACCGTTAATTATATCATATGCATTAGAATTGTTACTATCTAAATTATGACCGTGGAAATAATGTTTTGCATATGATCGCATCAGATAATCAAATTGACTATCTTTAGTGTCGTAAAAAATTATACTAATAGGCTGAATATCCATTCGAGTTGGAATATATCTCATTCGATTATATTGATTTAGTCGCACTACATTATAATCGTAATCCGGAAGGCCTACACTTGAAACTCTATCAAATGTAAAGGCTCTTCCAAAACTTTCATCTTCTAGGCTAACTGAAGGGTTGAGTATAAAATTAACGCTAAACTGAAATTTAGAACGTGGAATACCAGTAAGAACATTACTTCCGTGTTGTACTCCGAATTTATCAGCGGCAGCGTTATACGGGCCGGTGTTACTTATCAGTCCCATCGATTATCCTATAATACTTTAATTGCCGCCACCAGTTGCGTTACTAACTGTTTGGTCAGGGGTTTCTCCTGTTAGTGTAGCATTACCTGCTGCATCATAAATTTCCGCATTGTCGTAACGTATACTAACTGTGACTTGTACTTGATCACTATTTGAATAGGCCATGTCACCATACTGAATATTTGCAATGTAGCATCCAGCAAGTTCAAACTTGTCTAGTACTCCTGGTGTCGGATTGCCACCGTCTAAACTTTCAACAAGCATTTGGAATTTATAACCACTACCTGCTCTACTGCTTGATTGATTAGCATGATCAACTTGTCTATTAAGTTGATTGTTTAGTTCTCTTAGTACTGCACTATCTACGTCATCTCTAAGTACAACTGAAATCGGATCCCATGTGTGCTTGCCTGCTAGATAAATTCTTGAATTGTATGCGTCTACTATTACGTCTTCGTGAGTTAAACTTGGTCGTGTTGTACTGACTACACTTCTAGTGGGGACACCACTGAATGATTCACCAATAAAGTTTACTCTAAAACGATAAGCAAGTTTAGGCATAATTGTTGTTGTGTTACCTTGATTGTCTGGAACACCTAGTGTTGTAATAACTGCCATCTCTGTCTCCTTATAACTCCGGCTAACAGTATTTATGATTTTTAGTCAAAAAATTAGACGCCCGAAGACGTCTAATTAAGTATTATGTTAATTTTTTTAGTTTGTTGTTGATAATGCGCCAGTATTTGTTAATCTAATCGGAATATAGATGAATTCTGCTGCTTTTGAAGGTTCAATTGCAACATCAACATAAA
>ERZ807291.6664-NODE-6664-length-13798-cov-3.579422_pt1 | contig 13798 bp, 5 predicted proteins | sample MGYA00521257_ERZ807291 | MGnify/ENA primary metagenome ERZ807291 (study PRJEB31413, sample SAMN03169783) | marine metagenome | biome: Marine; feature: Water; material: Subsurface seawater | place: North Sea | collected 2011-04-28 | depth 1 m m ...
GCACTAGGTTTTGTAAATACTGTAGCTCCAACAATTGTGCACGAGTGGAGAAAATAAGAGGAAGGTGATCATGGGGACGCCATGATAGCGTATTGGTCGGGACCGTGCATGCGAATTTTCTTTCCATTTTCGTCAGTTAATTTGTTGATGATCCTGCCGCGTTCATCGTATTCTATGATATGCTCAGGTTCCAAAGGAGCCTTTTGTAGCATGATTCGCGAAACCCATGGCTTTCCCAATTTCGCCGTCGAGTAACGACTTGCGAGCGCGATGACGTCATCGTTGGGAGAAAATTTGACATCGTTCACTTGAAAGCCGTAGTTTTTTTTACGAATCAAGGTGCCGTCATCGGCGTTCCATACGCACATGGACATATCTGCTCCGCCAGACGCGAGAAAATGCCCATGGTGAGACCACGACACGCACATTGCAAAATGGTCGTGGAACATTTCCATTAGCAGTATTCCACTGTAGTGCCCCCAGATGCGGACGCCCCAATCATTCGAAGAGGTGGCAATGCGGTCGCCATCTGGAGACCAAGCAACACCTGTCACATAATCACTGTGTTCAAATGTATGCCGGCAATCTCCGAATCGAACACGCCAGACTTTTAATGTTTTCCCGGCACTGCTAGTCGAGGCCAAGTGTTCAAACCGATGATCCCCTGGTTGCCATGCTAACGAATAAACATCGTGCAAGTCATGAACCATGCGCATGATACATTTTCGAATACCGATGTCCCACACTTTAATCGGTTCATTCCCAACACTAACATTGTATCCACCTATAACTAGTTTCGCGCTGTTTATGGACCAGCATACGGCGTGGACAGACTCGCCGTGTTCAAACGTGTGTATCCTTGCTTTTGCATGGAATCGCTTGACTGCGCGCACCATGTGCTGGCACGGGTTTACGTCAGTATCAAAAATTCGCCGTCCCGTGATCGGAGAGGTGTTTCCTTTGGTTTTATACCAATCAAGAATGGCAGTTTTGGAGTATGTATGGCCGTCGGCCGCGATCACTGGGTCTTCCAACGGTTCTCTAGTAATTGGGCACAGTATCGTGTTCCCTGCGGTGTCTCTCCCAGTAGTGAGCATTTTTGCGTCCCACATAGATGCATGCCCATCCATGCATCCAGCTGCAATGTAACGCCCATCTGGGGACCACGCAACAGTTGTGCACCAGTCTTCGAAGGTTGCTGCGTAGCATAGACGCCCTGTCTTTGGGTGCCACACCCGTAGTTTGTTTGCGCGGTCGCCAGATACGATAAAGTGTCCACAGGGGGACCAGCATATGGACATAACGCCGTCCTTGTGCATCATTCGTTTCCGTGGACATTCAGCAGCGGCGTCTACCTTGCCGCTATATTTATCACGGAAGAATTTTGCGAACCCATGCGCAGTGCCAGCAAGCATGTGCATGACGTGACTTTTGTCGTGAACTAGAGTCTCTTCTAGCGTGTGGCGCGTATTTTCTTCCACCTTTGCTTTTTGCAGTTCGTCCATATCGGTGACATGCGCCAGCATGGAAGCTTCCATGGTGTCGAAACGTATCCACGTCCGTGACACGCAAACGCAAGCGATAAACAGTAGACTAAAGGTATTACACGCCCCAACCACCGCGTCGGGCTTCGTTGCAGCGGAATATAATACATATTCGACACGCGCGCTTCCTCGAGCTGTCGTCGGCTGCCTCCTGCCTCATCCTTCCAACAATGTACAAAATCAATTGAACTGCAACACGAAGCAAATAGAAACGGAATAATAATTTTCAACTACATTTGTTGATAGAATAATTAGAATACAAGAAGATATGTCGACGAGAACAAAGTATACGTGTAATGTGTAGAATCGATGATGGAATCGTTCAAATATCTATTCACAAGTTAAGTACTTGGAAATTTTGTGGATTATTTGTTCATAGGCATATCCATATATACATACTTGAAGAATACAACAAATCGATATGAAACTTTTAATATACCAGAGAGTATTATTAGATAGAAGAAAATCCTATATAAGAGTCACCTTAAAATGAAAAAATTCTAGCGCGACTAGTATGGACGTATGGACTATGCATGAGGCGGCAATTTCGTTGACTCTTATTTAGTTAGGGCTGACGGGCTGAGGGGCTGACTCTTGTTCATGAGCAAGTTACTTTTTCTTCTCTTTCAACTAACTCTCTCTCTCACAAGACGACGAACGATCAGGATGCATGTTAAACGTTCCAATAGCGACAGAGCATCACAACTCCATGCGACGGACTGCGTGTGAGTTTTAAATTCACACTCAATGCTGTGTCTATAGTTCACCCCATGGCGTGTTGTAGTTGCGGTGTCCATCCATCGTTTGATGATGGTGTGCTGCTGTTGTTCTATAATGTATACAATACCTGCACGTGAGAAACCCAAAACATGAAATAGTTCAATACTAATATTTTTTCTAAATACATTTAGGGTTAATATATACGTCATGAACGTATTTAGCCGCTTATCGTATCTTTCCTCTTTCCGAAGAGATGAAGTTAGTCGTAATTGAGTCTATCATTGTTCCTTCAGTACTACTTCAGAGTAGTCTTTCAACACATCATTGTCGGCTTTCGCGCTACCGAAACGAAACAAACATCTTCGCAAGCTGCAAAAAGCACACACGTGCATGTAGGTGAGTGGCGCTTGGGAGAGTTTGCCATTTTTGCCCTTTGTACACTCTGCGCAATTTGGGGCGAAAAGTGTGACCTTCTTCTCTCTCCACGCGCGCGATTCTACATGAGTTCGTTTGCCATCGTCCACGCGATGGACACCATCACGCCGTCGCCCGATGGCGTAGGCGAAGGGACAGAGGTTCCTACGGGGGAAGTGCAGTTTCTGCATATTGACGCTGCGAGCGCGAATGGTCTTAGCAGCAGTTCGAAAAGTTTGGCAATGGGATCTTCTGAGGAAGCTCACGCTCGAGGTGATGGACCCGAAGGCGCGACTACGCCCCCGCGAACCCCGTCCTCTTCCAGCACCGCCCGCTCCCCAGGGAGCGTTGCATTTTTCACGTCCGCCGCTCTGAGTTCTTCGTCATCCACGGAGAAACGAACCGAAAAGCAGGGCGAAACGGAGTGGCCACAAACGGACGAAAAGCCAGCTCCCTTGGATACAATGTCGTACGCAAAACACGCGGCGCTAAGCTTGTCCTCCTTATCCTTCGACACGGATGTCAGCGAAGTTACCCATGCTTGCGCTGCTTTTGTCAGTGCCATGCAGCAGTTGCTTCCAGAGGCCAAGAACAACGTTTCGGGAGACGAAGTCATCCTATTTTTGTCGCGAGCCATGCGGGCGTACATCGAATCGGCGGAATTTCTGGTTCAGGCGTTCAAATCGTTGTCGGAGCTGGCCTACAGCGTCGACTGCATGAACCATCAATTCTTTGACGAAGATCTTTTTGCGACTGTATTGTCGGGGATGAAACACCACAACACCAGGCCAAGCGTGCAAGAATGGGGTTGTGTTGCCATACGGTGCTTTGCCAGACACGCGAACAACACCGTGGCTATCGCCAAGGTGGGTGGAATCGAGCAGGTCATGGAGTGCATGACACAGCACCTTGACCGTACCGACATTCAAGTAGAAAGTTTTAAGGCCCTGTTCAACTTGGCGTTTAATACTAACAACCAGGTGGCTATCGTGCGAATGGGAGGGCTACATCTCATCTTGAAGGCCTTCAACGCGCATGAGGACAACCGGGCCGTAAACGAGTTCGGATGCAATTTGCTTCATAATCTTGCCTTTAAAAACTTGGCAAACAAGCAAGAGATCGCGGCGCAGGGCTGCGTTGAAGTGATCATCAAGGCCATGCGAGCGCATTATGGAGCCCCCAAAGTCCAAATCGAGGCTTGCCGAGCCTTAATGTCCTTAGCGTTTGCATCCGAGTGCCAGAACAAGATTGCCGATTCAGGTGGCATACGGGTGGTGTTTGAAGCCATGCTCGCGTCGAAACGGTGCAAGGAAGTGCAAATAGAGGCATGCAAAGTTCTCTGTACACTAGCCTTGAACCACATGGACAACAAGACCATCATTGCAGACAACATGATTGTAATTATTGAAGCGATGACTTTCCATGCGAAATGCGGGGAGTTGCAAGGCGAAGGGTGCGCAGCGTTGGCAACGCTGAGTTTCCGTTCCCCAAAGAACAAGCGGAAGATTGCCGCGTTAGGCGGCGTAGATGTGATTTTGGCGGCGATGAAGGAGCACCTAGAAAGCCAGGATGTGCAAGTAGATGGGTGCAAGGCGTTAGCATCGTTAGCCTTTGATACCGAGCTGCAATTGAAAATTGCCCAGGAAGGCGGCATCACGGTAATTCTCAATTCGATGTCTTTTCACGTAGGGAAGCACCCCCAGGTGCAAGCTGAAGCAAGCAAAGCACTTTCCGAATTAGCGTACCGTTGCTCTGACAACAAGAAGGCCATCTGTGACAATGGTGGAGCGGAGACCATTGTGAAGGCGATGGAAGAGCACTTGGACGACTGGCGGGTGCAGCTAGAGGGGTGCCGCGCATTGTTTTCCCAAGCAATTCACACGGAAAACAAGTCACGGATAATCGGTTGTGGTTCCATCCCCGCCGTGTTGAACGGTATGACCGCCCATGCGTTTATGGACAGTGTGCAAGATCACGGCTGCCGCTTGCTTACGGAAATGATGTTCAACAACGTTGCTGTCGTTGAAAGTACCCGCAAACTTCGTGGTGTATCTGTTATTGTGAAAGCGATCTTGAACCATGCAATCCCCGCCTCGTCAGTCGTATCAACAGTGAAGGTGCCCGGAGGGGTCGATTCCTCGACAACCAACTTGACCACCTCACTGGACGACGAGGCTAAGGTAGACTCGCCCATCATGAGTAGTTTATCGTCTAAGTCATCGGGTTCAGTAGAAGATAGGGCATGCAAAGCACTGGTCCATTTTGCTCCACAGGAAATTTTTGAGGCTACGTGTGAATTGTTCATAAATGCCACAGAGGAGCTCGAGTTAATCCGGGTCATGCGACTATTTGTCTTGACCCGGCAGGTGGCAGACATTCAACGACGAAAGAAAAATACGATGGAGGGGAAAAGCAATGACACTCCTGTGGAAGACCAAGCTGTCGCGTCTGAAGTGCTGGCTAGAAAGGCGGAGCTGGCCAGCTGGCGTGCGGCTGTGCTTGAAATGGGCAAGGTGAAGAGGAAAGAGGACGAAGCGTTGTGGTCGAGACAGGTTGCTAAAGGATTCGGCCAGCTCTTGAAGTTTTTTAAGAAGCTTAAATAGGAGAAGAGAGATAGAGAAGGGGGCGACACGTCATCGATATGTGTAGTGTCGGTGTATTTCCTACTACGAACTACGTACGCAATTAAGATTTCTTACGAATTATGATGCCTTACATTAACACTAATATAATGGCTGTTTCTTGTTCCTCAAACTTATCGATCATTCTCTGATGTTCTCTCTGCAAAATGTGCATGCACCTTCTTCATCACCATTTTTAACCATCATCATTTTATTAGATATGGACATTTTATTACTTATCATACACGAAAACGTATGCAGCGAAATGTCTTATCATAAATTCATATCTCATATCTCATGATAATTTAAATATTTTTATCAACACCCATTTGGCTGCTGCTACCGACGGTCTAATTTATGATGACCTACACATTCAACTCTTTCCCACTATCATGCCGGCGCACCTGTGCGAAAATTGTGACGTATCTGTTCACATGAAGACGCGTGACGAGTGTTCCGAAAATCTCAGCACCCCGCATGTCACTTTTAAATATCATCCTCGTCATCCGCTCTGTACGACACCATACCCTCAACTTTGTGGACTTGCGTCGTAAAAGATCGAAGACGAACTTCTTCAGAGTTGGTAATATACTTTGGATCCGATTCCTCCCACGATGTCGGCACAGCTGCCTCGGCATCCGTATAGACCAACAAATCGAAGGTGCACATTTCTTGTAGCAACGGCAAAAAAGAAACACTGCCGGTGATCTGTCGGATGATGGCTTGGATTTCCGCTTTGATCACTTTGACGTCTTTAACTTTTGGTTGAGTGTCTTCCTTCGAAACTACACGCCGGTCTGTTTCGACATTGAACGTCCAACGTTCCAAAGTCTCTCCTGACTCAGCACCAGAAACTACAATCACGAGTTTTTGCACTTCTCCCCCTTGCAACCATTCTGACACTTGCGACAAAATTTTCCCTAAGTATTCTTGCAGTCCAGGATCTTCCGTGACCATCATTGCTAAACCATACTCTTGTACACGCTTGAACGTATCCGGAGGATAGATACCGCGCTGATACAAGATGCTGTTAATACTGTAACCAAAGAACTCAGTCACGATTGCCGTCGAGCCTTTCAAGGTTATTTCATTCGTTGATTGCGTCGCTGTGGAGGACATGGTAGAACAAAGCCACACGGCACCAAACACAGACTATCGGCAAAAACACACTGGCGTGCGAGACGCGCAAGACGACAAAGTTAGGGTATGAGTGCTTCTATCGAGGCACGGAAGACAGGCTATTCCGGGTAACGATGGTCGTCATCGTCGCGTTATGGACAGACACCCTGCATTGGTCTACTGTCAAACAATTCAATTTCAAGTCACAGTAATAAGTCGTCATTTTATTTTTATTTTGAGGATATATGTGAGATTGGACTCGACACTCGCTCGACACTCGACTGACTGACTACGTGTGTTGATGGTTCATAGGTTGATGTAGAATATACTAAATGGATAGTTGTAAGACATCTAGGTTTCCACGACAATTTGAATATCTCATGTCGAGTGTGACAGTGCTGTGTGGCTGGTAGTGGTTGGTAGCATTCCCTGTTATATATGAGGATAGTACTCGGACGATGATTATAGTTTAGTGTTTGGTCGTGTGAACCTGACTCCGGTGGTGTAGTCATGTTGTTGTTCAAATTTTAAAAATACCACTCGCTCGCGACGTGGAACTAAATGTTAGTATGTTAGTTGATGTGGCGCAGAGGGCTCGTCCGTAGTCTACTAATGAGCTTACTAATGTGGCAAAAAACCTCCACTGTGGTAAGAGGAAGTAAACCTGCCACGCCACGAGACAAACCCGGGCTATTCCCTGAAGAAAAAGAAGAACAAGGACAAACTTTCGACAGTATCCTGTCCTCACGAAGGAGCGAAATAAGCTGTTATTTTTTAGTATGTGAGTGTGCGCCCGAAGGGATAGTTTCCAAACAAAAATACACTTGTTCCTTATTCCAGCATTATTATGGCAAAAACAGCCGTAAAACACAGGGTCACTCGAAAACAAGGCACTGCGCACCTTATATGATGCTATGCAGCTATTAATTCAAACTCGGCGTCGTCTTGTGCGCTTCGCGTCGCCACGCCACGGTGGCATATAGAAGTGATCGATTTTGTCGTCGATGCGATCGAGTATGTGCCGCGGAAGATATTCCGGAACAGGTGGACCACTTTGCCGACGCAACACTGACGCAAAGACGAATTTATTACTCCAACATAGACACTTCTAAGATTCTACCTCTGCTGCCTTGTTTCTTAAGTGCACTTTCATAACAACATGGCAGAACACCCCCAAATGTGGCAGCACCCTTTCGTGAACGTCTTCAAAAGCGTCCGCATCGGGCAAGACAACGAAGACAATAAACGTTTGAAAAAACACGGAGAGGTGAGCTATGTTCTGGACGAAGCAGTCCGCTTTTGGGCATTACGGCTGAAGGGACATGTCTCAGCTAACAATTATTGCTCAATTCCAGCCACATCGACGGAGTCGTTAGATTTGCACGGTCGGTTCATGTATGTCCAACTGCGGGCTGAGCCCCCGAAAGTGTTTGTATTGCACATTTCGGTCAACACGACGAAGCGAAGTGTAGTTCGGTTCAGCTTCAGCTCTATGCATAAACAGACGAAAGTGAAAGGGAATTCTGTCGAAATCCCGCTCCTCTTGACCCAAAAATGGACCGTCTTGGGGTTGGACTTGCCCCATCTGCTCGCCCAATTTGCAGCTGATGGATACGACGAGACGACATTCCTCAGCGTCAAAAGCGTCCAAATGTGTTCCACCATGAACGTTCGAAACATTTTTACGAGTGACACGATCTACCGACCAGATGATCTCCCCATAGACATGGGGCTAAAGTTGCCAAAAGATGTGGCGTGGAGCTCTCGCTATCGGTGGCTATGGCTCCCAGGGCCTCCAGCGCCGTCTTCCGGAGCGTCACCGTCAAAAGGCCCCTTGCGCGAAAAGGCAACAAATAAATCTACAATGTCCGCGGGTCCTGCTTCCGCCACTAAGCGCTCACCAGATATGAATGGACAAAAGCGTCACTATGCTACCGACAGTATCCTACGAGAAGACTCATCAAAAACACCGGTGTCTACGGCGAACAAAGCACTTCAACGAGCAGCAGATTTGTTGGAACGAGAAGGCAAGTCCCAAGCCCGCATAGTGCCCAAGCTCAAGCTCGCTTCCCCGAAGCCACCGACTCTCGACGAAATGGCAGAAACCTTGCAAAACGATTTGGCTAAAGACCGCGAGAAAACGCTCGAATTTGCCAAAAACACAATGAGTAAGGCAGGTATTGACATCTCTTCCATCAACAATACGACGGGCAACTACGATGGCAATTTAGAATCCCGTGAAAATGCGTTTCAATCGATGGTGGTAACATCAAGGCGGTACCCCACACCGGTATTTTCTTTGCGCCCTGACCCAATTATGGATTTAGAGGCAGTCATTGGTTACCGTGGTACTTATGCGAACACGGTGATATGGTCAACGGATGGAAAGGTATGTATATTCCCCAGCAACACGTGCATTGTAATGATGTCGAACGATGCCCCAGACGAAGAGCCAGGGACCGTGCCCCAAGTTACCAGAGGGAACCGGGTGGAACAGTCAAAAGCTGGGCCAGCGTCGACTCGACCAACCCAGCATCTTCTCTTCGGGCATACCGAAGAAATAAACACGCTTGCATTATCCCGCGGGGGAGGACTGATCGCTTCCGCGCAAGAAGGAAAGTTTCCTATGATTCGATTGTGGGCCGTTCAACAGTCTCCCACGGATGGGCGGCCGCTCGGTGCCCGCTGCGCTGCAATTTTGTCTGCGCATGCCAGTGGGCTGACAGGGCTAACCTTTTCTCCGGACGATCAAATGCTGTGCGCGGTGGGAAAAGACGCACACCATCGTGTCCAAGTAATAGTTTGGAACGTTGCACGGGCATATACTGGAAGAGGTGGCGCAGAGGCTGGTGCCGCGCCTTATCCAATTGTTGCCAAGCAAATCAGCGAATTCGATGTAAAGCGGATTAAATTTTCACCGTACGAGGAAGGCCATTTGGTATCGTGCGGGCGAGAAAACATTCGGTTTTGGAGGATCAAGAGCGGTCTCCTGCGTGGATGCCCTGTAAGATTGAATGAGTACGCACGTGGAACAATATTTACTGATTTAGCATTTGAGAGTGCATATGGCCCGTCTCCCAGCGAGGGTGATGCGCAGAAACGGGTGTTTGTCTCGACAGCAGCGGGTACTGTAGTGCAAGTAAATTATGCTTCAAAAGCCATGGAATGCGTATACCGCCTCCACGACTCGGCGATTCACACAATCGCGGTAAACGAAGGGTTCTGCGTCACGGGAAGCGAGGACAAGTTTCTCCGAGTTTGGCCCTTGGACTTTTCAGACTACGTTTTGGAAGCGGAGCACGAGGGCCCCGTTCAAAGCGTGGATGTTTCCCCGGACGGACTGAAATTGGTCGTGGGAACAAGCAGCGGTACTCTCGGCGTGTTAGACGTTTCAAGTCACGCGTACCACACGTTGCTGCGGTCACACGTGTCTACGGTTTATGGGTGTGCTATCGACCCGCACCCAAGCAGGAACGAGTTTGGCACCGTATCTGCAGACGGGACCATTCGCATTTGGTCTTTAACAACCTTGGTACAATTGTGTGAGTTTTTGTCCCCTGAGGAAACTTCCCGATGCATTGCCTATCAGCCTGTGGGAGATGCCGAGGTAGATGTCCATCGCGTAGCCTGCGGTTTCGACTCTGGGTGTGTCCGTATTTTTGATATCCCAACAGCAAAAATGCCCCACGAATACCAACAGCATCGTGGACCCGTCGTCCAAGTCTTGTTCGACCCTTCGAGAGGACATCGGCTATACAGCGCAGGCGTGGACGGCCATGTTTGCGTGTACGATGTTACGCGAGGCTACCAGCCCGTGAAAATGATCGCGTCGGATAGCCCTGCACAGCATGTGGCCATGGCCATCAGCTTTGACGGCGCCCTCTTGGCAGCTCTTGGGCCGGACCCTTCTTGCGCTATTGTTTTCAGCGCCGACACATTGATGCCTCTTCGTAAATTTCGAAGGAAAAGCAAGAAGAGAGAGAACAACGAAACCAAAGAACTTGGAATGATCTCAGGGAGCCAGGATACAGAAACTTCTAGCTTCAAAGTTCTGTGTTTCAACAAGGATGCCACAGAATTGATAGTCGCCACCAGCGATCGTCGTCTGGCACGGTATGATGTTGCAACGGGCACACTGATCCGCGAAACGACGGCAGTCCATCGCGGTGACGTTAACACACTCGATTTAAGTCCATCCGGGGCTTACTTGATGACCGCTGGAAATGATCGAATGATCCGCGTATGGGACGCTGAACTTCGCGGCCCGTCACCCCCTCCTTTTCAATCATTCGTTGGTCATGCTTCCTCGATAATGCAGCTAGCATTTTCAAAGTTAAAAGATGGTGTGGTGAATGTCGTCAGTGTCGGCGAAGGCAACGGTGTTTTTGTGTGGAGATTTTATGGCGTAGAGGAGTTGCTTGCGGAGCAAAAAGAAGCGGAAGCGATTGCTGCCGCTGCAAATGCCGAGAAAATTCTTTCTTCATCCGCTGACGATACATACCGTCAACACCGGACTAAACGATTGGCGGCGTCTCCACGGCATGGAGATGAAGCTTTCGAAAAAGCAGACCCTGCATACCAAAATATTCCTGACGAGAGCTCTAGAGACCCCGAAGATGTCGAACTTAATTTCGAAGGCATGTATTCTAGCCCCGAAGCGAACACGAGACTATTTCGATCGGCACTCGCACAAATTATTTCAACGGTACAAAACCGTGGACAAATGATCAGCACTTTCATCACAAAGCTTGGTTCTGTCTTTAGCGATATTGACACGATCAACGACGGCACGATTAGCACGGCCGAACTGGCCGAAACTCTTCGAATTCTGCGAATTGGCGCTGGTAATGCACAGATTACTGCGATAATTTGGAGCATGGATCCCGAAGATAGTGGACGTGTGGACCACGCAAATTTTATTGCTGAAATACGAAGCGTGGCAGAAATCCAAGCCCGGAATAAAAGTGAGTTTGCAGCCCTCGTTGCGGATGCAAGTGTAATGTTGGCAGAGGCAATTCAATCCGGGCGTGGCAGGGACGCTCCCTTGCAAGGCTCCCGGTCACCTGTTGGCGAAACAGGCACAGCTGGATCTCCCCAGACTAAGTCCACATCTCTGGCGAGTGTGGCACACGCAATGGGCGTTGAAGAGGCAAGCTCAGGACTGCAGTTGACTGGAATCTTAGGGTACACAGGAGGTGGCTTGATCGAATCGAACAGGAATGTGCTATGGCACCCCGATTCAGGACTGTTTGGGTTTTCTACCGGCCAAGCGATCGTCTTGGAAAATTTGAAAAGCGAGCCGTTGCACTCTGCGCACGCGACGAACAAGCAAACTATTCTGACAGGACCCGAAAGCGAAATGGCCATGACGGCATTGTCACAAGATGGAAGGTACATAGCCGCCGCTGAGAATGTCCTTGGTGGTACAGAAAGTGGGACATTGTTTCTGTGGGATGCACACGGGAAACTTCTCCATCGAATTACCCACGATCAGGGAAAAATCCAAATTTTAGCCTTTGACGCAAGCAACAGATGCTTAATTTCAATTGGTACGCATTTGTGCACAAAAGTGGTTGTGTGGGACGTGTCTTCTGGGATGTTGCTTTGCGAGCATACTTTGGCCCCTGGATCGGCAACGATCGACTCGATTTCCATCTTGCCCGCCATCAACGGTGGGGTCAAATTTTTGTCGTGTGGCCGACGAACCATCAGCGAATGGACAATGGTCGATTCTCCCAGCTACGCGTTGACCGTCTTCAGCGCGATAGAATTGCCGGGGACTACAAGCACGTTCCCGGAATATTTGACGGCGATTGATTGTCGGCCGAGTGCACACCATGAGAACCAAAAACTGATCGTCGCAGGCGGCAGCGGAGGAACAGTTTGGCTATTTCGAGCTCACGTCGTGGACGACGAGGCAGGCGCGATGCTCAAATTTAAACTCGAAGGTAAATTTTCTGCCTTAGATGGGGGAATCGAGCATCTTCAGTGGCGAACAAATGTGAGTGCCATTGTTGTTGCAGGAGTGTCGAACAAAGTCAAATTGATTGGACTTGGCATGGATGCGACGTCGAGCCCCAAGACATTATGCACTACACTGGTCGACGGTTCCGTCAAATCAATGACTTGGGAAGGCAATTTGAAGGATGGCATAATTGGAACGGATGCTGGTTCCATCTGGTACTTGAGCAACAATCACGGAGTCACACACTCCTCAACACTTGCTCGGAGCCACACTTCCAACATACAAGAAGTGTCAATTAGCTCGGATGGAACATTGGTGGCATCGGCGGGAGGGGCGGATGGGATTTTGCGTATTTGGCATGAGGAGCTGATGCAGGACGTGTTGACCTTAGAAGTACCACCTGGAAATGGCCATTGCAACACCACCAGTTTCCCTATCACTGGGGGCACACGTGTAGTCGCTGCTGGATATGAGAATGGCACGGTGAGACAATTCAATCTAGATTCCATCACAGCAGCAGGAAAGGGCTCACTTGATCCCAAGAAAAGTGATTCGACTCCGTGCTCTGTCATTGCGTGCCACCAGTCGAGTGTAACCGCGTGCGCGTACGTGATGCGTGAGGGATCAGGCGAGGGCGACGAAAAGCTAGTGTTGGTCACAGGTGACTCGGCTGGGGAAATTTGCATACAGAGAGGGGGAATTTCCGCAAAGGATAGAATAAAATTAGTAAGCCCGCATAGTGGTCATAGCATTCGCTCCATACATTCATCACCATTCGACCCTGCAATGTTCTTGGCTAGCAGTGACAATGGATGCATCAGTGTGTGGAAGGTCACCGAAGAGGATGGGTGCGAGCAAGTTTCCTGTGGTTCCGTGGACGTAACGAGCGAAGAAGAAGCAGAGCTTGCTGCCCTCGGGGAGGCAAAACCAACCGCGCCAATGATGGCTTGCTTTTCCCCTAGTGATAGTGACTTGATAATGTGTACTGGTGGGAGGGATCCTTGCGTTATTGTCTTTTGGCAGTTTGCCACAGGGCAAATCATCCGGAGCATTGATTTGCCAGTAAACCAATGGCCCATGTCATTGTGTTCCAGCGAAACATCCAACGGCAGCGCATTTATAGCTGTAGGGACTCGATCCGGTGCCCTGATTTACATGGATTACCATAGCGGCACAAAATTAAAGTGCAAAGATTCGATCCACGGTGACATCGTGCGCTCTTTAGCTTTCAGCTCTAGCCACGGACAGCTGCTCGCGGCCAGCGAGAACAACTTACATTTTTGGGAACCTGTGTGAGGCACGAGTCTGTATGTAAAACGAGAAATATGGACACTGTTTAAAATGAAAGACGACCATATACAACAAGGCGTTGCGTCTCCAATGTAAGAAACTCGTTCTGCTGTATTTTTTAAACA
>ERZ807291.6665-NODE-6665-length-13794-cov-6.432783_pt1 | contig 13794 bp, 21 predicted proteins | sample MGYA00521257_ERZ807291 | MGnify/ENA primary metagenome ERZ807291 (study PRJEB31413, sample SAMN03169783) | marine metagenome | biome: Marine; feature: Water; material: Subsurface seawater | place: North Sea | collected 2011-04-28 | depth 1 m m ...
ACTTTGAGATTATTTGGAGGTTAGAGGCACCGTTCCCGGCCTCTGTCCCTCGCTTATGATCAACATCCTTATTTTTCAGCGCGGTCTTGCCGTGCTTCTTGATCATTAACTTTCGGGCTGCGTTGCGCATCACGCGCTTCTTCACCTGTTCTGGGCGAGCCTGATATTCTTTGTCGTAGGCGGAATAAACCCGACCGGATGGTGCAGACATACTCCGCCTCCTATGGTTCACATAATGTTAGACCGGGCCAGCTTGGCTTCGACCTTTGCGCGGAACGCAGGGTTCTTTGCGTACTCTGGGTTACCCATGTCTTTCATCAGATCAGCCGTGCTTTCGTAAACAGCGACACCAGCGTTGCTAGGCCTGCCGTTCAGAGACACTTTGGGTTCTGAGCCATTCTCAGCGATGTACTTGGTGTTGAGGTTTTCAACGGCCATCTTGATCGCGTTATGATCACCACCGTCCAACACAGAGTTGAAAGCGTCGATGTCAGCTTCGGGTAGACTATCAGCGGCCCAAGTAACCAAATCGGTGTAGGCCTCTTCACCACCAACAGGCTCCAAGATGGAGTTACGGGCAGCGTTGTTCTCAGCGGTCTGACCAGCGATGTAGGAACTGACCATTTCAGGAGTGATCCCGACTTTGCCCAGAGCCTCAAGGCTTTCAGGTGTTAGCTCACCCTTGTCAGCATATTCAGCGGACAGGGCAGTCATATCCAGACCAGCTTCTGTTACTGCTTTGGCAGCAGTCTCAGGGGCAGCAGGTGTCTCTTCGGGTGTCTTGGTGGACTTACCCTTTTCCAGTTCAGCATAGGCCTTTGCCATATCCTCAACCGTAGCGAACTTCTCAGGGAGCCACTCAGGGCGTTCTGGAGTTGCAGGTTCACCAGCCAGCTTGGGTTCATCACCCGGAGCTAGAGCAGCCGCCTGAGCCGCCGCCTCTTCTTCGAGGGACGGACCAGTGACGACAGTTTCGACTTCGACTTTTTCGGCCATAGATTACATACCGCCAGCGAGTGCTGCGGCTCCTTCCTTAGCGAGTGCTGGGACGGCCCCTTGGACCATTTCCATACGCTGCGCTTGTTGTTGTTGAGCTTGGGCATCTGCTTGTTCTTGGGCTTTCTGATCAGCACTCTTAACGAGGCCATCCAGATCAATGCCGAGGGCAGTACCGATGCGTGTGATGTAGTCACCGACGTTCATTTCAGATTGAAGAACTTCTGGACCAAGCGGCGAGAGTGCCTTGAGGAACATGTCGTACTTCGAAAGATCATGACCACGGCCAAGAGCTTCGAGACCTGTGACGATGGTTGGCTTGGCGATACCCTTGGGCAACGCTGGGAGCATCTTATTGCGTGTCAGTCGGTCGATTACCCGCATCACATATGGAAGCTGATATTCTTGCGACAGGATCGAATAGACACCACCAAGTGCATCTTCGAGTTCACCCGCCATGTAGCGGACTTCCTCTGCGGTCACACGTTCGCCACCACGTTGCACTGCGCTATTCATAAGGAATGCGTAGGCTAGGCGTTCAGTGATCGTACCAATTTGCTGTTGAGCCACGGACATATCAGAGGCCTTATCGACCTTGAGTGTTGTGATGTCCTCGGCACGTCCCGACACAGCAGCACCGTTCTCGGCTGTCATGACGTCGCGGGCCTTCGTGGTTCCGTTCGGTGTCACCATAAAGACGAGACGAGCGGCGGCAGCTGATGCTTCCAAGAGTGCCTTCGAGAGACCTTCAAGGGAGATTAGATCGCCGAGGTATTCCTCAACGTAGCTGCGTCCATAATCTTCTCCGTCAACACGGGTCCAACGCAGAGCGATGATAGGTGACTTGTCCTTGGGCCATGAGCCTTCGGAACTGGGTACACGCATGCCATCAATCTCTTGGTAGGATAGGACCTTGTTACCCTCGAGGTAGAACTTGGTGTGAAGCTTAATGGTTGCTTTGGGATCGACCTTGGTCTCTGCACCACGCTCGTTGACGTCGATCAGTTCCTTGAGGTCTTGAGGTAGCGACACGTATGCCATTTCCTCTTCGATGATTGTTTCCAGCATATGACCCATTGGATCACGCACAGTCACATAGCGAGACAACGGGAATACCCGAGTGCCCCCATCCTTTGGAAGATAGAGTAGGACGTTGCCTGCGACGATCAGATGCTTGAGTGCTTCGAAGTGTGCAGAGCGATCACCACTGTCTTCAATGGATTGCATGACGGAGCGTTCGTACTTGCCCAGACCTTCATCGACCTTGGCACGAGCGCCTTTCTCTTGACCAATCTCTTCTGCAGCGAAGTCGTCAACGCGCATTGCGAAGAATGGTGAGTTAGGTGGAAAGAGGGAGAGCAAGAGCTTGGATGCGAGGTTGTTAACACCACGAGCGCCGACCCCTTGATAAGGAGTTGGGAAGGCGGTGTTCTTACCCGATCCGCTCAATGGGATCAGTGTTGGGATTGTCAGCTTGGCGCAATCTCTAGCCCGCGTTAGGTAAACCTCACGGTCAGCCACAAGCAAGTCATAGCGACCCTGACAGGTGCCTTCAGTATTCATGAGGTAAGCCTCTCGATTGGGTTAGTATTAAACGCCTGTTTTCTTCGGGATGCCGCCTAGCTTGTTGGTGCTGGCTGCAGCGGGCGAAGGAGCGGCGATACGGTAACGGCTCAGACCAGTCTTCTTGCGGCTCTGGGCGTCTTCACCTTTGGCTGACTTTGGCGCGAGTTGCGTCAAGACAGGAGGTGGCGCAGGAGGCGGTGGAGGGGCTTTAATGTCGGGGGCGTCGCACATGTCTTAGTTTCCTTCGAGGATGTTTTGAGACTGCTCTTCGAGGATGCCCTTGAGGTGGCGCACCAGATCGACCTTTCCGGCGTTGAACCAGATGTGACGATCAGCAGTTGTGATTGAGGGGGATTGGTCTGGACAGATGTTCTCGAGGTATTCCACGAGTTCTGGTGTGATGTTTGGAATGCCTGCCATATGTCACCGAGTGTTAACTTGGAGAATACATTGGGTATTTCCTTCTATAAGTGGTCTCTAATTGAAAAAATAGGCCAACCCGAAGGTCAGCCTATAGTAAGTCTTTGTGTTCGTTAGGTTATTCGCAGGAGCGTATAAGTTGTCCTGTGTTCTCGTCGTACTTGAGTTCGCAGGCACCCCCTTCATCTGGTACGGACTCCGTGGTAACCACCGATATAACGGACCCTGTGATATCATTAGGGCGATACGTGGTGCACCCCTTGCAGCCAGTGAGCCATGCAGTCCGGTAAACCTCTTTGAAGTCCTCGAAGCTGATGTCCTCTGGTACGTTGATGGTCTTCGAGATGCTGCTGTCGATCCAGCGTTGGGCCGCTGCCTGCATCTTAACGTGCTGGTCGGGGTTCAAGGTCTGGGCAGTAACGAAGCTCTCAGGGAAGGGAGCGTCAGGGTAGCGTTCGCGCCACTTACGAGCAGCATAGTCCTGCACGAGTTCGATGCGGTGGCTACCGTCTTTCTGCAATACCTTGCGCTCATACTCGAGAGCGAAGATAGGCTCGATGCCCGAGGACACGTTGCCTGCGTAGAGACTGATGGTCCCTGTAGGTGCAATGGAGGTCAACAGGGCGTTACGAATGCCATGCTTGCGAATACCATCACGGATGTGGTCAGGCATTTGCTGCATGTTCCAAGTCTTGAGGTAGGCCTCCACGTCCAACATAGGGAAGCTGCCTTTCTCTTCGGCAAGATCGATGGACGTTTGGTACGCTGTAACAGCAATACTATGCATCAGGTCCTCGATCCAAGCGACTGCATCAGGTGACCCATACTTGATGCCACCCAGAGCCAACGCACTGCCAATCCCTGTGACACCCAAGCCTAGACGACGTTTGGCCTTAGCCTCTGCCTCTTGTTGGGGGAGTGGGAAACGGGAGACGTCCACGACGTTGTCCATCATACGGATAGCCGTGCGTACTGTCTTCTCAAGCGCTGCGTGATCGATCTTGAAGTCACGCGTGAGAAGGGCACAGACGTTGACAGACCCTAGTAGGCAGGCACCGTAAGGAGGGAGGGGCTGCTCACCACATGGGTTTGTTGCCGCGATCTTCTCACAGTAGTTCAGGTTGTTCATCTTGTTGATACGGTCAATGAACAGGACACCCGGCTCTGCGAAGGCATACGTGGACATCATGATCTTGTCCCAGAGAACCCGCGCCTGCATTGTCTTGTAGATTTTCCCCCCAAACACGAGGTCGAAGCTGTCGTTGTTCTCAACAGCCTGCATGAACTTCTCTGTGCAGAGGACTGACAGATTGAACTTACGGAGAACTGCAGGATCACGCTTGGCCTCAATGAAGGCCTCGATGTCAGGATGATCACAACGCATGGTAGCCATCATGGCCCCGCGACGTGCGCCTGCGGACATAATCGTGGCACACATCGAGTCCCACACATTCATGAACGTGAGTGGACCTGATGCATCTGCTGCAACACCTACGACCTCGGCACCCTTAGGACGGATGGTCGAGAAGTCATAGCCGATACCGCCGCCCTGCTGCATGGTGAGTGCTGCCTCTTTGAGCATGTCGAAGATGCCACCCATAGCGTCGGGGATTGTGCCCATGACGAAGCAATTGAACAGAGTGACGGAGCGATCACTTCCCGCGCCTGCTGTGATGCGGCCTGCAGGGATGAACTTGAAGTCTGACAGGGCTTGGTAGAACTCATGAGCGTACTCTTCACGCACTTGTTCTGCCTCTGCGGATGCGAGGGCCTCAGCAATGCGGGACCATGTGTCGTACACTGTGTTGTCGATAGGGGAGCCGTCGAAGGCCTTCATGCGGTACTTGGTGTCCCAGATTTGTTCTGCGATAGGTGTACGAAACTTGTTTTGCATTGGTAGTCCTTTAGATGATGATGCGAATGCTTGTGCGGGTCTCTCCCCGCCTGTCACCGTTAAACTTACGGTCTGGGAAGGGGCGCGACCCCTACTTGCTCGTGTTAGCCTTGAGGAACGCTGGAAGCGTACCTGCGAGAGGCCTATCGTCGTTCAGCTTCCCGGTTGCTTCCGCATCCAAGATGATCGCCATGCATGCCATAGCGTGGCCCAAATGATGGACGCCGCTGTCGTCTGCTACCTGTTCACGCTCGTGGTAGGCCATCATGTGGCGCAGAGCGGCGTCGTAGTAGACAGATACCGACACCGTGTGTTTACGCCAGTTCATCTTGCCGTACTTCACGCAGCCGTCTTGGAACGCACCAGCCATCGTGTAGAGCGCCACAGGCGGCACGACGGAGAGCGCAGGCTTGGTGACACCCACGACTGTCTTCGGGTTGTCGTCAGGGTAACCTTCGGACGCTGCGAGGATCGTGTCGTCAGGGAAAAGGTCTAGTTGGGTGTCCATAGGTCCACTTCCTTTGTCATGAAGTCATATTCACCGTGGCGCAGAATGCGGGCACAGCGGGCTTGTACGAGAGCATCGGCTTCCGTAAGGCCTACCTTTGCGTAAGCACTGACGACAGATGTCCACCAGTTCTCATCATCGGCTAGGGGTTCTTTAGACCACGTCACGCGGACATCGCCTTTGTTCTTGCCGGACTTCAAGATCCGCTCGTTGGGAACCCACTTGAGGTTGTTGTCGAGCAAGTCAGCGGCAGCAGCGGCACCAGCGCCGGGACAACCTTTGTAATTGTCCGTCGGGTCACCAGTGATCATCTGTTCGAAGAAGAAGCGTTGTGTTTGGGCTTCTGTGATGGTGATTGCTTCTCCATCCTCTGGGCACCAATGCAGACCCGGAACCGTCTTGAGGTCCTTGTCGGCACTGTAGATCACCCGTTCGCCCTTGTGGGGCATCGTGGCGTGGATGCCGAGCAGATCATCAGCTTCAATCCCCGGCTCAATGATGCACGTATGGTGTGCTTTCATGTGATCGCGGATACCGTATAGGATGATCGGCTTGCGGGCATTGAGGCGGTTGCCCTTGTAGCTGGGCAGGACGCCTTTGCGATAGTTGTCCCCCTCGGTGAGGAAGAGAACAGCTTTGTGGCTCGAGGTGGCTTTGAGTACACGCCGGATGGTCTTATCGACTTCCTCGCAGCCTTTCTCGAGGTCGGCAGTAATCACCTCTTCATCACCGAACATGAACTTCTCTTCCATGACGGAAGCGATAGCAAAGGCAGTGATGTCGGCGTCGATCATGAGGGTTCTATGCATGATACTCACCGCACCATTCGCTCGGATGCTTGGATATCTCAGCGGGGTAGCGGCGACACTGACCAGCCCCGGGCCGCAGCTTGGACGCGAGGTAGAACTTACAGGTAGCGCAGGACGCTGTTGTAATACTCGTGGTCTTCGTTGTCCCAGATTTCTGGCTCTGTGCCGAAGTCTTGGCCGTAGAGGAACTGGTCGTCGTTTTCGTTGTCTGCTTCGAGGGCATATCGGTTTCCTTCGTTGTGTTGGTCTACGATCTGTTGCAATGCGTGGATTGCCTTGAGACCAGCGGCGTATTCCTCGGGTGTGCTTGGGAGGTTGTGAGGTACCATTAGTGTGTCTCTTTCCAGTTGTTTCCGATGTTCATGTCACCATCGAGAGGCATGCGGATGTTGAAGTAATCCCCAGCTTTCTTGATGCATTCGATGGACAGCAGCCCGATGCGTTCGGCATAAGCTTCGTCCACTTCGTATTGGTGTTCGTCGTGGATGTTGGCGACGACTTGGCAGTGTTGCTTCCAGCCTCTTGCACGAAGCTCGAGTTCCATTTCGACAGCCCAACGCTTGCACACCAAGGCACCTGCTGATTGCAGCAAGGTGTTGAGAGCAGCGTGTTGATGGCGGATGTGGAGGATGCGTCCGTCGAGACCCTTGATCCAGCCGCGCTTGGCAGCTTTGGTGACACCTTGGATCAGCTTGTTGAGGGCTGGTGTCTGAGCTAGGAAGCGTTTCTTGAGTTCACCCCCAGCCTTCTGTCCTTTATTTACAATGGAGCCGATTTTAGCGTTTCCGGCCCCGTATCCTGTGTGTTCGGGAGAGTTCGCTAGTTCTCTCCCCGCGCCATTACGCGCAGCTACATGTCACCATGCAGAGCAGACTATATCATCACCGACCTCTAAGAGGTTACGGTGGAAGGCGCTTCGAGCCGCTTGGCTCTACTCCCTTGCGGGATAGTCGTTGCACCGTCCAGATACGCAATCGCAGCCCTCAATGTTCCCGTGTTGTCCTTCAACAAGCCTAAAGCTCTGTTGCAGTTGTGACATAGTAGACCGCGTACCACTCCTGTGGAATGACAATGGTCTACAACGAGTTTCATTGTGTGATGCTTCGCCATTGTGAAGCCCTCCCCTCCGCATAACTTACAGCAGTGGTTCTGGGCTTCGAGCATGGCTTGGTAGTCAGATACCCCGATACCGTATGTGCGCTTTAGATACCTCTCACTTTGACTGAGAGAGGAACATGCGTCACCACAGTGAAGATGTGATGGGGCTAGCGGTGAGAACAAGGTTCCGCACTGCTTACAAGGTTTATCCTTGAAGGCACCCTGTGGGTACTTAGAAGGCGTGGCCGTGAACTTATCTGACGTTGGGTTGCTTCTTGCGTATTTGGCTTGGCTCAGGATTGTCTCTGATGAGATGTTCCCTGAGTTCACCTTCTTTTCATCTGTAGTTTCCATTCAGATGTCCCCATGTCGTTTGACTTAAGGAATGCGTAAATAAAGGTCTTCGCTTGGTTACGTTCTGACAGACCTGCAGCGTTCATATTGGCGGTGTGGATGTCCCCGTTAAGGACAATCTCAGCATACTCGCCGTTATCGAAAGGGTGCATAAAGTGTGCCAGCATACGAAGCTCGAGACCCGATACGTCAACGCCAACCAGCTTCTTTCCGGCAGGCACTGTCCACAACGCACGGCACTCTTTGCCATACGGCTTGAATACCGAGGGTGTCTGAGCGACGTTCGGGTAGTTGTGGGTCATACGGCCTGTAACAGCACCGTTGGTGACCACGCCACCGTGCATCCGTCCGGTCTCTTTGTTGAACAGATTGATCCAAGAGTTCTTACCTTCGTACACCTGTCCGAGACGCTTTTGGAGCATCAGGTAGTAGGCGATCTGTTGGGCTTCTGGATACGGTAGGCTACCAAGGATTTCGTCGTCGATCTTTGGCTGACCGTTGTTCGTGAACTCGGAGGGGTGCCACCCACGGACCTTCATAAGGCGATCCGCAATGTGTGCCCGAGAGCCGGGATTGAACACGTTCAGTTTGATCTTCGAGTAGGTTGCGCCGCCCCAATGGGAGTGACGCTCTAGGTCCTTGTAGTTGATGGATCGTGCTGGGGTCTTGACCTCTTCAAGGGAATACCAAGGGTCGAACAGTGTCTGGAGCTTGCTCTCAATATCTGCGCGTTCTTCTTGGAGTGTCTTGAGTAGATCGAGGGATGCATCGAAGTCGAACATGAAGCCGTAACGGATTTGTTCTTGGACGATGAACGCAACCATATGCTCGAGTTCGAGTGACTGTGGTGATGGGTCCTTGGTTTGGATCAGGTTCCAGAATGCGACAGTGACTTCGACGTCCTGCACACAATAGTCCTGCATTTCTTGGTTCCATTCAGCCCACGGATCGAGACCCTGGGCCTTCATGTCGGCGGAGTAGTCACCCTTCCATTTACCGAGGCGTTGGCCCCAGCTTTCGAGGGAGTGACGTCCGCGCATCTTTGGTTGGAGGACGCCTGATTGAACGGCTCGGGCATCACGGTCCATGAGGTCGGACCATATGAGGCGGGAGACGATCAACGTGTCGTAAACCTTGGTCTGGTCGGGAGTGAACCAAGGGTAGAGCAGTTGGACTGCGGGTATGTCGAAGCCGATGATGTTGTGACCAATGATCAGGTCAGCCTCCATCAGCATCTTGAGACCTTGCTGTATGGTTGGAATTGGTCCCTGATAATCTTCTCCACCTTGATCGTGACAAGAGAAGACTTCCCCCGTGTCAACGTCAGTCAACACGAGAGAGTGGATAGTGTTCATCGTATCGAGAAGACCGTTTGTCTCGATGTCAAAAGCGTAGCGTGCCATTCAGTATCTCCTACGATATGGTAAGTATTTAGTAGAAGTTCTTCCAAAGGCGGGAAGCGCGTTCACGGTCACGTTCAAGACGCAAGTGGCGTTCGCATTCCGCTGATGCAGGCGAGCCAAAAGGGCGCGGGGTTGTGCGGATGAACGGTTGTATTGCCTCTTCACCACCCACGGTGAACCGATCCAGCTTTATCAGATCACTGAGGTCGGCTGCTGTTTCCAGAACCTTGGTCTCAACGGTTGTGATCGTGCGGGTGTATTTATTGGTCTGTACAGAGTTGGATACGGAGCGTGTCTGGATGTCGAAGAGGACGGTACGGGTTTCGCCGCGATATTCACCTCGTCCAAAGAACGAACCGAGCGGTGTCTCCATAAGCTGGCACCGATAATGAGGTGCGGTGATGTTGCCTTGGAAGTCGATGTGACCCAAGAGGCGGTTCTTGTTGACGCTGTCATATACTGGAAGTTTCATGGGGTGTTCCTTTGGGTTTAGGCTTCGAGTGAATACCGGACGTATTTTGCGTTGGTCACAGGGTGAAACTTCACCTTGGACACGATGCGGTGACCATCGGCACGAAGCTCTTGGATACGTTTCGTCAGGGATTGGATGGAGTATTCGATCATCGCTTCTCGAACAGTGATGGAGCCAGCCTTCTTGAGGTGTCCCATGATCTTTGCGTGTTGTGTCATTCCGTTTATCTTTCTCCAGCCGTTATGTTCGAGTGACTGTGCAGCCTTGTGGGCCGCTCGGTACTCGGGGATGTGCATTGGGTTATCGACAGCGTCTAGGACGAGCTTCTCAGCCCGCCCAAAGATCGCGTCATGATCAGTATTCGGCATTGCCACCGCCTGATCCACCTGAGTACGCTGACAGCCCTTGGGCATCGATCAGTCGTCCTGTGTCGGGGTTGTAGGTGATAATGCCAGCCTCCCCTGTTTCACCGGAGAAGCGGTTCTTGAGGACACGCAAGGTTGTTTCGTTGCGGGTCTCTTCGTCTTGTTGGTTACGTTCCAAGCCGATCACAAAGTCTGCGAGTTGGGCGATGGAGTGTGAACCACGAAGCTGCGATAGGGATGCCTGTGCGCCTTGCTCGTGCCCCTTGTCACCCTGTGGGCGGCGAAGGTGCGAGATTACGAACAGACCAATCCCCAATTCCTCAACGAGTGACCGGAGCTTCGTCATAAGCATGTCGATCAGCTTACGTTCATCTAGGTTGGTGTCGTTGGCCTCTGCATCCGATACTGCAATGCTTAGGTGATCGAGAGTAATGAACTCACAGCCGCAACCGACAGCCAGATAACGCACCCGATCAAGGAGGTTGCTAGCAGAAGTAGACCCAAAGTGGTCGTAGAGCCATAGACGTCCGCTTCCAGTTGTTTTGGTGAAGGCCGCATGCATTTCTTCCTCTGTGAACTCGCCTCGGTCGAGGTGAAGCGGGTGATTAAGTTCAAGCCCCATGTATCCCAGAGCAGTACGTTCGACATTCTCTTCGAGCATGAGGTTGCCGACAGTTAGCCCTTGGTTGAGCAGGTGGTAGTTGATCTCCCGCACGACAGCGGACTTGCCGACCCCTGAGCCAGCGGTGAGAACCACGAGTTCACCCTTACGAGCGCCCATTGTTTTGGCTTGAAGATCAGGCCACGGGTATTCGAAGGAGTTGTTCTCTTTTGGTTTCTTCACACGCTCCCAGAGGTCGGCAGCGTTGAGAATGCCATCGGGGCGATAAGCCTTGGCATTCCACATCGCACTAACGACCGCCTTACCCTCACCTTTGACCAGACACTCGTTTGCGTCTTTGAAGGGGAGTGAGGCGATGTGTGCTTGTCCGGGTTTTAGAAGACGAGCGACGTCAATCGCAGTCTCCTGACCGATGTCGTCCATATCGAACATGATGACGACCTTGTCGAAGGACGCCACGAAGTCGAGGGACTTACGGATTGCTTTCGCAGCTTGAGGACCCGAGCCATTCGGCAGGGATACGACAGGCCACTGGTTGTTCTGGAGTTGACTGACGGACATCGCATCGATTTCACCCTCAGTGATCACGAGCATCTTGCCGCCGCTCTTCCAAAGGTGTTCGCCCCAGAGACCAGCATCCTTGTCACCAATGTAACGGAATTGCTTATCTGGGTAGCGCACCTTCTGAGCGACGACACGTCCGTCCTTCTTGAAGTTGGCGATCTGGCACGTCTTGCCGAACGCATCGACACCAACGTGGTAGCCGAACTTCTTCACGGTATCTTCAGTTAACCGACGTTTCCCGAGGGCACGGAACTCACCAGTACGCAGCAGGTCAGTCTTAGAGGGTGACTGTTGCTGGTCTCTTGGTCGGCTCGAGGCACCCTCGGGGCGTCCGTATGCAGTTGCTTCTGGGCAGACGTAGCAGAACGTGTGGCCGTCGTCATAGACAGCACGGGCGTCAGAAGAACCGCAGTGGTCACACGGGCCTTTGAATAGAACAGAACTTTCGGATTGATCATCCATTTTGGACCTCGTGTTTTGGTGTTATACGTATGTGGTCCCTAATCTTTGAGCGGTTGGTCATTGACCCCTGCTTCTGGGTAGAGAGTGCTTAGAAAGGCTGTCAGATCAGCGAGAGCTTCGATCTGTTCTTCATTGCGTGTGAACGCACGAGTGCCTTCTCCGGTGATGCCTCCAGTGATGCCAATGGCTACGGAGATATCGTCGAAGTTACGTGTGTGTGAACCGCAGGTGTTCACGTCGCGGCACAACTGAATGTCGCCATTGTGTATAATGAGGAAGTGATAACCGATGCCGAGCCTACCTTCGCGGCAGTGACGTGCATCGATAGTGAATGCGTCCGTATCCTCAGATGGAACAGTGAGGGTGTCACGAACGGCAATGACCCGAGTGTTAACCCGGGCCAAAGTCTTAAATAGGGATGTACGGAGCATTAGAGCATGTAAAGCCAGCCGTGGATGATACCGATAGGGAACAAGGGCAGACCAACGAGGGCTAGTGCGAACTCATGCGTGGATGCAGTAGCACCTTCACGGAAGAGCCAAACGATGTTGGCGATCTGACCGATCACGGCCAAGGCCCATACGACGACGATTGCTAGAGCTGATTTCATGATGTTATTCCTCAAGCCATGAGGGCGGGACATGCTCTTTGGCGTACTGGAAGCCATGCTTGTCACACCAACTGGCGTATGTTGTTTTGGATTGCTTTGAGATTTTCTGGTTCGGGTTCGTGAAGATAAACCGGAGGTCCAGATCGGGATGCTGACGTTTGATACACAGTTGTTTCTGTCGATCTGCTGTCAGGAAGCGGCCTTTGGTCTCAATGATAAGCGGCGTTGTGCGGGGTGTTCCGTCACGTCGTGTGGTGATGATGAAGTCAGGCGTATACTTGTGGTTGGTCTCGGGCTTCTTGTAAGCAAACTTGGTCTGCTCAAATTCAAACTCGACACCAAACGCAGAAAGTTCCGCTGCAAATCTCTCTTCGAGACCTGAGCGGAACCCATACTTCATACCCACCGAACGAGGTGAGGCCTTCTTCTTAGTAGTCACCATCACTCGGGGTGGATCCAGAGTTATCGGCTTCGCCTTCGTCGCCGTCGCCGGATTGATCAGACATACCCTCGGAACCTTCGTACTCAGGGGAGGCGTAACCATCCTGCGCAGCGAAGCCCATTGCCGAAGCGTCAGCACCACCAGAACCTGTTACGAGGTCGATGATCTGGACGCCGACTGGCTGGAGGCTAATGCCCTTCTTGTCACCTGCAGTCCACTCGTAGACGTCAAACGAGACGACCATCTTCGAGCCACCCCAAGGGTTGACGTCGATTGGCTTGAGCTTGGCATCGAACAACTTCGGACGACGATCCCAGAGTTCACCTTTCTTGTTCATCCGGTTCTTGACGCGGATTTTGAAGACGACGTTGCCAGTTTCTTCACCAGCATCATCCAGCTGCATCAGCCACATGGTGTTCTCGGACTTCTTGGCAGCTTTGCCTGTGTGACGCTTATGGTCAGCTTGAAGTTCGTCCATCAGAGGCTGGGCGAGTGCCAGTGGTACGGCGATGTCAGCTTTGTACTGGCCCAGTTCATCGAACTTGGTGTCAGCAGTTTTCAGACGGGGGTAGACAGCGATGCCTACGGGAGTTGAGAGGCGCTTATCAGCCATGAGGTATTCCTTTGGTGTTGGGGGAGGGATTGGATATCGTAAGTATTAACCGACGAGAGCGCGGAGTTTGTTCGCAGCAGTGATCGCCAACGAAGCTTCACGGCACAGATTGTCTTGATCTGCCATCAAGTTGACGATCTCTGTGGCTTTAGCATCGCTTGCGGCGGCACATTCAGCAGACAAGGTGTCCAACTGGTCAATGGCCTTTGTGAAACCGGACATGATGGAAGCAACGGTAGGCGCTGGGCGACCGATGGCACGGTTCAAGAAGCTGATGATGTTCAGCATGGGGATAATCCTTCGGTTTGAAGAGGGGTAAACTTCATGACATTTCCTTCATTGCGATGGCGGCTGCTACTGCTGCACCGCGTGTTTCGTAGGACCCAGAAGCAACACCGCGTACGAGGACAGTGAACTTTGAGCCGAGGCGTGAGACTTGAAACATTGGGTAATCCTTGGGTGATGTTTTGGTATTATACGTATGTGGTCCCTAATGGGTTAGCATTAGGATATCGTAAGTATTTACGAGAAGAAGAACTCGCTTTCGATAACTTCATTCAAGTCCAGTGTACCCGTAGCGGGCAGATTGCGGACCT
>ERZ807291.6667-NODE-6667-length-13791-cov-12.445399_pt1 | contig 13791 bp, 23 predicted proteins | sample MGYA00521257_ERZ807291 | MGnify/ENA primary metagenome ERZ807291 (study PRJEB31413, sample SAMN03169783) | marine metagenome | biome: Marine; feature: Water; material: Subsurface seawater | place: North Sea | collected 2011-04-28 | depth 1 m m ...
AAAGACTTAGCGAAGAAGTTGGTAAAGGTAATGGCTACTTCGATGTTGGCCAACAAGCCATCTGTATAAACATGAACCCTGAATGATCTTGTTACTGTAGTATTCTATACTGTTTTAACTAAATACATTAAAGCAGTAGAGAATGATATGGCAAGACCTAAACCAAAAATACTAATGGAATTCACGGACCCTAAAAGTTACCGTAGTGAGCAGATACTAGCAGCTGGAGCAATCTATGCTGTGTATTATGAGAACAAACCTATTAACTTGCGTAGCCTGAATGCTTTAGTAAACTTCCCCGGCCCCAAGTATAAAAAAGTAAGTTTTAGCAATAGCGGGCATGCTTTTAATTTGGCAAGTCGACTAAACAAACTGTTCAAAACAAATCAGTTTACAGTAGTAAAACTATTAAATGGTGAAACAATTGTAGAAGATGATGGTGAACAAGGAATGGTATAAACAAATACTAGAGCATGCACAGCGTACTCGTCCACAAACCACTATCAAAGATTTGTTTAAAAATTATAGACACGACACAGGACTCAGCTTAACCAAGTTAGGTCTTCATGTTATTTGTAGTATGGACATCGAACGAGAAGATTTCAAACTACCCAAAATAAAAATTACTCCACGTATCAGACTACTAATGGACAAATATATGCAGTATCCTTACTTCTTTGACAAGAATTGGTTAGTGTTATTCAGTGCAGAAGATCGTATATTTTACAAAATGTACGGTAGAAACTGGGATAATTTTATCCAGCATATGGAAGAAAATCTCTAAACCCATACTTTTTATATCGTAAATTCTACTTTTGCTAGGTTGTACTTCTGCCAGTTGTAAGTTATATTATATGTATAGCAACACAAAGGAGAAACGCTATGACACAAGGAATGATTATTTACGCTATTGCATGTGCAATCTTAGGCATCGTTTTTATCTCACTAGGCGATGTTGTACTTGGTGCTCTTGTTGCACTGTGTGGACCTCTTTGGTTAATCATACAAGCTAATGAAGGAGGCAAGTAATGGAACTTTTTATATACGTAGCGTTTTGTTTTTTCGTCGGAGTAGGCATCGGCGCAATCCTAATACAACTGTCAGCACTGTTTTGGATGTTTTGGGATATGTTTTTTGGTAAAAAAGACAAAAAGAGACTTGACAGTATGACATCTTGGCACTAAACTGTACATAACAATTGAGGAGTAACAGATGCAGAATATAGTTAGTTTAGATCCACTTTACAAAAGAGATTCGAAGGGTAAGGTTCGTATTTGGACTATAGAAGTTGGATTCAACGATGAGGATACAGCAGGTATTCGTAGCATCAGCGGCACAGTAGATGGTGAGAAGATCACTAGTGTTTGGAACATGAGCGAAGCTAAAAACATAGGACGTTCAAATGCCACCACTGCTAAGAGCCAAGCCGAGTTCGAAGCCCAAGCTGAATGGACCAAAAAAGCTGACAAAGAATATTTTGCAGACATCAACAAGATTGATAGTTACGAAAAGTTCAAACCAATGCTTGCACATGATTATACCAAGCGTCCACAAAGCGAAGGTTACAGTCAACCTAAACTAGATGGTATCCGTTGTGTAGCAGATGCAAATGGATTATGGACACGTAGCGGCAAAGCCATTACAAGTTGTCCGCATGTTTGGGAAAGTGTAAAGCCATTTATTGACGCTAATCCAGGCATTGTACTGGATGGCGAGCTTTACAATCACGACCTTAAAGCAGACTTTCAAAAGATTGTTAGCCTTGTGCGTAAAGTAAAATGTCGTCCAGAAGAGATTGCAGAAAGCGCAGAGCTTGTGCAGTATCATGTATATGATTGCTATATTCCAGACATGGAGTTTGCAGACCGTATCAAAATTGCCAAAGGTGCAAAAAGCGATGTTGTACATATTGTACAAACAGATTATGCTAGTTTCCAAGAAGAACTGGATGCACTGTACAGCGATTATATGGAACGTGGATATGAAGGACAAATGATCCGCAATAACACACCTTACGAATGTAAGCGTAGCAAAAACCTACTCAAGCGTAAAGAGTTCATCACAGAAGAGTTTGACGTAGTAGAAGTAATTGAAGGTCAAGGTGCATGGACTGGATATGCAAAACGTTTTGTTCTTGCAATGCCAGATGGTACACAGTTTGGCAGCGGAGTACGTGGTACTCAAGCACAACTCAAAGAGCTGTTGGAAGCGGAAGTAAAACCCAATTGGGTTACTTGTAGATTCTTTGAATACAGCAACGACGGTATACCTCGCTTTCCAGTAGTGATTGATTACGGTGTAGGAAAAAGACAAGATTAATCAAAAAAACTTGCAGAAAAAGGTTGACAACCAAGACGTCTTACTATATATTATAAGAGTAAGTTAAAAAAACGGAGACGCAAATGTTAGACCAGGCTATTAAATTCGAAGATGTTGATTCGTATGCGCTAGAAGCTGAACACTATAATGACCTTAAAGACGAACTTGGTTACGAAACTATATGGAGTTTAGACGAGGGCATTATGCCACTAGACAAGCCTATCTTTACTAGAAAACCTCGTCTTGTTATATACAGGTGTATTGAATCAATGGGCGACAACTATGATGAAGTACAGTGGACTGAGTTTACTTCTACAGCAGTAAATGGTACTGTTGGCGAACTTTGGCGTGCTGCTGAAAGCGTGTTTAAACAAGCTAAGGCCACTGTTGGTGACTGGCACATTTACATCGAAGACTTCCAAATGCAAGATGATGGATCTCTTAAACTAGTAACAGGATCTTAATTATGACAGTTAACGTAACAATTAGTCAAGCAGACCAAGGTAAACTTGTTGAACACACTACTATGTCGTTTGAGGATGAACAAGAAGCAGACGAAGCATCTGAGATGTGGTGGAGGATGAATATTGTCACTGACGAAATGTGGCAAGACGGTTTTTCCCAAAATGAACGTGAGGAGTTCACAGGACTTGTTTGGGAACAATCATAAAGGTTGACATTGTAGTATGCTGATGCTACAATATACATATAGTTAGAAACAAACCCAGGAGACAACTATGCAAAATGATGTTCAAGCTCGTACTATTACGCTGACAGAGCTTAAAAAGTATGCAATGCATAACTTTAAAAAACAGCGTCCAATGTTCGTTTGGGGACCACCCGGCATTGGCAAATCAGAAACATTTGAAGGTATCCGTCAATCATACGAAGATCAAGGTCTTCGTGCTAAATTGATCGATTGCCGTTTGGCACTGTGGGATCCAACAGATCTCAAAGGCTACCCTTACTTCGACCAAGAAGCAAACAAGATGCGCTTCAGTGTTCCAGATGAACTGCCCGAAGAAGACGAAGCAAAAGATTATGATATTATTATTCTCTTCTTAGACGAGCTTAACGGTGCAAGTCCTGCAACACAAGCGGCTGCATATCAGCTTGTACTTAACCGTGCAATTGGCAAATACAAATTGCCAGATAACGTAGTAATTGCTGCCGCTGGTAACCGTGACACAGACAAAGGTGTTACATATCGTATGCCTAAGCCGTTGGCTAACCGCTTTCTGCACTATGAGGTACGTGTTGACTTTAACACATGGTTTGATTGGGCTGTTCGTAACAACATTCACCCCGACGTAGTTGGCTACCTTACTGTGTTTAAAAACGATCTCTATAACTTCGATGCTGGTAGCAACGAGCGTTCGTTTGCAACACCACGTAGTTGGACTTTTGTAAGTGAAACAATCGAGGATGTAGATGACTTCTCACTGGAAGAAGTAACCGATATGGTTTCCGCTGGTATTGGCGAAGGACTTGCACTCAAGTTTAAAGCACACCGTGAGGTTAGCGGAACACTACCTAACCCAACAGATATCCTAGACGGCAAAATCAAGGATCTTAAAACAGATAACATCAGTGCAAAATACTCGCTGACTACTGCACTGTGTTACGAACTTAAAGAAGCTTTCGATAACGATGATAATGGCAACGAAAAGTTTGATAACTTTTTGGAGTTTATGCAAAGTAACTTCGAAAGCGAAATGGTTGTGATGGGTGCCACAGTTGCTCTTAGCAAATATGGTATCCGTCCAAAGTTCAATCAGCTTAAAAATTATAAGCCATTCATTCAGCAGTATGGTAAGTTGATTGAGCAGGCATAGGCAACTATGCACCTGGGAGTTAACGGGGCTTCGGCCCCGTTAACGTTTTAAATGAACCTCATGAATAGCATAAGATTTATGGATGAAGACATATTTAAAAGGTTGACAACACGGTAAGATATGTTACTATATAAGTATAGCAACGAACACAGGAGTGATTAATATGGCTGAATTTGATAATGCACACGATATGCTAGTAGCAGCTCGTATTAAGATGCTGTTTAATCAACCGTTTTGGGGTAATATTGCGTGTCGTCTAAAACTAGTAGACGTAACAGACGAAGGCTGGTGTAGCACAGCCGCTACAGACGGACGTCACTTTTTCTACAATCGAGACTTTGTAATGTCACTTAGTGTACAGCAAAATGTGTTTCTTGTAGGACATGAAATCGGACACTGTATATACGAACACTTCTTGCGTGTTGACAACCGAGACAAGCAATACTGGAATATGGCAGGCGACTATAAGATTAACAGCATGCTAATACGTGAGAAAATCGGCGACATTATCGATCAAGTTAAAATTTGCTATAATGAGAAATACAACGGAAACGAATGGTATACTGAAAATGTATACGATGATCTTAAATCTAACCAAGCACCTATCCAAGCTACACTTGATGTCCATTTAGATATGGAAGGTGACGAGGAAGATGGCAAAGGTCAAGGTAAAGATGGTGACCAAGAAGTTAAGGGCAAAGGTAAGAAGCCTACTATTAGCAAAGAAGATGCTAAGGCTATCAGTGATGAGATTAAGAATGCTGTGATACAAGCCGCACAAAGTGTTGGCGCTGGCAATGTTCCAGCTGAAATACAGCGTATGATCAGTGAGCTTACTGAACCTCAAATGGACTGGCGCCAGTATGTTCGTGTTACACTCGAAAGCACACTCACAAGCGACTTTACTTTTACAGTACCTAATCGCAAAAGTCAGTTTAGTAACGTTGTTATTCCTAGCATGATGAAAGATGAAAAAGTAGATATCTGCATCGCAATGGATGCTAGTGGATCTATTGGACAAGAAGACTGTACTACTTTCCTCAGCGAAGTAAAAGGCATTATGGATCAGTTCAGCAGTTATCGTATCCGCATTTGGAGTTTTGATACTAACGTATATGCATACGACGAGTTTACAGATGACGATGGCCGTAGCATTGAAGAGTATCAAATTGTAGGCGGGGGAGGCACAGACTTTATGGTTAACTGGCGCTTTATGGAACAACAAGATATTACACCTGACCAGTTTATTATGTTTACAGATGGTGTTCCTTGGGGTAAATGGGGTATCGAAGACTACTGCGATACAATGTTCCTTATTAAAAATCCTTACAGCAAGCCCGTAGCACCATTTGGTCAAAGTGTTTACTTTGAAGACGAAGCAATGAGAAAGGCGGCATAAATGAACGTAGAAAAAATACAAGTAGGCAAGTCCTACCAGTGTAATTTTGTAAAAAAAAGTATACCACTAGATCGATATGGACGTCCTGGTGGCATGTACAGCATGGCTGATTTACCAATTGAAAAATACGGTGATTACAATAGTCAGGGCACAATCGTTGCCAGAGATTTGAACACACGGTTAGTTGAAGTACAAGAGCACAAAACTGATAAAAAGTTTGTGGTTGGCTTTGACGATATTTGGGATTTAAATGAGGCATAAGTAAATGCGTATTGTTGAACAAAAGCATAGTTTAAGTGAAGAAGATCTTGAATGGCTTCGTGGAACTCATACTATAGAAAAAATGCTAAAACAGCGTCTAGTTGTAGAGTTTGATACAGATCCAAATATAGAAGAAATTGATTTCGGTGGAACTAGAGGCTTTTACTTAATTAAAAGTTTAGGATATAAACTTTACCAATTTTGGTTCGAAGAAGAAAGAGATTACCAAGACTTTAGAGCTAATATATTGGCATATAAATTGAGTAGTACCATAATCAAAGAATGATAAATAACTACGTAGTTAATTCGTTAGGAGAAAATAATGAGCGAAGAAAATAATGAACCCGAAGCGCCAGCACAATTAGGTGTTGCAGACTTACAAAATGCAGCACAGATTATTGATGCGGCTGTTAGTCGCGGCACATTTAGAGCAAGTGAAGTGGCACAAGTTGGTGCTGTTTATAATAAGATTCAAACATTCATTCAGAGTGTTGTCGAATCTCAAAATCAAGAGAATTCAGACGCTACGGAAACTCTTGCAGAGAATGAATAGGGAAAAACAAAATGGCTAGTAATGTAAAACATGTAGGACGAGTAGCAAATACTGGAATGAAATGTATTGTTGTCTTTAGAGAGATATACGACGACCGAGGAAATGTAACTGAACCTGATAACTGTTTGGTAGTTGAAACAGAACGACTACCGGATATGGAACACGATGATGTTGTACGTGTAGTTGAATCACGAGCTGGACAAGAAGCTTCTCAGTTTTATGAAATTGCACACCGTAGTATGTTTGGCGATGGGATTAATATGTTGGTAAAACTTAACAACAGAGGATACTTAAAAAAGTACTCAACTGATGAAATTATCATGACTCCTAATACCCATACAAATATTAAGCTAAGTGAAATCAACGAAGTAATTCGTAAGCAAAAAAGTGGTATGAGTGAAGATGAAATTACTAATAGTATGGTGGACGACACTGACCAACCGCCCCGTACACAATCGTCTAGTCAAAACACGCCGCCTGCGCCAACTGCAGAAGCCGATGTACTAGACGACACAGCTATTGCGAAGACTATGTTATCGCAGGCTGAGACATACGAACTAGAAGTTAAGCGCCTTCGAGAAGAAGCATATGCGATGGCGCCGGCACTAAAGCCAAAGCGCGGACGCCCGTCAAAAAAGGTCACCGCGGATGCCAATTCATAAACGTGATAGAAACTTTCAGAGCATTGTTAGAGAGTTGGAAATAAAAAGCATACCAGCAGAATTTATTGATAAACTTACGCTGGTATGTGAAAATGACGATCGTATTACTTTTGATGGCGAGACAATGAATGATCTAGGCGAAGATGATCTTGTTGCAAACCTAATAAAGTTAGTTGAAGAAAATCAAGATCTGGAAAGTCAAGTTGTTGATGTAGAGATAATAATCGACTACAAAAAACTTGAAGCAGAAGTTAACAAAAGAACGGAAAAACTTTTAAAAAAATGACTAATGTAAAAATCGTATCATACAGTACACCTGTAGAAGAATTTGAAAAAGACGGCATCAATGATGTCCAAGACTTGATTGCATTTTGTGCAAGGGTAAGTAATCCTAGCGCACAGATCAATAGCGAAACAAGTGCTAAACTAATCAAGTATCTTATCAAACACCAACATTGGTCACCATTGGAAATGGTCAATGCTACACTTGAAATCAATACTACCAGAGACATTGCACACCAAATTGTGCGACATCGCAGTTTTGCATTTCAAGAGTTCAGTCAACGCTATGCTAATCCAGCAGAGTTTGGTGAAATGTTTGTCACCAGAGAAGCACGCCTGCAGGACACTAAGAATAGGCAAAACAGTGTGGAGATCGACAGTGAAGAAGATATCCACTACGCTTGGGCCGATAAACAACAAGAAGTGATCGACAAAGCTCGAGAAGTATATGACTGGGCGATTGCCGCCGGTATTGCAAAAGAACAGGCAAGGGTCGTGTTACCCGAAGGCAATACCAAGACAAGATTGTATATGAATGGTACATTACGTAGCTGGGTACACTATATCGAACTACGTGGTGCAAATGGTACACAAAAAGAACACATGGATATCGCTCATGCATGTGCTGAAGTAATTTCTAAAATCTTTCCGCTTATGAACGAACTATAAAGTATAAGCTATGGGTGTTTTTGAAACAGTAGTACTAAGTTACATAATTTATATGGCTGTTGCATTGTATGGAATCACATATGGTTATCATAGATGCTTTAGTCATCGAGAATTTACTACATCAGCTGTACAAGAAACGCTCATGCTATACTGTGGACTACTGTGTGGGGTTAGAAGCCCACTAGCATGGGCTGGCGTACATCGTATGCATCACACATACAGTGATACCGAACTAGACCCACACAGCCCCATACTAATGTCCAAGTGGCGAGTGTTCTTTAGTATATACAAAGTACCAACTATACCAAGAAAATTTATCAAAGACTTGCTGCGCAATCCACGAGTTATGTTTTTTCACAAACATGGAAAAACTATATGGCTTACACATTTTGTAGTCACTTACTTTGTATTTGGCCCTATAGCTATTGCTGTGAACTTTTTAATAATCTTTTACAGTTATATCGGCTATGGTGTACTCAATACATTTGGACATGACAGCGGAGGTCCTGTGAATAGATTTTGGATTAGCTTGATTGCACCATTTGAAGGACAACACAGAGATCATCATGAAAGAAGCCATACTAAATCTTAGCACTGCAATACGCACACCAGTATTACCAGAAATAAAAGATACAATAAAACATATACCAATAGACTATGACGGTGTTGTAAAATACAGCACCAATATTTGCGAGTGGCTTAACCCCGTAATTGATCTCAGCAATTATCATGTGTATCCAAGAAATGGTATTACGGAAGGGTTGGACTGGTGGTATAACCAAGAATCCAGAGGTGTACACATGGACACAGGTGATTATCAATGGATTAGTCCCAGAGGTAACTTGTACGATGAAAGTGTAAAGTATCAAAGTATACCTAGTAGCATTGACGGAAACTGGAGAGCAACTACAGGCGAAATACTTGACCTTGCATATGTTGGTAGTACAAGTATACAAAAGATTGATCACAATGCAGATATAGTTTTTTATAGTTTGAGCAAAAGTTTTGGTGTACGCAACATCAGAACTGGCTGGATATTTACACGTATGCCAGATGCGAGACTAGAAGCACTTACTCACAGTGCAAAGTATTACAACTACTATGCTCACAGTGTTGCAGAAAATATTATAAGTAACTATGACATAGACTACGTTCATAGAAGATTACACAGTCAACAAGTAGATGTATGCAAGAAACTTGATATCACAGCCAGTGACAGTGTATGGCTTGCTACCAGCACACATGATGATTATAGTAAATTTAGACGTAACGGAAATGTAGCAAGAGTCTGTTTAGCAGGAGTATATGAATTATGAGAAAACATGAATTGCCAAGTATGGCTAATTTAAACTTAGATATTAACTTAAACAAATTGCAAGGAGAAATGATCAGACTTGCTGAAAAATTTGTAGATGTAAAAACTGCAAACCCGATGTTATGCGACAACCACATGGAGTTAGTTGCTAGTGTGTACGATAACTTTGAACAAATTAATTTAACAACACCCAGTGAAATATTACCATACGAAGCAAGTATTAAAGAACGTATTAGGCGTAGAGAGGAACACTTATACAATATTCCTACACCAGAATACACAGGCAGTTACTTTGAAGAAATAGTAACACAACTTAAAGCACCTGCAAGTCGTGTGCGTATTACAAAACTGGCACCGGGCAAAACTATTCCGTTTCACGTAGACTATGATGTGAATTATGCTGTTAGATGTATTGTTCCTATCTACGGAGACAAGAGTGTTGTTAACTTGTTTAGGCGTGATGGCGAACTAGAAGCATATAATTTAGAAAACGGTAATGCATATTTTCTTAATATCGGTTATCCGCATGCCGTTGTTAACATGAGTAAACATGCTAGAATTGCGCTAATGTTTAGTTTGGATGGTACAGATGATTTGGCAACTCTGTGAAATAGATCCATATATAGATGACATCCAAGAGCTATTTTCTAAAAATGTCGATCACAAACATGCGCAGAATTATAGTAAGTATCCATTATTTCAATACACTATATTTGCTCGTATGGGATGGGATCAAGGACGTATGGTATACTACAGTGCGGCTGTCGAGCGTCCAGAGTACAACGGAAGTATAAGAATAATTTGCAGACACACTAGAGATAGAGAATACAACTTCGGAGGCTGGCGAGCTGACTTACAGCGTGGACTAGAAACATTAGACAAGCTAACTCTTCGTGCTAAAGACTTGGGATATACTGATATATGGGTAAGCAGAGAAGAATCGCCCGAGCTACTACAATACTTTGCCGAACATAGTAAATACTCATGGAATGTAACGCACGAACCTATGCCCGGAAGCGAAAACTGGAATACAGGAGTACAACACCAATATGTCTTACGAATACAAACTTAAACTAATACTACTAGCAAATCATCTAGCACTGGTACTTGGCTTACTATATGCTGACTGGACATGGCTTGCTTTAAGTTTTGTAGGTTGGATATTATTTGGTAAAGTAGGAGGTGAAATTGCACTACATAGATATCTATGTCATAACAGTTTTAAAACAGGATGGATTAGACATCGTTTGCTAATAGCTCTAAGTGTATTCAATTGTTTTGGATCTCCTGTGGCCTGGTGCGGCATACATCGCAAACATCATGCTAAAAGTGAAGGACCAGACGATCCACACGGCGGTCAATCAGGTTGGCGTATATGGAGTACATTTTGGGAACCATTTACAATCGAAAGAAGATACGTGGTTGACCTTGTACGTGATCCTACTATTAAACTAGTACACAAACATTATCTAAAAATACTTTTAACTAGCTATATAGTGTTAGCACTTATTGATTGGCGTATTGCAGTATTTTTGATCAGTGTTCCTGCTATACTGACATTTCACAGTGCTGGACTAGTAAATGTTTTTTGTCATAAATGGGGATACAGACACTACGATACACCAGACCATAGCACCAACAACACTTGGGTTAACTTGTTAACACTCGGTAGTGGATTACATAACACACATCATGCAAAGCCAAAAGCGTGGGATAATCGTGTTAAATGGTGGGAAATAGATTTACCTGCTATAATCATAAAATATTTGTTAATCAATGACTCAAAAACTCAAACTACTTAATCAAATAGCTGAACAATACAACTACAGCCTTAGTCACTTTTTAGTGCCGACAACTCAACGACAAGGATTACAAGGGGTGGGCAGATTCAGTGAAGAAACTATTGCACCTGAAACACTAATTGCTATTATAGGCGGTGTTATAGTAGATGAACCTGACCAAATGATATGCATGCCAATTGGTAATAAATTATATTTACATCAAGTACACTCATTGTTTAGAGCAACAACTAATCACAGTTGTCAACCAAACTGCCGCATACGTGGATTTAATGAACTTGTAAGTTTTAAAGATATCAGTTCAAGCGAAGAACTTACAATTGATTACGGCACAGTTAGTGTTGGTAACGGAAAACCTATTATTGATGAGTGTAACTGCGGTAGTAAATACTGTAGAGGCACAATACGAACAGATGATTATAGACGTCTGCCTAAGGTATTACTTGCCGCTTATCCCAGATATATGAGAGACAACAATGTGGATGATTGATTTTGAATATACAAGTAACGAAGTTATACATGTATTTGACTTTGAAAACTTTAGTCAACAAAAACTACTAGATGAAGCATATAGTAGACAATATGAACCATTTGAAGTTCCAATGGATGATATAAACAGCGATCCAAATTGGTTTAATAATGGAGTTGATGTACACATGGATCAGTGGACACAAGCACGGTTTTTTGGTCATGAAGAAGATGGAAGTGACAATGTTAATAACTATCCAGAAACTAATCGTGTTACTAAATATTTTGCTAATATAATTGGCACTAAAGATATACGTCCACGTTTTTATAAATTAGAGGCAGGTGGAGAAGTTCCCGAGCATGTGGATCACAATACCAAATGCGGTGTAAATATCATTTTAAATGACAATGCAGGTCCAGTAGAGTTTGTTGGTGTTGGCTTGTTTGATTATCGTATTGCACTGCTTAACACCAGTCGATTGCATCGTGTGCCTGCACATCCACAAGAAAGAATACTATTAAAATTAAGCATAATGGATGTAGACTACGACACTGCTAAAAATAGGATAAAACAAAATGTATCATGAACATGCTGACCCTATAAATTTTAAAATATGTAAGTCAATGCCAGTTGAATGGCACAACAAACTAAATGAAATATACGACAGATGTACCACACATATACTTGAGTTTGCGTTTCACGCTAACCATGGAGACTTTGTTTGTGATCAAATATGGTGTGAAACACAACAAGATCAACAGTGGATCATTGACACTATACTTCCGTACTATGGCATTGATTATGAAAATGTTGCCGATCTAGACTATAGTAATGCATTAAGCAGTGACAGAAGCAAAAGTTTTACTGAAGGATTTGTGCCTCCTTATCCAAAAAACGGCATTAACTTTACTCGTTTTGTAGCAGGCAAGGCTGCTATTATGGAACACTATGATGGTGTGGATCATGTATTGTGCAAGATCAATGTACCAGTCAAGAACATCGAAGCAGGAACATGTCGTTGGATTGACACACAAGAAGGTTGGAATTACAAAGACAATACTGCACTGTTACTAAACACACAAGCAGATCACACAGTAGATGGATTGGAAAACCTCACAGAGGACAGAGCATTTCTCAGTATTGCGCTTGAAACAACCTTTGCAGAAAGTATAGCAGATGATAAAGTCTTACGATCTATACACAAACAAAAATAAATTGTGGGACATATATCGTAGGTGTACTCGAAGTGAAGATTACTATAATCTAAACGTAGCAAGTACCACAAATGTTTTTATAGACAATCCCGAGGATTGTGCATATATAGAACAAAATATTGTTGAGCCATTGGGCATCAATAAACAGTGGTTAAACAATCAATATGACAACAGTGTAGGATATAACTTTAATGTTGTCAAGCCCACAGGCTTTGTAAAGCCTCACAGAGATGTAAACAGTACCAAAGTAAATATTTTATTAAACCAAACAACACTTGCACCATTTTTGTTTGTGGAAACACAACAAAGATACTATTACGAACACCCGGTATTACTGGACGTGAGTCAACTACACACTGTTGATAATTGTTCTAGTATAACTGAAGATAGAGTAACCCTGCAATTGTTTTTAACAAAACCATATGATGAATGTGAAAGGATGATAGATGAAAATAGAAGATATTAAAAGTAGTAGTGGCTACACTGTAGCTGTAAGAGTATTAACACCATACAAAGACATGAAGGAACAAGACTTCATTGATCTTGTACGTGAGTATGGTACTGTGGTATGGAAAAAAGACACAGCCACTGTGGATGAATATATAGACTTTCAAATGCGTGTGGGCTATCATCAAGCCGCAGAGATATGGTGTAATGACGACAAGTATCCGCAAATTTATCGTGTTACCAATCTCAAAGTAAAAGACGAACATGAAGCAGAAGGTTTGTTCGGACACGGAGAACTAGACTGGCACTGTAACATACTGTTTACGCCCGACAGCGAGGAGATGGTTGGCTTACGTGCAGTTGAAGTACCCAAAGGAAGTCAAACAATTATGGCCAACAGTATTCCTTTTTGGAGCAATCTAAGTGAAGAAAAGCGTGAATTATATGACACACTGTATTTGAGTATCACAAACAAAATGGAAGACACGTATGAAAACAAACTAGCACACTACGTGTTGCCCTCTGCAGAACTCAAAGACTTTGATAAAAAGAGAGCTAGTCGTGGTA
>ERZ807291.6668-NODE-6668-length-13791-cov-10.527301_pt1 | contig 13791 bp, 10 predicted proteins | sample MGYA00521257_ERZ807291 | MGnify/ENA primary metagenome ERZ807291 (study PRJEB31413, sample SAMN03169783) | marine metagenome | biome: Marine; feature: Water; material: Subsurface seawater | place: North Sea | collected 2011-04-28 | depth 1 m m ...
ATAATTTCTTTGGCAAATTCGCCCATGATGAACCCTCTGTCGACCGCACGGAAAAGCGTATGGCTGATCAGTTGCAGAAAATCTGGCAGCTAGTGTCCTCTGGCCTGACCGCTGCCTGGTCTGAAGAAAACACCCGCGAGTCTATTTTTCGGGCGATCAAGCGACGGGAGGTTTATGCCACGTCTGGGACAAGAATTAAGTTACGCTTCTTTGGCGGCTGGGAGTTTACAGAGGCCGATGTATTGCAGGCTGACTTTGCCAGTATTGGCTACCAGAAAGGTGTGCCCATGGGTGGTGATCTAACCCGCGGTGAAAAAGACGCGGCACCACGCTTTATGGTGGCGGCTTCAAGAGATCCAGATGGCGCCAATCTCGACCGCGTACAAATTATTAAAGGTTGGCTCAATGCCAGTGGTGAAACCGAGGAGAAAATATTTGATGTAGCACTGTCTGATGGCCGCAGTGGCAACTGGTTTTCAGGGGATATTCCTGCCGTTGGTAATACCGTGGATATAGAAAATGCAACCTATAGCAATAGCATAGGTGCCGCGGAACTAACTGCAGTATGGACTGACCCAGAGTTCGATTCAGAGCAGCGTGCATTCTACTATGCCAGAGTTATTCAAATTCCTACGCCGCGCTGGACGACCTATGACGCCAAATATTTTGGTGCAGTCATAGATCCCCGTGCGCCAAAAACCATTCAAGATCGCGCCTATTCGTCACCTATCTGGTACACCCCATGACAGCAGCAGTAACTAATAAAAAATGGACCTTAAAATCCCGTCCAGAAGCCACTGTTAGCGCGGAACATTTTAATTTTGAGACTGAGACAGTCCGCGATTTAATGGATGGCGAATTTCTGGTTAAAAATCACTATCTTTCATTTGAGCCCGCCCAGCGCGGATGGCTCAACGATGTGCGTAGCTACGTGCCGCCCGTTGCCATCGGCGAAGTGATGCGTTCTATGGCGGTGGGCGAGGTTGTGGCGAGTAAGCACAGTGACTATCAGACAGGCGATCGAGTACAGGGCGGTTTTGGCTGGCAGGAGTATGCGATCAGTGATGGCACTGGTTTATTCCCCGTCGAAAAAATCCCCGATACCATGCCTATTGCTTATCCGCTGCATATTTATGGCCTTACCGGCCTTACCGCGTATTTCGGGCTGCTGGATATCGGCAAACCCAAGGCGGGGGATACGGTTGTGATTTCAGGCGCCGCGGGTGCCACAGGCTCGACCGTGGGTCAAATAGCCAAACTTATGGGTTGTCGCGTTATTGGTATTGCCGGTGGTCAGGCCAAGTGTCAGTGGCTGATTGATGAACTTGGCTACGATGCAGTGATTGACTATAAATCGGAGTCGGTCGATGAGCGCATGAGAGAGCTGTGTAAAAACAGTATTGATGTGTTCTTTGATAATGTGGGTGGCGAGATTCTCGATGCAGCGCTGGTTAACTTGTCTAACCATGCACGGGTAGTTCTGTGCGGCGGTATTTCCAGCGGCTATCAGACTAAAGCACTGCCTCCAGGGCCAAAAAATTACATGCAGCTGGTGATTCGTCGCGCCCATATGGAAGGCTTTATTGTGCTTGATCATGTCGCCCGTTATCCCGAGGCAATAGAGCAGTTAAAGCAATGGGTTGATGAGGGCAAAATTATCGTCAAAGAGCATGTGCTAGAGGGGATCGAGGAATGTCCATCAGGTTTAGCCGGTCTTTTTGCCGGTCAAAATTTTGGTAAGCAGCTGGTGAAAATTTAATTTTCGGCGGTTATTAATAATAAAAAAGAACGGAGAGCACAGATGGCGGGAAGATTAGAAGGCAAAGTAATTGTTATTTTAGGCGCATCCGATGAACGCAGTATGGGTGCAGCCACGGCTCGTCGCTGCCATGCAGAGGGTGCCAAATTGGTGTTGGCGGCGCGTCGCCTCGACCGGGTAAAGGCGATTGCCGATAGCATAGGTGCGGTGGCAGTGGGTTGTGACATTACCGACGAACAGCAGCTTGCGGCTCTAGCTGATGCGGCTGTCTCTCATTACGGTAAACTCGATGGCGCGATTAGTTTTGCCGGTATTGAAACCTCTTCACCGATCGCCGATATCAGTCGTGAGGTATTGCAACAAAACTGCGATGTGCATCTCATTGGCACTACCCTATTTATTAAGCATATGACTGCGCGTATGAGCGATGGCGGCTCTGTGGTGACAACCTCTTCTCAGACGGCTCTATTGGCGCCTCCCGGGCTTGCGGCCTATGCCGGCACCAAGGCTGGGGCGGACCATATAGTGCGCATAGCAGCGGTAGAATACGGTGCACAGAATATTCGCGTTAACTCTCTGTCTCCAGGGTTTACCCCCAGCGCCATGACTGAGGGCTTTCTGGCTATGCCAGCTATTGAGCAGGCATTTATTAACGAGATTCCACTGGGTAAACTGCCCTCCACCGATGATATGGCGAATGCAGCGGTTTGGCTGCTCTCTGATGAGTCATTTATGACGGGTAGACTGCTGGATATCTCCGGGGGTCAAACATTGCGTCGTATTCCCACGGCGACGGAGATGGGGTTTTGATCTAGGCCCGCATGTAAATATAGTGATTAAAAAAGCCGCTGTAGTCAGCGGCTTTCTTGTACTATATCTTAAGGCTAGGCTATTTTTTTTTATGTTTTTTTGCTACGGCCTTTCCAGCGATGAAATCAAAGCTTGAACCTTCACGTAATGCAGCCAATCCCTTTAAGAAATCACCGCTCGCCATGGTTTCCGTTTCGGCCTCTAGCTCTTTTTCTAAGCCCGTTTGTAAAGAGCCTTGCCAAGCGGCACTGAGACATTCTTTAGTCCATTTAAGGGAAGCTGGTGAGCATACACGCAGGCGTTCAAGCACAGATTCAATATGAGCATCTAGTGCTTCGTTATCTGAGAATGACCTGCTGACTAAGCCCCAATCCTGCGCCTCTGTTCCATTGATACCTTCACCCAGTAAAAGCATTTCTTGGGCTCGACGGTAGGGCAATAGACGTGCACTAAGTTGCGTGCCGCCCCAGGCGGCTACAAATCCAAGGGTGACTTCCGGAAAGCTAAAGCGCGCGCTATCCAGACAGTAGATAAAGTCACAGCGCAACAGTATTTCTAAACCTCCACCCAGTGCGCCGCTACGCGCGATACCAAGCACGGGTTTTGATAGTTGCGTTATTTTACTGCCAATAGCATGGCCTATTTCTACTAGATGTTTAAAATCGTGGCGGTCCATATCCTCTAGCTGCGGCTGAAGCTCGGTAGCTGCAACGGCACCGGAGTGGAAGCCACGGCCGCCGGCATCAATAATAATTGCGCGGATACTTGGATCTGCAGCTGCAGAATCGAGAGCGCTATGCATTGCATCCAGCATTTTCAGTGACATCCCATAGCCGTCTTGAATGTTTTTTTTGGTTAGCCAGAGAACTCCATCATGCTGTTTTATCTCGAGTAAGAGTGGGTCAACTTTCGTCATCTTTATACCTTTATGAGCCTCTAATTTAGGTCGCTATTGCCTGTTTGGCTGCGCATAAAAAAGGCGATTGAACTGCTGTTCAACCGCCTTTTGGTCTTGCTTGAGTTCAGATATTTAGAACTCGTATCCTATGGTAACCCCAACTTCGCGGCCTGGTACTAGTTCAGCCCAAGCAAAAGCTCCGGCATCATACTTACGGCTCACTCGGCCGTCAGATTCTAGTACATCAGTTGCGTAGAGCTGTGCTTTAAACACACCATCGCCCGCTTCTTTTTTGAAGGTTGCAGATAGATCAAGTTGATCATGTGACTCGATATTCATATCAGGCCCTGTTGCTGGATCGTAGGCACTTGCATCTGTAACGCCCTTCAAGTCACTTCTGTAACTCAGGCTGCCGTTGATAACTAAGTCACCACCGAACACCTGCGATGCGTGTTCAACAGTTAGACTGGCGGTGTTTTCAGGTGCGTAAGGTACCCAAGCGTTGTCTGATATATCCTCGCCGAGGACTAAATATTCCTCTACTTCCGAGTCTAGGTAACCGTAAGAAAAACGCACAGTCAGCGCATCAGTTGGCAAAACAACAGCTTCAATTTCCAGCCCTTGATTGCTTGTTTCAGCTGCATTTCGAACAAGTGTACAGGTTGGGTTACATCCTTCACCACCGACGGCTACAAATTGCTGCTTGTCAGTATAATCAGATGAAAAGACTGTCGCATTAATCTGCAAAGTATCTGTGGGCTGAGTACGGATACCGAACTCTAAGTTTGTCACTTCCTCTGACTGATAGGGGCCAGCATCAAACGCAGTACTTGCACGTGGGTTAAATCCGCCACTTCTGTACCCTGTAGAGTAAGAAGCAAATGCCATACCGATGTCGAAATTACGCTGGACAATCAGGCGGTAAGACAGATTATCATCCTCAAATGTGTCATTGAGATTTACCGTCGCTTCGTTAATATCACCGAATTGTCTTATTCCATTGTCCAGACGAGGCGTTGCTGCGCCGCCAGCCTCTGAGGCCCAGCGAAGCATGGTTAATTCCTTTTCCTCTTCTGTGTATCGCACACCAGCGGTCAATGTCCATAGGTCACTTAGATCATAGGTCATCTCGCCAAATACGGCTTTCGCATTAGCGTCTTGAGCTGATGTAAAGGCTTGACCTGGGCCTGAAGTTAGAAACGACTCGGTATCAAGATGATAGAGGCCTGCAACAAAGTTAAACGCTCCATCATAGTCGGAGATGTACTGAAACTCATGCGATACCTGCTCATACATCTGGTTTCTAACGACCTTAACAAAGGGTGTATCAGAGCCCCAAGAATCTAGATCTGAAAGTTCTTCGAATTCCATGCTACCCATGATGTATTTCAAGATAAAATCATCACCTTGGTGCTCAGCATTAATAGTCCAGTTATCACCCTCAATGTAGCCAAGGATTTGGTTTTTAGCGTATGAATCTTTGTAACCACCTGCTTCTGAGAGGTCACCTGAACGAGCCTTACAGTTACCTCCGAAAACAGCTGGTATTCTTGCGCATAATGAGCCGCCGCTGTCCTCTGAGATGGAGATTGGATCAAAAGGCTGTGTTTTGTGGTCGTAACTGTCATAAGAGACAACTGCCGAGGTTTGTTCTGAAAAATCATACTTTACAGCGATACCAAACACATCAGAATCTCTGTTTTTCGGTCGTTCTTGATTTGTTTGGTTGTAGAGATGAGAATCGGAAGTCAGATTTCTGAAATTAAGTTTGACGCCACCGTTCTCACCAAGAGGCATATTTAGAATACCCTTAACATCTTTCCTGTTGTGACTTGCTGACGTTGCTTGAAGTTTTGCACCAAATTCTCCAGTTGGCTCAGTGCGTTTAATATTTATCACGCCTGCAATGGTGTTTCGTCCGTAGAGAGTGCCCTGCGGGCCTCGCAAAACTTCAACCGCAGCGATGTCGAAAAAGTCGACTACAGCGCCACTATTTGATGCCATAAAGACTCCGTCTATTGACACACCTACGGTTGGCTCAAATGCTTTTTCGAGATCGTCAAAGCCGATACCACGAATCGAAGCACCTAGTGATGCTCCCGACTGAGACACTGTGTGGAATTCTACGTTTGGTACGTGTTTAGCGACATCGAGCACAGTCTGGATAGACCCTCTTTCGAGTTGGCCCGGGCTAAGTGCCGAAACAGCGATCGGTGTTTCTTGCAACGAAGCTTGGCGCTTTTGAGCAGTAACTATAATTTCTTCAAGCCCAACAGAACTTTCCTGAGCATTAGCGCTGCCTGCGGACAACGGAAGAACGCAAAGTGAAATTACAGCTGGAAGCAATTGTTTTTTATAGGTTTTTCTAAAGTTCATTATTATATACCCTCAGGATATTGTTTTAGTGTTCAAAGCCGATGCAAAACAAATCCTTCCCCGGTTTGCATACGATACTCTCCCCTCGTAAAAGCCAACAAAAAACAAGCGCGCTGGCTTTTTATATGTTGGATTCTGAATATAACGCTAGTATTGGTAAAGTTCAACCTATTTTGTGAGTTTAATAAACAATCAAGGTTGTATGTTTTTTTGGTTTACGTTACCTTAACGGTCATAAGATATGCGCAAATGCCCCCGGGTTAATGAAGATGTAAACCGAGGCTTCCAACACATAATAAATTCCAGTCGTTATTTAAGGCCACTAATGCGATTACGTACTAAAAACCTGGCTGACTATGCCCAACAAAAAGCGAGTGCAACGCCTGAAGCTGTCGCTATTTATACTGAGGATGGCGAGCATATCTATTTTGGCAGTATCTTTGACGAGGCTTTGGCACTGGCATCCGCAATGGCAGGCTTGGGGCTCAGGGCTGGAGATGTCATAAGTTTCCAGCTGCCCAACTGGCGCGAGGCTGTTGCAGTTGATATTGCCGCTGTATGGCTTGGGCTAGTGGTCAATCCGGTCATACCTATATATAGAGACCGTGAGCTGGCTTTTATTTTGGCTGATAGCCGTAGCCGCTGCCTGTTTATTCCCGGTGTTTATCGTGGCTTCGATTTTCCGGATATGATTGAGCGCCTCAAGCCTCAGTTACCTGATTTACAGCATGTGATTTCTGTGCGCCAGGGTTCTGATGTCAAGGCAGTGCTGCGCTATGAGGATTTGATCCAGCAGCGGGTTGGGCCAATACCTGAGAAACAGCCCACAGATATGCAGGCTGTAAAGCTGATTATGTACACTTCCGGCACCACAGGTCGGGCAAAAGCCGTGCGCCATACCCATCAGTCTCTGGCGCGAGCCATCGACAATGGTGTCGAAGCCTGGGAGCTGGGCGCCGAGGATGTCATGCTGATGCCTTCGCCGGTTACCCATATCACCGGTTTTGCCAATGGTATTGAGCAGGCCTTTATCAGCGACTGTAAAACCGCCTTTATGGAGCGCTGGGATGTCAATAACGCAGTGACTTATATAGAGAGGGTAGGCGCAACGGGCTGTGTCAGTGCCACACCATTTTTGCAGGAACTGGTAGAGAAGGCTAAAACCGATGCGCTGGATCTGCCGTCCCTGCGCTTTTTTGCGTGCGGTGGCGCCTCTGTGCCCCCCAATTTGATCACCGATGCCCATAGTGTGCTTGCTAACTGTCGGGCTTTTAGAGTGTATGGCTGCACTGAGGCGCCATTAATTACAGTTGGGTTTTTAAAGCCTGAGGAAGAAATACTGGCCGCCACAACCGACGGTCGTATTAACAACTGGGATGTCATTATTGCCGACGATGATGGCAATCCACTGGCTCAGGGCGTGGATGGGGAGATTTTGGTGAGAGGTCCGGCAATGATGCTGGGCTATGGCGAAGAGGAACAAACCAGGCAGGCGATTGATAACCGAGGTTACTTTTACACTGGCGACATAGGGCATATCACGCCCGAGGGTGCCATTGTTATCACCGATCGTAAAAAAGACATCATTATCCGAGGCGGCGAAAATATCTCAGCTCGGGAAATCGAAGATGTACTTCACCAGCACCCAATAATATCTCAGGCAGCTGTGGTGGCTATGCCCCATGAGCGATTGGGCGAGGGGGTCTGTGTGTTTCTGGTTACCCGTGATGGGACGCAGCTGGATCTGGCAGAGCTGCAGTCCTTCCTCGAGCAGGCTGGCCTGGCCAAACAGAAGTGGCCCCAGCGGGTGGAGCTGTGTGAGGCGCTGGAGCAGACAGCATCGGGCAAGGTGCGCAAAGATGTGCTGCGACAAAAGGTTAGGGCGGCTATGGCGTCTGAGTCGTCAGATGTGAACGTTATTGACCCGCTAAAAAAATGATAGGGCGAGGATCGACGGTATTTCGTTGCAATAACTTTTCATTAACTCTAAACTAAAAAACAATACTGCTTGTTTATGTTAAACCGACAACTTTCTCAACTGAGATAAATTATGACTGACAATGTATTCCGCGAAGAAGTTAGGACCTTTCTGGCGCAGTCTCTAACGCCAGATATGCGGCGCGCGGGTGAACTGATGACCAGTGTCTTTGCCGACTATGATGCCGCTATGAAATGGCACAGAGCCTTGCATGCGAAGGGCTGGATTGCACCAGACTGGCCACAGGAGCATGGCGGTACTGGTTGGACATTGAATCAGCGCTATATCTTTCAGGAAGAGTGCAAGCTTGCCAATGCGCCAGCGCTTCCCGCCATGGGCCTGCAGATGCTTGGCCCGATGATTATTCACCACGGCACCGACGAACAAAAAAATTACTACTTGCCGAGAATGCTCTCTGGCGAGGATATGTGGTGTCAGGGATATTCTGAACCTGGTGCCGGTTCAGACCTCGCGTCCTTGATTACCTCCGCTGTGCGCGATGGTGATGACTACTTGATTAATGGTTCAAAGATCTGGACCAGCTATGCTCAGCATTCCAATATGATTTTCTGCCTGGTACGAACTTCAAAAGAGGGCCGGCCCCAGGCGGGCATCAGTTTTATTCTGGTGGATATGGCCACTGAGGGATTAAAGGTCGAGCCGATTGTTGGCCTGGACGGCACCGTCGAGCAATGTCAGGTATTTTTTGACAATGTACGGGTGCCCGCTGCCAATCTTCTCGGCGCCGAAAATCAGGGTTGGGATGTTGCCAAGTCGCTGCTGGAGTTTGAGCGAGGCGGCCATAACTTCACGATCGACCATAAAAAACAAATGGCCAAGATCAATAAGCAAGCTGCCTCCCAGCGGGATGCAGATAATCAGCTGTGGCAAGACAACCCAGTGTTTGCCGCCAAATTGGCAGACGTAGCTGTAGATGCTCTGGCTCTGGAGTTTACCGAGCTGCGTGTCAAAGGCGCCTTTCAGGCGGGCGGTAATGCAGGTGCGCTGTCTTCGCTAACCAAGGTGATGGGTACAGAGATTGGTCAGCGTTTCAACGAGTTAAGTGTTGAAGTCATGGGTGAGCATGCGCTGGTGAAGCAACTCGACGCATTGCATCCGGGTTATGAGGGCGAGTCTATTGGTCCTGACTGCGGACTCACTACGATGGCGGAATACATTAATAATCGCGCTTCAACCATTTACGGAGGCTCTGCAGAAATTCAGCGCGATATTATCGCCAAGCGAGTTCTGCGCCTCTAATTAGTTTACTTATTGAGTATTGATTTGCATGTTTATTGAGTACAGCGAAGAACAGACGATGTTGCACGACAGTGCAGATAAATATCTTCGTGAAAATTACAGTTTTGAAAATCGTCAGCTCACAGTGAAGCAAAGCCGTGGCTTCAATGCCGAGCAGTGGCAGATGTTTGCCGACTTGGGGTGGCTAGCCATGACTTTTGATGAAGAGGCTGGCGGCTTTGGCGGCGGGGCTTTGGAAACCATGATTCTGTGCGAGCAGTTTGGCAAGTATCTGGTGCTCGAGCCTTACCTTGAGTCTGTTGTGCTGGTCGGTGGATTAATGGCCGCTGGCGCACAGCCTGATATCAAAGAGTATTACCTGTCCGGCTTGATGGCGGGTGATCTGCAGGGCGCACTGGCTTATTTGGAAGAGGGCAATGTTGCCAACCCTCACCATGTGGAGACCAGCGCCGAGATTCATGGTGATGGCTATGTTATCAATGGTAGCAAGGCGGTTGTGCTTAATGGTTCTGAGGCGGATGTGTTTTTGGTATCAGCGCGGGTTGGTGATAACGCCATACAGTCAAAAGACGGTATAAGCCTCTTTATGGTGGACAAAAATACGTCGGGCTTACAGTGCAATAATTACAAAACGTACGATGGCCGTTCAGCCTGTGAGTTACGGCTGGATAATGTAGCACTGGGTGCTGACGCGCTGATTGGCGAGTTGGGCAATGCCTCTGAAATAGCAGCGCCGGTTTTTTCCCGCGCTATCGTCGCTGTCTGTGCCGAAGCAGTGGGCGCTATGGACGCACTGCTTAATGCCACAGTGGATTACACCAAGCAACGCAAACAGTTCGGTCAATCAATTTCCAGCTTTCAGGTACTGCGTCATCGCATGGTTGATATGTATATGGAAATCGAATTAACCCGCTCCCTGTTGATGGCGACGGCCTGGAAATTAGACAACGGCTCAGAAGATGCACAGCAATGTGTCGCTGCGCTAAAAGCAAAAGTAGGTAAGGCAGGGCGGTATGTTTCGCACAATGCGATACAGCTGCACGGAGGAATAGGGACGACCGACGAGTTTAGTGTCGGTCATTATTTTAAACGCTTGGCTGCTATAAGTGTGATGTTTGGATCGCGAGATTCTCATCTTTCGCGCTATATGCAAGCCTGAGCTTTCGCGACAATTAAAAATTAAAAATAAGGAGCGACCATTATGGATCTGCAACTAAAGAATAAATCGGTTTTGATTACTGGCTCATCTAAAGGCATTGGCTTTGCGCTGGCAAAAACACTGGCGGCAGAGGGCTGTAATGTAGGAATCTGTGCACGCAACGCCGATGAAGTCAGTGCGGCAGTCGCGGCTATTCAGGCAATGGGTGTTAAGGCCCATGGTGAAGTGGTTGATGTTACAGACTCTGCCTCTCTTGAATCTTGGGTTGGCAACTGTGCCGATGCCCTGGGCGGCGTCGATGGCTTTGTCGCCAATGTCAGTGCCGGTGGTGCTGATGCAGAGGAGTCAGGATGGCGCAGCAATTTTGAAGCGGATGTACTGGCCAGCTGGAAAGCGGTTAATGCGGCCAAGCCCCATCTGGAAAAATCTGACTGCGGTTCTATTGTCAGTATTGGTTCTACCGCTTCCCTGGAAGCCTTTGCCGGCGCTGTGCCCTACGGTGCAATGAAAGCCGCACTGCTCAATTATTTTGGCAATCTGGCTCAGGATCTGGCGCCAATGGGTATTCGCGTTAATACCGTTAGCCCTGGCCCTATCTTTATCGATGGCGGTGCCTGGGATCAAATCAAAGCGGCAATGCCGGAAATCTATGAGTCTACCGTGGCCATGATTCCTGCGGGCCGTATGGGCACGGCTGAAGAAGTCTGTGTTCAGGTAGCACTACTATTGAGCCCGCTGTCTGCTTATACCAGCGGTACCAATGTGGTTATTGATGGCGGCTTTACGAAACGTATTCAGTTTTAATCGATTGTTGCGTAGTTAAAAAATAAAAATAAAAGGTGATTTCGTGACAGGTAATATTTTTTCTGTGGAGGGTAGGGTTGCACTGGTAAGTGGTGCTTCAAGTGGTTTGGGTGAACATATTGCTGAATTGCTTGCCGACAATGGCGTGGCCGTTGTCTGTGCTGCCCGGCGAATGGATCTGCTAGACGGTCTTGCCGAACGCATAAAAGCCAAGGGTGGAAAAGCACTTGCTGTGTCCATGGATGTCACGGATCGGGCCTCGGTTAAAGCTGGCTTTGATCTGGCGGAAAAAGAATTTGGCACGCCGGATATTATTATTGCCAACGCAGGTGCCACGGGCCGTCAGCCCTTTATAGAAATGGAAGAGTCCAACTGGGACCACATCTTGAATGTCAATGTGAAAGGTGTTTTTAACCTTGGCCAGGAAGGCGCTCAGCGATTAGTCGCTGCAGGCAAGCCGGGTAACATTATTAATATTTCATCGATCTGTGCGGTGTCCTCGTTTATGGGGCTCACCCATTACAGTGCCTCCAAAGGGGCGGTTAATCAGCTTACTCGCGTGATGGGTCATGAGCTTGCAGAGCATGATATTCGCGTTAATGCATTGGCCCCCGGGTTTCTGCATACGGACCTGGTGGCGGATTACTATGCTACACCTCAGGGTAAGGCCGATTTGGCTAACCTGCCTCTCGGTCGCGCCGGTGAACTATCAGAACTCAATGGCACTATCTTGCTGTTAGCCAGTAATGCAGCAAGTTATATGAGTGGTTCCATTGTGACTGCAGATGCTGCCCATTCGGTTAGATTGGGCTAGACAAGCATTTAGGGAGAAGACCATGAGTACTGCAGCATTGCCCAGCCATGTTCCAGAACATCTGGTTAGAGACTTTAATATGTACGGGCCTCCCGGCATTGATAAAGATTTCCATGAAGCCTGGGCCACATTATTACAAGAGGACGATTCCTGCCCTCTGGTTTGGACTCAGGAAAATGAAGGCCATTGGCTGCCGACCAGATCATCCATTATTGAAGAGATATTGACTGACTACAGCAGATTTTCCAGCCGCAGTATTATTCTTCCCAAAAGTCACAGCGCCGACCATGGCTTGCTACCTACAACTATAGATCCCCCGGAACATCATTTTTATCGCAAGACCTTAAATCACAGCATGGCGCCAGCGGCAGTCAATGCCATGGGCGACGATATTCGCGGCATTGTGACTAGCCTGATCGACGGTTTTATCGAAAAAGGCGAATGCAATTTCACCCGTGACTTTGCCGACGTTTTGCCTATTCGTGTCTTCCTGTCGATGATGGATCTGCCGGAAGATGATATTCCCCAGACCAAGTACTGGACTGATCAGCTGCTTAGACCGGATGGTACCATTACCTTTGCTGACGCTCTGCAAAATCTGAAGGATTACATTGCCCCCTATGTGGATGAGCGCATGGGTGCTGATGGCACAGATATGCTTAGTCGCATGGTTAATACAGAGACCAATGGCCGACGATTGACCCGCGAAGAAGCAATTAAGTTATCGATTCAGGTATTTATTGCTGGTGTGGATACTGTGGTGAACTTACTGGGTTTTGTATTTCTATTTTTGGCGCAGAATGAAAAACATCGGCTGCAAATTTCTTCGGGAGAAGTCAGTGCCAGTGAAGCGGTGGAAGAAATTTTAAGACGCTTCCCGCTGGTAACTGTCGCGCGTGAAGTAACGGCGGATATTGAGTTTCACGGTTTGCAGTTAAAGGCCGGTGATATGATTGCAGCGCCAACGCCACTGGCTGGTATGGATAATACTTTCACAGCTAATGCCGTGGATGTGGAGTTTGGCCGCAAGGAGGGCAACAGCCTGACCTTTGGCCGCGGTGCCCATACCTGTCCGGGGAAAAACTTGGCGCGGGTTGGGTTGCGTATCGCGATAGAAGAATGGCTGAAACGGATTCCTGATTTTCAGGTTGATGAAAGCAGTCCCGTTAGCTTTAGCAGCGGTATCGTCGGTGTGGTCAACGAGTTAAAACTGCGCTGGTAATAGCAACCTTGAAGCACAAAAAAAGGGACATTTGACTGTCCCTTTTTTACTGCCTGCCGGCTCTAACAGGCAAGTCTACCAATCACTCAACAGCAGCGCGGGCTTTCGCCAAGGCATCAGCTGTCGTTTTATCCATAGGCTCAATCGCCCACTGAATACCCCGTCTCAACAGTTGATAAAACACTGGCAAGTCCCATGAGCCGCGATCCATAGTCGGCCAGAAGTCCATCATTGGCTGCATATCATGATGGTGACGACAGTGACCCAGAGTTAAATAGAGGACCTCCCCTGCGCCAACTTTATGCGTATAAAAAACGGGGTGACGGGCATGTTCCCATTCATCTTCCTCAAAGCCTTCTGCCTTGCCGCCGAATTCGGCGTCCAAGATAACGTGCAGGTCGCCATAGGTTTTCATCAAGTAGAGTTCATCGTCCGACTCAAAGGGTTCAATGCCCTGCACCAAAGGATGATCTGGATCGGCAACGGATACGGTGTAAGGGGCAATGGGTGGATGTGAGCGGAACATGGAGCCCAGGGTCTCGACAAACAGGGGCGCCCAGTCTGGCGTGCCATAGAGCCCACTGGACATCAGTCGAATAATCGAATTAGTACCGTGCAGGGCATACCAGCGACCGCCGTTTTCAACCCAGGCTTTAAGGGCTTCCTGAGCGCCGAGAGAGGGCACAACATTGCAGGTATAGCTGACAATAA
>ERZ807291.6669-NODE-6669-length-13790-cov-5.513506_pt1 | contig 13790 bp, 24 predicted proteins | sample MGYA00521257_ERZ807291 | MGnify/ENA primary metagenome ERZ807291 (study PRJEB31413, sample SAMN03169783) | marine metagenome | biome: Marine; feature: Water; material: Subsurface seawater | place: North Sea | collected 2011-04-28 | depth 1 m m ...
AACCGCCCCCGCTCCATTAGATTACCTAATGGTAAGTTCCTTGACTACAGCCGCATCGAGCCTTTCGGTCAGATCCTCTCAGCTGTGGCTGATCTGATGGATATGGCTAAGTATGCACACAAACATGGTCTTGGTGGTGATCAGATTGAGTATCTGGCTGGTTATATGACCTATGCCATTGCTCAGAACTTCACAAACAAGAGCTACATGCAGGGTGTTGTCCCTCTTGGACAGATCCTCACCCCCGGTTGGCAGGGTATGTCTGCCTTACAGAGTGTCCCTCTACAGCAACTCAACAACTTCCTCCCACTATCTGGAGCACGCAGGGCATTCAGCAATGCGATGACGCCCTATATGAACGAGTACAACAACCAAGTTGATCGCGTTTGGGATCAGATGACTGGTGGTTTACTCCCTATCGGAGCTCAGGCTCATGATTGGTTGGATGGTCAGGCTATTGATTCCCCATCTGGTGGTCTAAACGCCCTTTTACCTTTAAAAGCAGTTGAGCGCAGGCAGTCAGTGGTACGTGACTCACTTGAGGATATGGCTTTTGACAGTTCTGTAGTAATGCAGACCCTTCAAGGAGTCAAATTAGACGCCGCGCAGAAGTCTAGGCTCTCCCAGTTGATGGGTGAGGGTGGATACCTGGAGGCTGAACTCAAGAAGATCGTCACAGCTCCCACATGGATCAAGGCTAAGGATCAGTACTTCGCAGACGTCAGACAGAACAAGGCAGGAGACAAGCGTAACGCTATCTTCTACCAGAATGTCTATGACGTGATTATGGAACACAGAGATGCAGCCCTGATCACCCTGAAAGAGGAGTTTCCAGAGCTACAAGCTCAGATCCATGATAACAGAATACTCCGTAACGACCAGAAGGTAAGCCCTGCCTATGAAGCACCAGACTTTGAAAACCTAGTAAACATGCCTAACTAAACAATGGCGACTACAATTGAAAATCTATATGTGGGGGACGGTTCTACCGTTCTCTACTCTTTCACATTCCCCTATATCACCCCTGAGGACGTAGAGGTAAGCCTAGCCGGTACCTTAACAACTGAATACACTTTCGCCAACGTCACCACTATAGAATTTAATACCGCCCCTCTCTCTGGGGTGGCTATTAGGATCTACAGGAACACTCAAGTCGATGACATTGAGAACGTCTTCTACCCTGGTTCAGCAATCAGAGCTAAAGACCTTAACGACAACTTCACTCAGAGTCTTTTTGTTATCCAAGAGGCTGATATCAATGTAGGGAAAGCTAATAGCAACGCTGATGCGGCTGTAGCTACCGCGAATGCCGCTGTGGTTACGGCTAATGCTGCTGAAACCAGTGCTGCCGCTGCTCAAGGGGCCGCTACTCAGGCTCAAACAGATGCTACTCAAGCTGCGGCTGATGCTGCTTCGGCCCAAGCTGATGCTACACAGGCTGCTGCCGATGCTTCAGCTGCTCAGATATCGGCTGATCAAGCTAATACAGCTGTTCAAGCAGCTGCTATCTTTTCCCCTGTAGCGAACGTAGCCGCTATCCCTGCCTCCCCTACTGATCAAGATAGGGTGAGTGTTCTAGATAGTACAGGTATATCAAGTTTTACACCTTTGACAGGCCTTCCTGTTGGTCCTACCTATGACTCAGGTGTTTATGTAAACCTTGTCTATCAAACTACAGGTGCCACATGGGTGTTTGTGGCTTATGGCCCCAATAATCCCGATTCTAGGTATATCCTTGATACAGCCAATTCCGTTAGTACCTTCAACATTACTAATGCTGCTATAACCCCTGCAAAGCTCGATAGGGCCTATGTAGAAAAGACTGGCGACACGATGACGGGTGACCTAACTATTGCCAATACGGCAGACATTTTTATTAATAGCCCTGCTGGTAGTAGTAGTCCCGCGACTATTGTTTTTTTTGACGCCGATTCGACTGTAGGAATCGTAGCGGGAACCGCTCCACTCGATAGCGCCTACATCACAGGCTTTGGTGCTTACAGATGCCAAAACGATGCAAGTGCACACATCAATTTATCCAAAAGCTCAGCTATTACAACTTCTTCTCCGGCTGGTGAGAGAGTCTATATTCAATTAAAAAGGGACGACGTTGAAATAGGGAGCTGTAGTCTAGACCAGCATCTGGCAGGCAGTGGGTGGTTTGGTAATCAAGTCACTTGGCAAGGTAATCTAAACGGAGGACTTGTAAGATCAAAAAAAATATGGAATCAAAGACCTGGTAACTTTTGGACTGAAGGTGACTATATCGGAATTGGCAATTCAACTGGGACTACTCCACAAATCTTCGGCTCTTTATGTAGTGCTGGATCTAACGGGGTTTCGTTATGCAGTAACGGGTTCAGGAATAATTCTGGCGGATGGACAAGTTATTCGTCTATTACTGGCCAATCAGGTGGTGCTGAGATCGATCTTCATCCCAATGGTACCATCATCTTTTACTCTGACACGAACAAAAGCACATCGGCGCCGAGACCTACAGAAAGAGCAAGATTTAATAATAGTGGTTTGACTGTTAGTAACTTGAGTGGCACGGGCAACCGAGCTGTTTATTCAACCGCTGGTGGTGCTCTCACTAATAGTTCATCAGATGTTACGTTAAAAACTAACGTCCAAACGCTTGACTCTCAAGTCAATATCGTTAAAGCTCTAAACCCAGTCTCTTACAACTGGATTGATACAGACCTCCGAGGTGTGCAACCTGAGATAGGTTTCATTGCACAGGAAGTTCAAGAGCTTGTCCCCGAAGTAGTTGGAACTAATCACAATGGAACTCTTAGCGTTGACTATCCCAAGTTGGTCGCCACTCTGACCTCTGCACTACAAGAGGTACTCACCCGCATCGAAACGCTTGAAGCCAAGATTTTAACACTAGAGAACAATTAACCTATGTCATTTATCACCGACGCAGCTGAACACTACGCTGCTCTGCCTCATCAGGATGCCGCCTGGGAGTACCTTTGGGCATCACTTGATGAGTATACCCAAGAAAGATTCAAGGAGGCCTACAGAGCCTCCCCGGAGCCTCCTAAGGTTCCTGAGCCCCTCATAACTGTTGAGCTATTCTCTCAACTAACTGGTTATCCAGCCTCGCTGTTCAACCAAACAGAGGCTGATGACTGCAACAAGCTTCTAGCCGTCACTGGTTTCGATCAGGACATTGAGGCCACATGTATGTTGATGGCTAACATCTTGCATGAAACTGCTAATCTTAAGTTCCTGAAGGAGCTAGCAGACGGTTGGGCTTATGAGTATCGCTCTGATTTAGGTAATGACCAGCCAGGTGATGGTCCCAAGTACAAAGGAGCAGGAGTCCTGCAACTAACAGGTAAGCACAACTACTCACGCCTCTGTGCGGCCATAGGAGACCCCAGGATTATGGACGGGGTTGACTATGTAGCAGAGGTGTATCCATTTAGATCTGCGGAGACGTGGATCCATGAGAACCGGCTGCTTGAGTGTGCTCAACAGAAGGGCTTTGATGCCGTATGTCGTCGTATTAACGGTGGCATAAACGGCCTAACTGATCGCTATCACAAGTATGAAATCTGCAAGAGTGTCCTCTTGTAGTGTCCGCATAGTTCACAGAACCCGACCAATCATCTAAGTTTCGTGAATGATCTAATTAAATTTGCTGATAAACTGATCACTACTGACAATGGATGGGCCTCTTGGTCAAGGAAGATTATGACTTCTTTGGTTCTTTCAGGCCTATTCTTTGTTGGGTTTACAACGTATCAGGAGTATCAAGAAGACCAGACAGACCCCCACACACTGGAAGAACGTATCGAGAAGGACCCTGAAGCCTTCTCAATTGTGAAGACCTTAATGGCTGACACTCAACGAGCGTATGGAAGCATCGATGGTATCTGGCTTTATAGCTGGCCTGATGCTCATACGCTGGATGTGATGCACTCAGCAGGTAGTACACACGACCCACTACCCCTCGGACACTTCTGGGAAACAGATGCCCACGACGTGGGTAAGCTGTCTCTCCGTATATGTACAGAGTTAAATCGTTCAGCCTCCAATACGGCTTGTACCGTGTGGGGTAACGATGATGCTTGGGGACTCTTAGTGGTGGTTTGGGATCCTGATGAACGGAAACCTAACCACTACAAAGAAATGATTAACGCATTAGCCCAAAAGATTGGGCACAAACTTTACCCTCAACACAAAGAACAATGATCGAAATTCTCGGCGTCAAACTAAGCCTAGAAACAATCGGCTTCCTCGCTGCCTTCGTTGCATCCGAAGTCATCGGATCCTCCAAACTGAAAGAGAATAGTGTTGCTCAACTCATCAAGAGCTTGATTGACACTCTCAAGCCTGCTCGTAAAGAAGATGAGAAGATTGCAGAACTCCGCTCTCGCGTGGAGCTCTTGCTGGAGGAGCTCAAAGGATTGGGGGAGTGATCCATGACTAAACGAGCATCTGAAGATCTCTTTGATCAACTACATTCCATGCTGACAGTTGAGATCATCGACCGCATCAAGTCAGGGGAGGCTACTACCGCAGATCTCCGTGCTGCTATTGACTGGCTTAAGGTTAATGGTATCACTGGCGTCCCTGTCTCTGGTAGCCCCTTAGCTGGTTTACTAGCTGAACTACCTGATCTATCATTTGACGAAGTTCAGGGGCACATTTAATGGCCCCAAAACGAACAAAAAGCCCTGGTAAATCTGCGCGTTACTACGCAAAGAACCCAAAAGCACGAGCGAAGAAGAACGCTGCACAACGCAAGCGTAATAAGACGACAGCTAACAAAACCTACCGAGCCGAGTTAAATGCAGCCAGACGAAAGGATGGTAACTACGGCAAAGGAGGTAAAGACTACTCACACACTAAATCCGGCAAGCTTGTTCGAGAGTCCCCCAAGAAGAATCGGGCTCGTCAAGGGGCTGGAGGAAAGCCCAAACGTCAGTAAACCAACCACCTACTACGGACTCATGAACACCCCCCAGAGCCTCATGCAAGACCTCCTCACCTTCCGAAGCAGTGATGCCCGCAGAATGTGGAGGGAGCAGATTAAAGCTCGTGATGGACACCAATGTGTCTATTGTGGATCCACTGAAGAACTGACTATTGACCATGTTCGACCACGTTCAAAAGGTGGCGGTACAACTGCTTCCAACTGCGTTACGGCCTGTAGAGCCTGTAACTCCCGAAAGGGATCCATGCGGGTGGAAGAGTTTATTGCCGCACAAGCTGCTTAAACCTACACCTGATCATTTAAATTTACCTAAGTACTACTTATGGCCTCACGTAACTACGAAGTTTCACTCCAGTACGGTTCTGACGAAGTCTTGACCGCCGCTACAGTTGCTCTACTTGCTGCTGTGACCACTACTAACACTATCAACGAAGTTCTGGACATTGTCCGTAACCAAATCGTTGAACGTCGCGCAGTGGGCCCTAACAGCATCGGCTACGCAACCTCAGTACAGAACTAATATGGAGCCGGTAAAATTCCGGCTTAATGAATTTAAGGCAGTAGCCAAGTGGTTGGACCAACACCTTCCACTTCCTATTGCTTTTTTTCTTAAAGGCTGGCTGTGGTCCTTAGAGGACCGCTACATCGACGTTAAGGTGGTTGCAGCGATTGAGGAGGGTATCGCTACTCATTTGCCTCCCGACCCTGTTGTAGAGCCTCCTAGCTACCACTCAGAGCCTTCCGAAGTAGAAGGTCTAGACATTATTCAACTATCTTCTAATTACGATGAGTGATCAGTACACGCCTACGGGAGGCCAGACAATCTTCCCGCGCATCAATTATTTAAAGACTTTTAACTCCAGATTTGAGCAACGCTCTGATAATGGGCGTATCTTCCTCAGTGGTACTGGTGGCGGTGGTGACCTTTTCGGTGATGCAGCCTTAGACCTCAGACTTGCTACTAGCCTCAGTCTTACAGATGCCGTCAGTGGCAACAACCTAGTAACCTTCAGCCGTGCCAGTGTTGGGACGTATGTTGGTAGTGATGGGTTGATCAAGAACAGTGCTATAAACCAATTCACTCACAGTGACTTCGGGGATAGTACTTGGGTACCAGTTAACATAACAAAGAAAAGTACGAACAATCCTGCCCCAGATGGCTCTAATACCGCTGTATTGATTGGTGATTCCGCGCCAGGGCCTATTACAACAACATATTTAAGCGAGAGGTTGAATCTTGTCGGTGGTGGCATACAGACTTTCACTTCATACGCCAAGGGCACTACCACAGGACAAGGCGTTTTTATTGACTACTACGACGGTGGTGCCAATAGAGCAAGAGCGTCAATCAGCCTTGATGATGGTACTGTATCTTATTATGTTGCCGCTACAGGTGACGCCATAATCACATCCACTGATGTGGGTAATGGTTGGTGGCGTTGCCAATTAACGCTCACCCCTGCTGGTACAACTTCATATAATTGGCGTATCGGCAACTACGCTAGCGGTGACATCTACATCTGGGGTGCTCAGTTGGAGCCCGGTTCCACAGCATCCACCCTTATACCCACCACTGGTGTAGCTAGCGGTGCTCCACGCTTTGACCATGACCCCGTGACTCTCCAGAGTCTGGGGTTGTTGATTGAAGAGAGTAGGACTAACTTGCTGACGTATAGTGAGCAGTTTGATCAAGGAAATTGGTTAACAATAAATTCAACTATCACTCCTGACACTATTGCAGCTCCTGACGCTTCTATTACTGCATCGACTTTTAATAGAAACAACACAAGCACTGGTAATTATTTAGACTCTTCTTCGATTTCAAAAAGCAGTACTTCAATTACTTATACTTGGAGTTTATTCTTCAAAAAGAAAGATGCTAGATATGCAAGCTTAAGGTTGCAAGGACTCTATCCGTCTAGAGCCGATATTGTTTTTGATCTTGATGCAGGCACAGTTGCAGTAGCTGCAATCACTAATGCTAATTTCAGCAATGCCAGTGGAACTATTCAGGCCTTTAATAATGGTTGGTTTAGGGCTTCTATTACTGCAACATCAGATTCTCATTCCACCATAAGGGCTTCTGCTGGATGCAGCACAGAACCCGAGGAAATTGATGGCCCATCTTCTGTTGTTAATAGTGTTTACGTCTGGGGTGCTCAGGTAGAAGCAGCCGCCACCCCAAGCTCCTATATCCCCACGTCCGGTAGTGCCGTAACCCGCTCACTAGACATCGCAACGATTGGAGGGACGAACTTCAGCTCTTGGTATAACCAGAGTGAAGGGACGGTGTTTGTTGAGGCAGAGGCACCCGGTAATTCAGTGATTGCGGGATTTGATGATGGGACTGTAGCAGAACGTTGGCGAGTTGGATATGGTAGCAATAACAATTCAGTGATACTTGTTATTGACGGTGGTGTTACTCAAACACATAGAAGTTCTCCTAACAACAGCACGCCGTTTAACCAGTTCCACAAGCTTGCTGGGGCTATTGCTGTGAACAACCTTTCGTTTGCATACAATGGCACTGTGACTTCCGATAGTTCTTTGTCGGTTCCTGTTGTAAACGTCTTGAATTTAGGAAAGTCTACTGGTACTGGCGGCTACATTAACGGCCACATCTCCCGCCTCTCCTACTTCCCAACCCGTAAGACTGACGCAGACCTAATCAAATTAACTACTTAAACTATGTATTGCTACCAATTTCCAGATAGGGATACCTTCGTAGCGTCCTGTGAGGCCCTTGGGTGGGCCTCTGAGGGCGTTGTAACCCATTACACGCATGATAGAGCCATTGATGAGGTTGAGCCCGTACAGATGCTCCCAGGCACCTATGACGAAGATGGGGTTGAATTGACACCTCCCGCCTTTTCTATTGAACATCACATTAACTTCCAAGGAACACCCCCAGTTGAATGGGATTTACTTCTGATTGACGTTAATACCCCTAATAGAACCTTCGCTGGATTACCCGGCCCATCCATAACTACCCAAGAACTTAATGAACTTAGAACAGCTTGAGCTGAAGATGAGGGGTGACTTTAGAGTCTTCCTCACCATGGTCTGGCGAGAGCTGGACCTTCCTAAGCCAACTAGAGCCCAGCTATCGATTGCTGAGTACCTACAACATGGACCTAAGCGTCTCCAGATCAGCGCCTTCCGTGGTGTTGGTAAGTCTTGGATTACTGCTGCGTTTGTGTTGTGGGTTCTATTTAATGACCCTGATAAAAAGATCATGGTTATCTCTGCATCTAAAGAACGTGCTGATAACTTCTCAATCTTCTGTCAAAAACTAATCCTTGACATAGCATGGCTGAATTACCTGGGACCTCAGGACAAGGACCAGAGATGGTCGAGGATATCTTTCGATGTTGGGCCTGCGAAGCCCCACCAAGCACCGTCTGTGAAAAGCGTCGGTATTACTGGGCAGATGACTGGATCCCGTGCCCACTTGATGATCTTCGATGACGTCGAGGTTCCCGCTAACTCTGCTACAGATATGCAACGAGAAAAACTCCTCCAACTAGTAACTGAAAGTGAATCAATTCTCACCCCGGACGACGACTCAAGGATTCTTTTCCTTGGTACGCCACAGTCAACGTTTACCATCTACAGGAAGCTCGCAGAGAGGTCGTATCGCCCCTTCGTCTGGCCTGCACGTTATCCCAAAAACACGACTAACTACGAGGGGCTCCTCGCACCCCAGTTGGTTGATGACATCGAGAAAGGAGTGGAAAGATGGGCACCCACCGATAGCAGATTCTCTGACCTAGATCTGCTGGAACGAGAGGCTGCTATGGGCCGCTCTAACTTCATGCTCCAGTTCCAACTGGATACCTCGCTGTCTGACTCTGAGAAGTTCCCCCTTAAATTCCAAGACCTAATCGTCACCTCTCTTGGTAATGAATGTGCTGAACGTTATGCTTGGTCGGCTGATCCCCGATACATGATCAAAACCCTTAACCCCGTAGGACTGCCCGGAGACCGCTTCTACGGGCCGATGTTCATCGATGAGGGTATTTGCCCTTACAACGAGACAATCGTCTCTGTAGACCCTTCTGGACGTGGCTCAGACGAGACTGTGGCCTGTGTCATCTCTCAAGCTAACGGTTACATCTTTGTTAGACAGATGGCAGCCTTCAAAGATGGGTACTCTGATGACACCCTTACATCTATCATTCGGATGGGCAAACGTAATGGTGCTACCAAACTTTTGATCGAATCTAACTTTGGTGACGGTATGGTCTGTGAGCTCTTCAAACGACACCTCATACAAATGCAAGTTGGTATGGATATTGAAGAAGTCCGGGCTACTGTCCGCAAAGAAGAACGTATCATCCAAACCCTTGAACCCCTCCTTAATCAGCACAAACTGATTATTGATCCTAAGGTTCTAGAGTGGGACTACGCCTCTAACCCTGACTCTCCCCCAGAACGTAGGCTTGAATACATGCTTATGTACCAGATGAGTAGGATGTGTAGAGAGAAGGGAGCCGTTAAGCACGATGATAGAGTTGATGTCCTGGCACAAGGTTGTCAATACTACGTTGATGCTGTCGCTCAATCAGCACATCAAGCACAAGCTAGAAGGAAGAATGAAGAGTGGAATGACATGATGACTGCCTTTGAAAACCACCCCCATTTAGCAACAGATGCACTAGTTTTAGGGCACTCCTTCAAATCCCTCGGATCCACTGGTAGCACTAAGGTTTGGGATTGGACTTAGTTTTGATCCCACATGTTAACAGGGGGAGTGGTGCCCCTCTGTGTGGATATGCGGTGAACAAAGACCCGCCATCACGTCAAGATGGGGGTCTTTCTTTCATTAACACATCCTAGAGCCTCTCTATGAGGGAGCGGAGCGACCGAATCCGATCCGGGAGAAAGGTTCTCCAAACACACACAACACCAACAAACCTTAATAGGCTTATAGCGCCTCTCGGTACGAGGCCTGCTATTCCTCTATTAACAACACCAACCACATACCACTATTACTATTATCATCATTATGAAGGTAACCCCCTTCCCTGGTAATACCCCTGACTGTAGCTTCTGGTACTTCAGAGTCCGTGAAGGTCCTAACTACTTTGTGTCTTATTATAAGTACAGTAGTAGGCTCCACTACGACCCTAAGAACTGCTGGAGGGTGCTAGGCTGTGCCAAGCATACAGACAACGGTAAGGCCCTAAAAGCATGGGCTGAGGAGATAGTGTTATCCAATCTCCCAAAACCAGAACTAGATATGGCTGTGATTGCTACTGAAGGCTTTGGTCCTGAGGCACATGAAGAGCCTAATGACAACACTCGTACTGTGATCTGACTATGGCAACGAATGCACAACTCCAAGCTGCTCTAGAAGCGGCTCTAGCTGCTAAGAACCCTGTTTTGGTTAGATCCATAAGGGCTGCTATGGAAGGACGTGTTGTAGACCCTCTGGAGGGCCTCTCAATCCATCCTGAAGTAGATCATCTTTGGAACTTTCCCAGTTCGGAGTAATTTGACATAATTTTATGTGGGGGTATCGCCTGAGGGCGGCGCCCCGCTACCCCCCATGGCCTCCCTCGCGGCTGAAACATAGACCACCCCCACTTAACAGGTGACAACCGAACTAGGCGGACTACTACTGCATCAACCGGGACAGCAGGGTAAGGCTAAGGCACGGGACTGGCACCGATACGTGTCAATCCACCACATCTGTGTGACAACATCATCATCCCTTATCTATTAACAACTAACCATGAGTAAAATCGATTGGTCATTCGATCATGATCCAAACTACGATCAGTTTGCAGCAGAAGCCGAAGAGCGCATCTACAGGTCATACAACTTACTGATCCAAGATAAGCCACAAGCTACAGGTGACGCACGCTCAATCGCTCAAGAGTGGTACGTCGTGCCTGATCAATATGTATTGGCTTGGAAAGCTTTGCTACTCACAGCATCAGAACACTTAGAGGAACAGTCAACAAAGGAGAATCAATAGGCAGGAGTCTGACTACGACATCAAGTAAATAAATGTTACAGGCCTAGTCACAGTGGTTGGGTCTTGTGCTTATAATGAGGGAGTCCCACACCACAACACCATGAACAACTCCAACCTTCATCCTATGGACCTGGCTCTTGCAGTCATCCTTGCCTCAGTTGACTCACTACTCTGGGTGATCAATGAGCTACTAGGCCTACATGCCTCTGAGGCCACGCTAGTGAGCGTTCAGCCTGCCCTAGGGGAGCCCAAAACAGCTCATTCACCATCATCAGGTCCAATCCTTCATACATACACCAAGAGGCAGCTACAGCTTCTTACAGGGGTCAAGTCCAGCAGATACAACAAGCAAGCACTATTGGAGCTAGCGATGATGACTATGTGAACAATTACAACAGCAAGGCCCTAGGCAGGGCCAAGCTGGTCCATACTGATCACAAGCGGTCGCTACCGCTACCTACCAAAGGACACCGATCAATGACCTACGAAGAATCCTTCCTCGCTACTTGTGACGCCAAAGGCAGGGCGCCAGCCTGGGCTATCGTGCAGATCTTTGAAGAGCATGGTCTAGACCTTAACGAGTACTGCGAAATCGCTATTGGCAGTGAGCTCAACGACGGCCAGACAATTCTCCACTACTGCGGTTACTGATTGTAAAGAGGGACTAGACAGTCTCTCTCATCATCCTGTACCATTAATCACGCACCCACCAAAGGACACCAACCACGATGACCAACATCACCACCTTGAAAAGAGTTCCTTTCGCTTCTCTCCCTATTGACACTGAATTTATGTGGGGCGCTTGGGATGAAGCAGATATGAACTGGGGACGTAAACGCTCCAGCAGGACAGCAGATTACCGTCCACGTATTGCTGGTCGATTGTCTGACCACGTGGACTGGGCTTATTTCAGCCAAAACGAAGTTGTCTACCTGTCTGTTTGAGTCCATCCCCTTCATCATCGTCACCACCATCCACTACCATTCACACATACCCACCAAAGGACACCAACCATGAACACCTTCCGCATCTACCTAGGCCTCGACACCAAAGGCCGCCTGACCCTCGACCAAGCCCGTGAGACAGCCCTTGGCCTTGCCTCTGACTGGTTCCCACACGGTCACACGATCATCGAGGCTACAGGTCGCTGGCAGCAGAACAACGCACCAGTCGATGAGCCAACCATCATCGTTGAGGTAATCACTGAGAACGCTGAGCAGGAGGCTACGGTCTACCAACTGGCAGAGGACTACAAGGTACTAGCCTTCCAAGAGTCAGTGCTTGTAACCAAGACAGTCATCGACTCTGCCCTTCTTGTCTGATTCTGTGTTGCACTATTCACATACCAAATGGAGAACCAGCCATGACCACCAAGAACGTCAACAACATCAAGGCCATCTATCAGCTGGCCACAATTCAAGAGAAAATCTCAGGGTACGATTGGTATGCACAAGCACGCGCGGTGGCTGTAGTTATCGCAACCGCGTATAAAGTGAAATTGGTCACAGTTATCGGTGTTATTGCAGCACTATCACCACGTAACAAGTGGGAGCGTAATCTCATCGACGCTGAGAATATCATTGAGGCCTACGTTACTGATCCCGATAGTGCTATCCATGTAAAATGCTGTACCTTCAATGGTAACAAAGCCAAAGCAATAAAGATCCTAAGTGATAGCAAGCCCACACTAGATAGTATGCTGGACATGCTTAGCGGTCCTAAATTGCGTGAGTTTGCCTCATGTATCTTTGGCCTTGAAGATGTATGCATCGACGGTCACGCCTACTGCATTTGGAATGGCGGTCGCACCTCACTGGCCAACGTACCAGCCATTGGCGTCAAGCTACGTCGTGAGATCAAGGCTGATTACATCAAGGCAGCCAAGAGGCTAGGTATATCCCCAGCTGTTTGCCAGGCCGTCACATGGTGTGCATGGAGACGTATCCATGGTGTTACCGCTGGATGATTCTCTAAGGGACCTAGAAGCCTCTCCAGCCCACTTATTCACCATCATCCACCACATCATGCCAACCCTCTACAGAGTCACCTTCAAAGACCTCACAGGCAGGGAAGAGGCACTCCCTGTCTACAGCACTTCAGCAGTCCAAGCAGTGGCTGACCTGACCACACTAGGTTATAAGTTAAGAAAGGTAACAGCAGTGTTCCCAACAGTCTGACCATCCTGTACCATTGAGACATACCAAAGGAGGGACAACATGTTCTGGCAAACCACCCAAGAGAAAGAAGCACTGGCATCATTCCGTGCTGATCGCAGACTGAGAGAAGAGTTGATCCAAGATCTTCACGACTTCCAAATCATCTACTGGGATCCAACCCACCCTGATCAAAAGGTATGGGCTAGTCACATGATCAAATCAATCGAGCACGAGCTGTACCAACTCGGAGCTTGACAAAGGGCACATGCATCCTGTACACTCCATACATACCCACCAAGGACACCAACAATGAACAACAGCACCAACCGCTGTCCCAACCAATACCACGGCAAGCCACTCCTCTGGGTGCGTGATATGGTTTTCTACGTGTCCTTCCTAGTCGGACTTGGTGTTCTAGCTCAAGTCGTTATCGTCCCCTTCATCACCTATGTCGGGGTGGGTAACTTTCTCACACTTTGGGTATTAGGCACCACAGCTATCTGGGCTTGGTTCAATCGCAGCTACTAACTTCGTCTGATCACATACCAAACAAAGGACACCAACCATGACCACCACATGCAACGGATACGAACTCAAGCCAGGTGCTGATCTAAGGGGTGCTGATCTTGAGGGCGCTGATCTAAGGGGCGCTGATCTAAGGGGCGCTTTTCTTAAGTTCGCTGATCTAAGGGGCGCTGAT
>ERZ807291.6676-NODE-6676-length-13781-cov-5.890791_pt1 | contig 13781 bp, 12 predicted proteins | sample MGYA00521257_ERZ807291 | MGnify/ENA primary metagenome ERZ807291 (study PRJEB31413, sample SAMN03169783) | marine metagenome | biome: Marine; feature: Water; material: Subsurface seawater | place: North Sea | collected 2011-04-28 | depth 1 m m ...
GGCAGCACCTGAAATACCCCCGAGCATTACGGCTCCTGCAAGCATTCCTGTAACATACTTCTTCATACTCAATACTCTCCTGATTAAACCGTCGGCGACGGAAAGTGTCTTCGCGCGTTAGAATGCAAAAACCATGCCAAGTATTTTTCTTATTAATTTTCAGATGGTTACACTTTTTCGACCATCGACCCTTCGCAAACATGTAAAATATTCCGACGCCTGTGACGTATCCAGACAACGCCACCGGGACCGCCCCTCCTGACCGGAAATGTCGCGCCGCAAAATAAAATATTGCGTCGCGCAATCGTTACGTACAGTCTTGGGGCAACAGGGAATGCAAGAATATCGACTATGCTGAAGCCGCTGAACGCAGATCAACTTTGGCTGTCCCCGCAAAAAAAGATACGGGACTGGCGATCACACATAGGCACGTCTATACTCAGCCGCTTGCGTCGACCTCCATACATATCAACATCATAACGGCCTAAAGCGACGATGCTTATACTTCAGCAACTTATCAACGGGCTGATGCTCGGTGGCCTGTACGTGATGGTGGCAGTCGCCTTCACGCTGATCATCGGCATGCTCAACTTTCTGAATTTCACGATACCGGCATTGTTCATGGTTGCGGCCATGATGATGTGGGCGACGATGACCGGAAACCTGCCCTTCGGCAACGAGACCATCGCAGGCCTACTCGGCGAAGCGAATACATGGATCGCCGGTATTATCGTGGCGATCGTTGTCGTCTCGATCGCCTCGCTCATAATCGAGCGGTTCACCTATCGTTACATGAAGGCGAAGTATGGCGACGCGACCGAACATGCTCTTCCTCTCGTAAGCTCGCTCGGCTTCCTTATCATGTTCGAACACATGGTGATCAGCGCCTACGGCTCCGACCCCCTCACTGTAGTCTCCCCCTTTGGTGACGCAACTTTCCGGATCGGGTCTCTGATATTCAGCTATCCCCAGGTGATCAGCCTTATTCTGTCACTGGGGATCGTTTTCGTACTGCATTATATTATCCGCCGCACTAAGCTTGGTCGCGCGCTGCGCGCTATCGCGGAACGACCTGAAACGGCCACATTAATGGGCGTCGACGTCCTGCGGATCGTCCCCATCGTCTATGTCATCACGGGGTTGCTCTGCGCGATTTCCGGCGTGCTCTTTACGATCAATTACACCACTGTCGATGCCTATATCGGTGACACCGTCGCCACAGTGGCGATTGCCGGGATGGTGCTTGGCGGTCTTGGCAATGTCTGGGGCGCCGTTATCGGTGGGCTGATGGTCGGCATTCTCGAAGTCTTTTCCATCTACATCGTCGGTGCCGACTTCGTAAAGGTACCTATCTGGGGTCTCCTGCTGATCATCCTCATCTTCAAGCCGACCGGTCTTTTCGGACATTCGGCCATCGGCAAAGGGAAATTCTGAGATGAGCGGCTATCTTGAGTCACAGCTCATCATTCTGTGCCTGAGCATTATCTATGCATATGGAATTTTTCTGCCGGCAGCTTCGGGCCAGCTAAACCTCGGAGCGGCCGGGTTCATCACGCTGGGTGCCTATGCCAGCGGCTGGATCAATTCATCTGACGGACTGGGCCTGCCCCTCCCGATCAGCCTCCTGCTTGCGGTGCTTTTCACGGGTGCGATCAGTTTCGCAATTGCGTTCCCAATCCTGCGAACGCGCGGCGTCTACATGGTGCTGGCAACATTTGCGTTCGCGGAGGTCGTCTCGGGCCTGACCATTAACATGGAATTTTTAGGCGCCGCGGCGGGAATGCCGGTGGATGCACACGCGTCACTGATCGTCCTCGTCGTAGCCGCGATCGGCGTCATCCTGTTCAGCTTCTACTTCATGTCGACCCGGCTGGGCCTCGCATTGAGGTCAATCCACGATGACGAGAGTGTTTCGGTCCTGTTTGGCGTAAATGTCCGATTTGCAAAAGTCGCCGCTTTTACGGCGGGCGGTATGCTGATGGGCCTGGGCGGCGCGATGTACGGTCATCATTATAATTACATCGAAGCACAGTCTTTCAACGTTCTGCTCAGCATATACATACTGCTCTACGTTCTGCTTGGTGGGACGCAGACTGCCTGGGGGCCTCTGATCGGCGCGATTTTTTTCACGGTCGTCCCCGAACTGATCCGCAATCTTGCCATCGAGATCGGATCAACTTGGCTGGCAGATAGCCGGTTTATCTTCTTCGGCGGATTTATCATCCTGATGATGGTCGTCCGCCCCGAGGGCGTCGTGACCCGCACGATGCAGGACCGGGTTGCCTCCATATTTACCGGCAACCGTCGCAAAAATGCCAGCGAAGCGGAGTAAGCGGAAATGACCGATAACGTTCTGACCATTTCCGGCATTCACAAAAGTTTTGGCGGCCTTCAGGTTATCAATGACGTCTCGATGAACGTACGGCGCGGCAGCAGAACGGCGTTGATCGGCCCGAACGGTGCCGGGAAGACAACGGTTTTCAACCTACTGACGGGCGTCTACCCCATCGACGAAGGTACGATTGTTCTTGATGGAACCGATGTGTCTCATGTTCCGTCGCAGGACCGTGTTATCCACGGCATGTCCCGCAGTTTCCAGAACATCAGGCTGATGCCTCACCTGTCGACAATCGAAAACGTCATGCTCGGACAACATTCCCGGGCACGTTCGATCGGCAGTCTGATGTTCCCCCTCGGCTTGCTCTGCAGGAACCGGTGGCGGCTGGAGGCGGAACAAGCTCTTCAAGATTCCGGCATCGGCACCTATCCCGGCGAAGTTGTCGCGAACCTGCCCTACGGCGTTCAGAAGCGCATTGAAGTCGTCAGGGCCATGGTGTCCCAGCCAAAACTGCTGTTGCTCGACGAACCTGCGGCCGGGCTCAACGATATTGAAACCCGCCAGTTGCAGGAACTTCTCGAAAAAGTATCCGCTTCCGGGGTGACAATCCTCGTTGTCGAACACGACATGCATTTCGTCCGGAACCTGTGCGATCACGTTGTGGTACTAAATTTCGGCCAGAAAATTTTCGAAGGAACGCCCGACGAAGTCCATCAGGACCCGGCGGTTCTTGAGGCGTATCTCGGAAGTGACGACACACAGACTGCGAAAGAGACTTCCGATGCTTCTTGACGCTACCGGAATTAACGTACGATACGGTCGGAATCACGCCGTTCGTGACGTCGATATATCTATTGAAGACGGCGAAATCATTACCGTCCTCGGTGCCAATGGTGCCGGGAAAAGCTCGCTCCTCAAGGCTCTTTCAGGCACGGAAAAATTCGACGGTTCCATAATGTTCGACGGCACCGACATATCGGGCTGGTCGCCGCCTCGCCGGGTGCAGGCCGGGATGGTACTCGTCCCCGAAGGACGCCAGATATTTGTCAGCCTCACCGTGCATGAAAACCTCCTCATGGGAGCTTACTGCCGGACAGAGGATGGGACTGCCGAGGCCGAGGCAATTTACGAACGCTTCCCCAACCTTGCCGAACGACGCAACATGCTTGCCTCCGTTCTTTCGGGCGGCGAACAGCAGATGCTGGCAATCAGCCGTGCCATGCTCGCCAAACCGAAACTGATGCTCTTGGACGAACCTTCCCTCGGGCTAAGCCCCCTGCTCGTCTCCCAATTGTTTGAGCTGATCAAGGATCTGAACCGTGATGGTCTGGCGATCATTCTGGTAGAGCAAAACACCAATAAGGCCCTTGCCGCGGCGGCCCGCGGCTTTGTTCTTGAACTCGGCACCGTCGTTTTGTCCGGACCTGCCGCAGATCTTCTCAACGACAGTCGGCTGGAAGAAGCCTATCTTGGCGGATAACAACGCTTTAACGTGAAAAAATACCAATCATAGAAACCAGAAACTTACGGAAACAAGGAGCAGATATGATGAAACACTTATTCAGAAATTCGGCACTCGCCGCCGCGGCACTCGCTGCGGGTCTCGCGACGACGACAGTCCCGGCCGTTGCTGCGGACGAAATCGTCATCGGCCTTAGCTATGGCCGTACCGGCATTTATTCCAGCATCAATAAAACGACTGAAGTTGCAGTCGATATTGCTGTCGAGGAAATCAATTCCGCCGGCGGCATCAACGGCAAGCAGGTTCGGATCGTAAAATTCGACACCGCCGGTGACCCTAAGCAGGCTGTTGTTGCGGTTCGCAAATTTGCCAAAGACGACAAGGCGCTTGCCGTAATCGGCCCGTTCTCGTCGAGTGAAGCCCGCGTGTCGTTTGCCGCTGGTGAACGTGAAAAAATCGTCCAGATCCCCAACGCATCCTCCGCGCCGAAAATGGCCGACAAGTTCTCCTACGCCTTCCGGATGACAGAGAGCGAATACGTTCAGATGCTCCGCGTCGTGAAAACGCTGAAGAAACGGAACGCACTCAAGAAATCGATCGCCATCATGTACGGCACCGACGACGTCGTCTCGAAAGCGGTCGGACTGTTCATCATGAAGCCGATCTTCGAAAAAGAAGGCGTGAAAATCACAGGCCCCTTCGGCTTTTCGCTGAAAGCGTTTGATGTTGCCCCGCAGGTCTCACAGCTCAAAGGCAAGCAGCTCGACTATGTCGGCGTTGCGGTGCTGACTAATTCGGCTATTCGCGTGCTCAAAGAGCTTCGCCGCCAGGGCATCACAGCACCCCTGATCGGTGGACAGATCTGGGCTGACCCGGAAATCGTCGAAGGTTTCGCCGGGCTTGGTGATAACTCGGTCTTCGCGTCGTACTTCTATTACGATCTCAACGACAAATCGCGGACGTTCAGCAAGAAGTTCGTCGCCGCCGCTGCCAAGGCAGGTATCGAAAAGCTCTGGCCGCACCACGTTGACGTCAGCGCCTATGACACCATGTACGTTCTGAAGGCCGCCATGGAAGCCGCCAAAGTAACGGGCGATCCTTCAAAGGTCGTTGCCGAACGCACCGCTATCCGCGATACGCTGGGCAAGTTGACCTATGACAACCTCGTTATTGGTGACGGAATCTGCTTCGACAAATTCGGCGATGCACAGCTTCCCGCCTACATCATGACGATGAAGAACAAGAAGTGGGAATTGCTCGACCAGTACGCGCCGCTTCCCTGTAAATAACACCCGGACACTTTCCGAAAACAACAAAAAGGCGGGGTATTTACCCCGCCTTTTTTATTACCCGCCACACAACAGAATTCAGATGAATTCAAATCCCGACGATCGTCGCTCCACCATTGGGTGAGATCACCTGCCCCGTCATGTAATCGGCTTCGCCAGAGGCAAGCCAGGCAACCGCCCACGAAATATCGTCGAGCGTGCCTATCCGGCCCATCGGTATCTCCGACGCCAGTCCCTCGATACGCTCCTTACCAATGGAGCCCAGTGTCATCCCGGTTTCTATGATGCCCGGCGCCACCGCATTAACGGCAATATTCCACGGGGCCAGTTCCCGCGCCCAGGACTTCACGAAACCCGACAACGCCGATTTGCAGGCCGCGTAATGCGACGCGAACGGCGCACCGCCCATCGCGAAATTTGACGAGATATTGATGATCTTGCCGTAGCGGCGCTCCTTCATCCCGGGCACCACGGCCTGCGTGGCAAAGAACGACGCCTTCATATTGACCGCCACCATCGCATCGAAGGTCGCTTCGTCGATGTCCTCGATTGCGAGCCCCTGCCCGCCGATCCCCGCATTATTGACCAGTATATCGACCGGTCCCATCGTTGCCGCCGCATCCCGGATCGCTGCCTGGAAGGCGGGAATATCGGTTGCATCGACCGCAACCGCCAGGCCTTCTCCCCCGGCATTCGTGATTGTCGACACCACTTCTTCGGCGGCCACCCCATCACGATCAAGAACGATCACCTTCGCACCACGCTCGGCCAGCATCGTCGCATGACGCCCCCCCATGCCGCCGCCGCCGCCCGTAATCAGAGCTGTCCGGCCCGCGAGAGATCCATCGTTTGTGATTGTCATATTGAACTCCTTTACCGGCACTATGGCGTCTTTCCGGCAGCGATCAATACCATCCGCCGGTCTGTTGCATACGGGTTTGACATGGACAGGATCATGCCGTCTAACGATTGGAATGAAGCACATTTCGGCAACCCTCAGGGACATCATTCAGTGTCTCCCCACACTTGTGCTTGCTGCCGTCGGCGGATGGTTGTTTTCACTCGTCAACGCGCCACTTCCCTGGTTCTTCGGGTCCCTTTTTGCAATTGCCGGCATAAACCTTCTTGGCTGGAAAATCCGCGGCCCGCACGGATCCCGCCAGGCCGGCCAGATATTTATCGGCACAACGATCGGTCTTTATTTTACCCCGGTCGTTGCGGCGATCGTTGCATCCCACCTCCCATGGATGATCCTCGTCGCCGTTATTTCTATCGGCCTCGGCGGTCTCAGCGCGGTGGTCCTTGTGAAAATCGCGCGGGTGGACAGTGCAACGGCATTTTTCGGCAACGTTCCCGGCGGCATGGCAGAGATGCTCGCACTGGGTGACCGTTTTGGCGCCAAACCCGCCGCGCTGACACTGTCGCAACTCACCCGTGTAACCATCGTTATCCTGTCAATTCCACCGGCCCTGACATTTTTCGGTGAAACCGGAAAAGACATCTTCGTCCCGCTCGCGGCAGAGGTAGACGCTCCCTGGCTGCTTCTCCTCCTGGCCTGCTGCATTCTGTCATCCCTGACACTCAGCCGGTTGCGCGTGCCGAATTGCTGGATGCTGGGCGCGGCGGCATTTGCGAGCCTGCTGACGGTATTCGAAATCACATTATCGGCAATGCCGCGCGAATTGTTGAATGTCGCCCAGGTATTCATCGGAATTGCTCTTGGGCAGCGCTTCGACCGGCCCTCCATGATCACCGCCCCCCGTGTGATTCTGGCATCTGCCATGACAACAGTCGTGATGATGGCAGTTGCCCTGGTGCTTGCCGGCCTTATCGCCGGCCAGACCGATATCCCCGTCACGGCGATGATCGCCGCGACCGCACCGGGTGGCCTTGCCGAAATGAGCCTCACGGCAGCCGTCCTGAACCTCGGTGTACCGTTGGTCACCGCCTATCACATCATCCGCATCATCATGATTACGGTCTTCACCCTGCCCGCTTATAAACTCGCCTGCCGGATGTTCCGGACGGACGGGAACCAACCGACATGACAGACGTCGCCATTCTTCGTTTCCTTCGCAAGGCCGGTCTGATCGGAGCGGATGATATGCCCGCGATGACACCCCTTACCGGCGGGGTGTCATCCGATATTTGGAAAGTCGAAGCCGCGACCGGGACCATCTGCGTCAAGCAGGCCCTGGCGCAGTTAAAGACCGAAAAAGTCTGGCACGCGCCGGTCGAACGGAACGCCTTCGAAGCCGACTGGATAAGAACCGCAGCGGAGATCGCACCCAAAGCTGTCGCGCGGTTGCTCGCCGAAGACCGGCAAGCCGGCATGTTCGCCATGGAATATCTCGCCCCGGCAGACTACCCGGTGTGGAAGGAACAGTTGCGCGACGGAATGGCGTCTCCCGCGAGCGCCGAGGCGGTCGGCAAAACCCTCGGACGTATTCATGCGGCGACCGCCGGTGACACCAACATCGCCCGTCGTTTCGCGACCGATGATATTTTCATGCCCATCCGCATCGAGCCTTACCTGCTGCGAACGGCCGAAGCACATCCCGATCTTGCGGACAGGCTGACAGCACTTGCAGATATCACCGCCCGGACGCGGAAGGTTCTGGTTCATGGCGATGTGAGTCCCAAAAACATCCTGGTCGGCCCGGACGGCCCGGTATTTCTGGATGCCGAATGCGCCTGGTACGGCGACCCGGCCTTCGACCTGGCATTCTGCCTCAATCACCTGCTGTTGAAATGCATCTGGACGCCGTCTTCAACCGATGACTTTCTCGCCTGTTTCACATCTTTGAAAGTTGCCTATCTGGCAGGCGTCGATTGGGAGCCCATACAAGACCTGGAGCAACGGACAGCCGCGTTGCTGCCTGGTCTTTTGCTGGCACGTATCGACGGCGCCTCCCCTGTGGAGTACATCACGCGGGAAGCTGACAAGAACAAGGTAAGGCGAGCCGCCATAACCGGTTTGTTGCACCAACCCAAAACGCTGCAGGAATTCTGCAGCCTCTACAGGAAAGAAATGCAGGAATGAAGATCGCCGATGTTAAAGGCCGCCGCGTATGGGATTCCCGTGGCCGGCCCACGATCGAGGCGGAAGTCCGGCTGGCGGGCGGTGCGGTCGGTCGTGCCATCGCACCGGCAGGCGCATCCCGCGGCATGTTCGAAGCAATCGACCTGCGCGACGGTGGAGAAGATTTCGGCGGCTACGGCGTCGAAGACGCACTTGAAAACGTCAACACAACAATCGCCCGCCTGATCGAAGGCATGGATGCACGGGATCAGGAAGCAGTCGATCTCGCCATCATCGATCTCGACGATACGGACACAAAATCAAAGCTCGGCGGAAATGCAACAATCGCGGTGTCCATGGCCGTGCTTCATGCCGCGGCCAACGGCCAGAAAACACCACTCTGGAAGTATCTCGCCGATGGTAACGATGTACGCCTGCCCATGCCGGAGATTCAGATTTTCGGCGGTGGTGCCCATGCGGGTGGCCGCGTCGATATCCAGGATTTCATGGCAATCCCGATCGGTGCCGAAAGCTTCGACGAAGCGCTTGAGATGATCGCCGAAGTCTACATCGCCGCCGGGAAACTGATGGCGGATGCGGGAAAGCTTTCCGGTGTCGCTGATGAAGGCGGCTTCTGGCCGGCGTTCAATACCAATGAAGAAGCGCTCGATATGCTGACCCGCGCCATTGAAGCAGCAGACATGCAGCCCGGCGAAGACGTCGCGATTTCGCTGGATGTCGCGGCATCGGAATTCGGCAAGAACGGTATTTACAAACTCGGCCTCGAAAACCGCGAACTCGACGGCGCCGGCATGGTCGACATGCTTGGCGAATGGATAAACCGGTACCCGATTATCTCCATCGAGGACCCACTCGGTGAAGACGACCCGGAGCCGTTTCGCGATTTCACGCGAAAATACGGCGATGAGATTCAGATTATCGGCGATGATTTTCTCGTGACCAATGCGGAGCGCATCGATAATGCCGCCGATGCGGGTATCTGCAATTCGGCGCTGATCAAACCGAACCAGGCCGGGACAATCACCGAAACAAAGGCCGCTCTCGATGCCGCAAAACGGGTTGGCTGGGCAACCGTTGTCTCCGCCCGGTCCGGCGAGACCGAAGATGTCACCATCGCTCACCTCGCGGTGGGCTGGAATGCCGGGCAACTCAAAGTCGGCTCCTTCGCCCGGTCGGAACGGATGGCAAAATGGAACGAGGTCCTCCGGATCGAGGAAGCGCTCGGCGACCGGGCAATCCTCGCAGGCACATGAAAGCGGTTCTGCAATATCGCGCCAGTCCGGGGTTTCGCCGCCAGATAGAGGCGCTTGTTCCCGACTGGCTCGACATATCAGTGATCGACGAGGCCGATAAAAAGGCTTTCGCCGATGCTATGCCGGATGCAGAGATTCTGCTCCACGTTCTGGAAGCCGTGACCGCTGATGTCATTGCGCACGCCCCGAAACTGCGCCTGATTCAGAAAATCGGCGTCGGCGTGAACACCATCGATCTTGATGCGGCAAAGCAACACGATGTCGCCGTCTGCAACATGCCCGGCACCAATTCACGCGCCGTCGCCGAAATGACCCTGACGCTGATGCTCTCTGCCCTCCGCCGTGTCCCCTATTACGACGCCAGAATGCGCGCAGGCGAAGGCTGGACCGCTGACCTCGAATCCTTTGACGGGCTGGGCGAGATTGCCGGACGGACCATCGGTCTGGTCGGTTATGGCGATGTCGCGCGTATCCTTGCGCCGATCCTGAAAGCGATGGGCGCCCAGGTTCTTTACACGGCCACAAGCCAAAAACCTGACGCGGCGGCAGAATGGCGCGCATTGCCCGCGCTGTTACAGGATGCGGATATCGTGTCACTCCACCTTCCCCTGACCCCGCAGACCGAAGGCATGCTCGACGCGGCGGCTCTCGCATCGATGAAACAGGGTGCCGTCCTGATCAATACGGCGCGCGGCGGCCTTGTCGATGAAGCAGCACTCGTTCAGGCACTGACGTCCGGCAATCTGCGTGCCGCGGGGCTGGATGTTGTCTGCGTCGAGCCCGCCCCCGCCGGGAACCCGTTATTCGACCTCGATAACGTGGTGGTGATGCCGCATATCGCCTGGGTCACGCCGGAGACCCTCGACCGGAGTCTCGGCATTGCGTTTGAGAACTGCCGCCGTATCCGCGACGGGGAAGATTTGTTGCACCGCGTGGTCTAGAATTCCAAAAAACCAATCTTAAAAATACTCCGGGGAGCCGATCCGTGAAACTTGTCAGCTTTGAAGTGAACACCGCCATCGGACGCGCCAATCGCATCGGCGTCCCGATTGACGGCGACGAAACCGGACGCATCGCCGACCTCACCAGCTGCTACACGGCTTACCTTGCCGATCAGACCGATGAACCGACGCCGCGCGAAATTGCCGCCGTGCGCTGCCCGCCGGACATGATCGGCTGGCTCAAAGGTGCGCATAAATCCCGCGAAGCGGCTGAAGCCGCCATAAGCTGGATCAAATCGCGACTGAACGATGATGCGGACCCGCAGGGCATCGACGGCGAACGGCTGGTGTTTCCGCGAAATGAAATCAAACTGCTGGCACCTGTTCCCCGGCCCGGTGCGTTTCGCGACTTTTCGATCTATCACACACACATGTCGAAAGCGGACGTGCCGTTCATCAAAACCGAACACTGGTACGTCACGCCGCCTTACTACAAAGGCAATTGCGACACGATCACCGGTGCAGAAGACCCGGTGCCTTTCCCCTACTACACCGAACGCCTCGACCTCGAACTGGAGCTCGGGATCATCGTCGGCAAAGAGGGCTCGAACCTCACCATCGAGGAAGCCAAAGACCATATTGCCGGCTACACGATCCTGATCGACCCGAGCTGCCGCGACGGTTACAAGCGCGAACCGTTCGGCCCCAACAAGCGCAAGGATTTCTGCACGCCTATGGGCCCCTGCCTTGTGACCGCGGACGAGATCGACGAACGCAATATCGATTGTTCGATCACGGTGGACGGCGAAACGTGGTGGGAAGGCAATACCGGCGAGCCCCGTTCGTTCTGGGCCGAACACCTGGTCGCCTATGTATCCGACAATGAGACAATTTATCCGGGTGATGTTATCGGCACCGGCACCATCGGTATGGGCTGCTCGATGGACCTGCATAAATGGCCGCAAGTCGGCCAGCAGATGACCTTCACGATGGCAGGTATCGGCGCAATGACGCTGGAAATCGTCAAAGGCGAGGATCGCGTACGCCATGTCGAGGGAATGCCGGGCCTGATCGACTACCCGGGCGAGGATAAATAGCGACCGAGATCCGAAAGCGGAAATCAGGAAGCGGTCGTCGCCCGCTTTACCCGGTACACGCCGATCCCCATCAGGACGATCGACGCTGCAAAAAACCACATACCGATATCCATGCGCGCATTCGCGATGCCAGATGTTTTAGCGACAACGATCGCCATGGCGACGAGCAGCACATCCGCACATGACCAGCGGCCGAAGAATTCCAGCCAGCCGATCCAGCGCCCCGGCGCGGTGCCGGTTTTCCTGAACCGCTGCCAGAGCACCAGTGCGGCAAGAATTTTGCCCAGCGGAAAGATGGCCGAAAATACAATCACGACGATGCCAAGCAGATATTGTTCATCCGCGACCAGTTCCCAGGCGGCTTCGGCAATTGAAAACCGACTTGAAAATATTGCGAGATTGCTGACCTCGACCACTGGCAAAAACACGCCGAGACCAAGGGAACACGTTGCCAGTGTGAGTACCGGCAGGATAAGTCGATCGGACAAAAGCGAGCCTTTCGCATCAATTCGTCGGTGACCGGGTATCGCGGAGAACCGCCCCTGTTTCAACCACTGAATTCAGGCGCCGGGTTCCGCATCGCCGTGTCGGCAACCGGGCGTTTGGTTTATCCGGCCAGATTCGGCATAAACTATAGGGGCGATCGCAAAATGATCGCGGGAAAACAACCCGAAAAACGGGGAATACCGGGGAGCGAAAATGACAAAGTCATCGTCCAGCACAGCACCATCCAGAAAAGCCGTAGCGAAAAAGACAGCACCGAATAAAACCGCGCCGGGCGAACGCCACGTTCGCCGCCCGAAGAAAAAGGCGAAGGACGGGTCCTGGACAGAGCTGCGCGACGGAATGCGCATCGACTGGGACCTGCCGATCACCCTGCCGGACGGCACCGTTCTCCGCGCCGACGTCTATCGTCCTATTAAAAAGGGGGAGTTTCCGGTCATCATGACCATGGGCCCCTATGGCAAGGGACTGGCCTGGCAGGATGAGCTCTATGCCACCACCTGGAATTTGTTCTCCGCCGACCATCCCGATGCCATCAAGGATTCCACCAACAAGTACCAGAGCTGGGAGACCGTCGATCCCGAACTTTGGGTATCGGACGACTATGCCTGCGTGCGCGTGGACAGCCGGGGCGCCGGTCGCTCGCCGGGTTACCTCGATCCGTGGTCGCCGCTGGAAACAGACGATTTCGAGACCTGCATCGAATGGGCCGGTACCCGCGCCTGGTCGAACGGCAAGGTCGGGCTGAACGGGATATCGTATTACGGCATGAACCAGTGGTGGGTTGCCGGACGGCAGCCGAAGCACCTCGCCGCCATGTGCGCGTGGGAAGGGGCAAACGACTATTACCGTGAGTTTTCCCGCCACGGCGGCATCCTCTGCACCTTTATCAAGGACTGGTACCGGATGCAGGTCTCGTCGATACAGCACGGCGTGGGCACAAAGGGCTTTCGCAGCTGGGTACATGGCGACACCGTCTCCGGGCCCGAAACACTGTCGGCAAAGGCGCTGGCGAAAAACCGCTGCGACATGCATGGCGATATCCTGCGCCGCGAGATGGAGACCGACTGGTACAAGGATCGCGGACCCGATTTCGCGAAAATCAAAGTACCGCTGCTATCAGCCGCTAGCTGGGGCGGCCAGGGCCTGCACCCGCGTGGCAACTTTGAAGGTTATTATCAGGCAGCATCCAAAGAAAAATGGCTCGAATGCCATGGCCTGGAGCACTGGACCGAATTTTACACGCAATACGGCGTGGCGCTCCAGAAACGCTTTTTCGCCTATTACCTGAAGGGGGAAAAGAACGGCTGGAACAAAAAGCCCCGCGTCCTGCTCAAGGTCCGGCATGTCGGTGAGAAATTCATCGAGCGTGGCGAAAACGAATGGCCGATCCAGCGGACCAAATGGACCAGGCTGTTCCTCGATCCCGCCCATATGAGTCTGGAGCGCAAACCGACTGCGAAGAAAGCCGCGATCTCCTATGACGGCATGGGGGACGGACACACGTTCTTCCTGCCGCCGGCAAAAGAAGACACCGAGATTACCGGTCCCCTCGCCGCCAAGCTGTTCGTGTCCTCCGAGACGACGGACGCGGACCTGTTTCTGGTCGTGCGCCTGTTCAGCGCCGATATGAAAGAAGTGACGTTCAAAGGCACGGTGGACCCGCATACGCCGATCGCACAGGGCTGGCTGCGGGCGTCCCACCGCAAGCTCGATACGAAGAAATCAAAGCCATGGCGTCCGTGGCACAGCCATGATGAGAAACAACCGCTCAAGCCCGGCAGCATCTATGAGCTCGAGATCGAGATATGGCCGACCTGCATCGTGGTCCCCGCCGGTTACAGGCTCGCGCTG
>ERZ807291.6677-NODE-6677-length-13777-cov-6.313948_pt1 | contig 13777 bp, 13 predicted proteins | sample MGYA00521257_ERZ807291 | MGnify/ENA primary metagenome ERZ807291 (study PRJEB31413, sample SAMN03169783) | marine metagenome | biome: Marine; feature: Water; material: Subsurface seawater | place: North Sea | collected 2011-04-28 | depth 1 m m ...
CACAACTATCAAAGTTAATATATACATCGGGTACAACTGGAAAACCTAAGGGGGTAATGCTTACACATCAAAACATATTAGATAATATATCAAATCTAGAAAATTGTTTTCATGATTTACAAACTGAAAAAGAATATACGTCGTTAAATATATTGCCTTGGGCTCATATTTATGGATTAACCACCGAATTGTATTATAATCTATTAAATAATAATAAAATAGCGATTTCATCTGGACCTCAACATTTTATAAATGAATTGAGAGAAATACAACCGGATTTGTTATATTTAGTACCTCGCGTTTTAGTAGCAATCAAAGCACGTTTAGAGATGTTTGATAAACCTATTATACGTTTAATATTACCGATTGTAATAAAAAAGATTTTTGGTAAAAACGTATTGACTGTTTTTGTTGGAGGTTCACAATTAGACGAGACAACCAAGAAATTTTATGAAAACTATAATATTAGTATTTGTGAGGGATACGGTTGTACTGAAACAGCGCCCATGGTAAGTGTAAATCATATCACCAATCCAAGAAATACAGATTCAGTTGGTAAAATATTGGATAGTGTTATTGTAAAAATTATAGACAATGAAATTTGTGTCTCAGGTCCATCCGTCATGAAAGGATACTGGAAAAATAGCGAGGCAACACGGGAAGCACTTGTTCCTATAGACAATAAAATTTTCTATAAAACTGGCGATGAAGGTGAAATTATTGATGGTTTTTTATATTATAAAGGACGTATTAGTGAAAATTATAAATTATCGAATGGTAAATTTGTGAACGTAGCAGAAATAGAAAATATTATAAAGCAGTTTATATCACAAACATTTGTAATATATGGTAATAATAAAGATTACAATATTATTATTTGTGAAAAGGATTGCGCGATAAACAGTAATATATTATCAAAAATAAATGCGAAATTAGATTCCTATTTGCGAATAAAAAAAATTTTACGTTTAGATGACGGTTCATTTCAAGAAATTTTAACTCCAAAAATGTCGATAAAAAGAAAAGAATTAGAATCGAGATATAACACAAAGATTAAAGAGATATATGAATCATAAAATAATTAATGCGTCTGATGCTTTTATCGGCATATCAGGTAGTATAGCGTTATATAAATAATATGCACTTTGTGTTACAGAAATAGGAGTATATTTCCATTTCCAACGTTCAATTATAGATGTGTTGTTTGCTACATTAAAAAATGTTAGTAATTTAAATTTATTATTATATGTTTGTTGAATATCATATAATGAATGTAAAAATCCACTGAAGTAAATTGAATTTATACGTTCGTCACTTACATTTTTAACCGAGATACTACCAATACATTCAATTACATTTCGTTCTTCCTCCAAATCGTAGCATAATTTAGGATCTTTGAAAAAATAAAATCCACATATCTTGGACTTTTGAGATATAGCATATACAATTATTCTATCATTTTGAATTAAGTAATCGAGAGTAGGTGTTTCAGGGAAAATGCAGAGAAAAAAAGGTTTATATTCAATATTATGTGTTAAATTATATAAAAAATCAAATAAAATATTGGCGTTTTCACCCTTTATTCTTTCAATTGAAAACTTGGCCATAGGAGGACGTATAATTTGTACTATTGGGTACGTGTGCACATTAAAATCAACCAATGGTACAACACCTGGACATAAATTCGTTTCAAATTTAAATAATGATGCTGAGATATTACTATTATTTAATCTCTGATATCTTTCGTGTGATTGTATTAAATTTCGTCCAAGATACTTGTCTTGAAAATGACGATGTGTGCAAATATAGTCCCAATAATATACATTTTCTTGGAATTTCTCATCTGTATTTAAATAAATTTTAACAGCTCTTGATGTAATACAACCGGCTAATACAGGTTTTTCTACTATTTTTGTTTGCTTTTTATCAAATTCAATATGGCTTTCTCTGTAAAAAGAAACAAAGGAAGGATGTTCGTTCGCTGATAATTCTGTCTGAATATCTTTTTCTAAAATCATTGTTAATATCTTATCGGATTCTACATAGTGTTCTTGTATAAATTTTACCATTTCTTGCATTTTACTATCACTAATGTCCAAGATGCGATGCGATGATACAAACGGTGTTAAATACTTGGTTTTTAAAGGAGCCCCTGTTTGAATAATATAAGGTGTTTTTGTCCAATAACGCAAATAATCGTACGTATGGAATATAGGCTGATGACTCCAAAAAGGGTATTTTATTTTAATATAGAGCATTGGTAAAAGTATCAACAATATAAGTGAAATTATTATATACTCAATCATTACAATGAAATGTGAAAAATATTTTACTTTGTGTACGTAATTATAATTTTGTTAAAATATTAAATAGCCAATAAATTTATATGGGAAGTTTCATATCTAAAATAATTGAACTATGTACTCATACAAGTGATAATACTAGTCCGGAAAATCATATAATTGAAACAAATACGATAAATAGTGATAATGATTCATATATTTCAGACGATGATATATTTGCAACTGATATTCCAGTGGATTTGGATGACGAAAATATTTCACTTATTCTAGAAAGCGAGGAAGAAGAAGATGTTACGCATATATTCACTTACGATAACGAGAAAAAAGCCCTTTTAATTGGTATAAATTACGACCAAGATATGTTTAAAGATGATGATTTAAATGGTTGTGTAAATGATATGAATAATTTAACCTCTTTTTTACATAGCAAATGTCATTTTTTCGATAATGATATTACAAGATTATGTAACAATGAAGCAAGTCGTGAGAATATTCAAAATGAATTGCTTGATTTGGTAGTATTTTCACACGAAAATCCAGGATGTGAAATATGGTTAAGTTATTCTGGACACGGTTCAAATATTTCTTCATTCACAGAAGATGATTCTAAAAGTGAGGTAATATGCCCATCTGATTATGCATCAAGTGGTATTATAACCGACGAATGGATACAGGATAATTTTGTAAAAGGTTTAGAAAAAACTACAAAGGTGTTTGTTTTAATGGATTGCTGTAACTCTGGTAGTAATTTAAATTTACCATATCGTTTCAAAAATGGCGATATTACAATCAATGATAATAGTTATACTAAAGAAGAACTCGAGAATTTATGCTATATTGTAAAAATAAGCGGATGTGAAGATGATCAGACTAGTGCCGATTATTTTGAACGCAGCGAAAACGAATTTCAAGGAGCATTAACTAATGGATTTTTATATTTTTCAGAACAGGTAAAAACAGAACATAATAGTATCTCCTTCTTTTATAACAATATTTTGAGTTATTTAACTTATAGAGGATTTACACAAAGACCAGTGTTAGCATTTTCTAAATCTGAATTGTTAGAGAATAAATTATTTAAATGTTAAATATGTATATATGAAAAATTTAAAAAAGATTTTAAAAAAAACGTCTATTTCTAAAATCTTTTATGGAATAATATTATTCGTTTTACTGTATATAATATTAGTAACAGATTTTGTATATTATACAGCCTATACTGTGGATTATCTATTAAATCGAAGTAAATATACGTTTAAAGAAGAAGGACAATTTTCAGATAATACATTTGTCAATGACCAATCATTTTTAACAAATTATATGAAAAAAATACGTCAATCAAAGCTTGATAAATTACCGATGATATCAGCAGAACCGCTTTCCGAAATAAAATTAGAAGATTTAAATCCAGATACAGTGAAACAAGTATCTAATGGATTTTCAAAGCCGTTTGTTGTACGTGGATTAATTAAAGATTTTGATTGTGTTAAAAAATGGGATTTAGATTATTTTGAAAAAAATTATGGTGATGTTGAAATGTTGTCCTTTTCAGATATGAAGTCTGCCTCCTATTCTGCTACAAAATCTCCAGATGTAAAAGTGTGTAATAAGGAAAATAATTTATGTAAATTAAAATTAATTATTGATGATATTCGAAATAAAAAACCCGTTTATATTAACAATATATCCAAATTATTTTCTGTTTCAGAACAAGCTAGAATGGAACTAAATTTAGATAAAATGGGAGATATAATTAATAACTCTTTTGTAAAAGAAAAAAAGGAAAATGATTTTATGTCGCAACTATTTTTCGGTGGTAAAAATACTGGGACAAATTTACATTGCTCGTCGAATATTAATTTTTTCTTCAATGTTAAAGGCAAAAAACATTGGGCATTTATTGACCCAGAATATACGGATTTGATAAAAAGTCAGACTAGTGAGAATGGATTATTTGCTGCGTCCGAAGATGATTACTTTTCAACAAGCGAGTCAAATCCTTTTTTTAAAATTCCAAGATATGAAACAGTTTTGGAACCAGGTGATTTTTTATTTAATCCTTCTTGGTATTGGCATGCTGTTAAAAATAAAACGGACTATACAATTGCCGTAGCAAACCGATATTTGTCTGCAAATGCGTTGTCTTTCCAGAAAAACGAATTTCCAACAATGTTGAATAATACATTTTTTACGTTTTTGCAACTGTTTTCACCATCTTATTATTCAAAATTTATATTTTATGATAAAGAAGGGTCATCACAACAGGTTTTTGGAAATTTTATTGACCAAGAAATCATAAATAATGTTTCCAAAACAAATGCTATGTAAATAATATGAAAAATATAACACATTCATATTATTGTGTACGTTCTAATATAATAATATATTGATGCTTGTCTCCGCAACATTGAGATAAATTTATCTGTGCGTGTGGTATAAACCCATTATATGTAGCGATTTTTAAAATTCCCTCGATAGAATTCATATAATATTCGGTTTCTTGTTGTCTTACATTCTTGGTCAATTCGTCTGTAAATGTTTCTTTAAATGTTACCTTCTCATTGCTTCCAAAGTCATATTTACCTCTATATTTAAAGTCAATGAAGTCAATAACTGTATCTGTAATACGGCTTTCAGAATACTGTTGAGGATTATCGAGTAATGCCGGTTTACCACCGGGAACAATCGTATCAAATTGTTTTGGCTCTACTAAGTGTAAAATTAAATATCCTCCAGATTTTAGCCAGAAAAAACAATTTCTGAAAAATATATTTTTATCTTTAAATAGATAAATAGTAAGACCATTGCAAACCACATGACTAAATGATGCCTTTTCATAAGTCATAGAATTTTTAACATTACCACACCTTGTTTGAACCTTTGGATATTTTTTATCTACATAATTAATCATAGCTTGTGAATTATCAATAGCATAGACACTGTACCCCTTTTCTGTTAATTGACCAGATAGTTCACCTGTTCCTGAACCAATGTCCAAGAAACAACTAGTTCCAACAGAAGGGTTCGTTATTTCAACAATTTTTTCAACTTGAAATTTGCACATTTTTTCAGGTTCCATAAGTTTATTGTAAATCTGTGCATAAAAATCATCAAACGTATCTTTACCTTGTTTAAACACATACGCCTCATTTTGCGTAAATCCTTCATAATAGGGAGATAAGTCTTGGCGTTTAAACCATAATATTATAATCATAATTATTGCTAAAAAGAGAAGAGTTGAAAACCAACCATCTTTTGAATTACTAAAAAAATTCATTATATTTTAATTTCTACTATAATATATTAAAATATAAGGTTATTGAGATTAAATACCTAATATGTTAAGTGCATTTACCAAATTATAGGTAGCATTCAATAGAATGCTAAATAATAAAGCGTGGATAAAAATATTAGCTCGTTTATCTACCTTAAATGGTAGTTCTATGAAATTACCAGGAATAAATATGTAAAAAAGAAATGCTACGTAAGTAAGTGATACTAAACTCATTTATATATTTGGACTAGATGTTTTTCGTCATTTAAAGATTTTTATTGCTCATGGATCTCAATTGTGTTCGTGTATTATTGTGAAATCTATCTCTTCCTATAGAAGTGTCGCTTACATTTGGATGTGCCGATTGACCTAATTCATAGCGTTTAAATAGACCAGGATGAGGCTGTTCAGATGGAGCGGATGGTACATATACCTTATATAAGTCACTTTCTGATGATGGTACATAAACTACTTCATCGTTACCTTTATGCAATGCGTAATTTTGATTACGCAAGTCGCTTTCTACATTTACATTATTGATAAATCCAGAAACAGGAGCTATTTTCTCAACAGGTGGAGTGAATTCTTTGTGTAATGAATAATCATAACTGGGTTTAATCGGCTCGTTTGGAGGCATACGTGAATCTAACATTGGAAATCTTGAATAACGTGTTAAAACCGGTCGTGGTGTGAAGTTGGGGGCCAATGGATTTTCAGGCTCACTTCTTTCTAAAATACGTTCATTCAATTCGTCGGTTCTATCGTGTTGACCTCTGTACAAATATTTTGGTAAAGTAGATGGTAATTTATCAGATGTTTTAAACTCCATTAATCTTTATTGTATAGTATATAAAAACAAAAATACATAGAGAGTATACTACATAATATATTGTAAATTACTAAATGGTAAAAATTTGTTGTGAAAAATATCCCGATAATACTGAGTATGAATGTTTTTTTAATCAGTATAATTATACTCTAAGCGATTTTCAAAAGTATGCGATAGAAGCTATTGTAAAAGAACAACACGTTCTTGTAACTGCTCATACTGGTTCTGGAAAAACACTACCGGCCGAATTCGCTTTAAATTGGTTTGTTGAAAAAGGAAAAAAACTGATTTATACAAGTCCAATTAAAGCATTATCTAATCAAAAATATTCTGAATTTTGTAGAAAGTATCCACATATTAGTTTTGGTCTAATGACCGGAGATATTAAAATTAATCCTGACGCAGATGTATTAATTATGACGACAGAAATATTAATGAACTATCTATTTATTCAAACAATTAATGAAGAACACGTAGACAATAGTTTAGATTTCAATATTGATATCTATAATGAATTGGGTTGTGTTGTGTTTGACGAGGTACATTATATTAATGACGCGGATAGAGGTCAAACATGGGAAAAAACCATATTAATGTTGCCTAAACATATTCAAATGATTATGCTTTCTGCGACAATTGATTCTCCTGAAAAATTTGCTAAATGGGCGGAACGAGATGATAACTCTAAAGAAGTTTATTTGGCTACAACTCATAAACGCGTCGTACCACTTACTCATTATGGCTATTTAACTATAAATGAAAGTGCGGTGAAATTGATTAAAGACAAACAGACTGCGAAAGAAGTGAGATCAAATATTCACCGGTTGATAAAATTACAAGACGATAAAGGAAAGTTTAATGAGGATGGGTTTGATGTTTTGGCTAAAATGGGGAAACTATACAGTGATCGTTCTATTTACGTAAAACGAAAACACGTGTTAAATAATTTGGCGATGCATTTGCGTGATAACGATATGTTGCCCGCGATTGCATTTGTATTTTCTCGTAAATTGGTAGAAGTGTGTGCATCTGAAATTACTGTCTCACTTTTAGAAGATGATAGTAAAATCCCGTATACAGTTAGAAAAGAATGCGAACAAATTATTCGAAAATTGCCTAATTTTAAAGAGTATTTGGAATTGCCTGAATATGAGACATTAGTTAGATTATTGGAAAAAGGCGTTGGAATTCATCATTCTGGTATGATCCCTATTTTACGCGAGATTGTTGAAATTATGATTTCAAAGAAAAATATCAAATTGTTATTTGCTACGGAATCATTTGCGATTGGTTTAGATTGTCCTATTAAAACGGCAGTGTTTACAAATATTGTAAAATTTGACGGTCGCAGTGAACGATTACTTCTTCCTCACGAATATACTCAAATGGCGGGAAGAGCGGGACGTCGTGGTATTGATACTATTGGACACGTTGTTCATTGTAATAATCTATTTAAATTACCAAATAAACAAGATTATTTAGAAATTATGCAAGGAAAACCACAAACATTGGTTTCGAAATTCCGTATTTCATTTAATCTTATTTTGAGTCTTATTAAAAATAATAAAATAAAGATAGACGACTTTACTGAGTTTGTTAAACATAGTATGGTATATAATGAAATAGATGGTGAAATACAACGTAATAAGAGAGTTCTATTCGATAAAAAAGACATTTTAGAAAAGAAACGAGAAAAAACGTTGCATTTAAAAACACTTCCTGCTATATGCAATCGGTTTAATACTGTCGAAATGTCTATTCCTACCTCTAAAAATAAAAAACGTAAACAATTAGAAAAAGAACGTGATCAAATATTAGACGTAAATCCAACGTGTAAAAGTGACGCAAAAGCATTTCAAGAATTAGAAGATAATGAAAATATAGTACGACAACAAGAAGAAGATATCTTTTACCTTGAGAATTATATTTACGACAATGTATTTTCTGTGTGCGATGTGTTGAAAGAGAAGGGATTTTTAATCAATAGTGATAATGAGTATGAATTATCTGAAACCGGAAAAATAGCGTCGGATATTGCCGAAGTTCAACCATTAATTTTAACAAATATGATAGAGCATACCGATTGGTTTGTAGATCAAAATATTGAAGAAATTATTGGTATATTGTCTGTATTCACAGATGTAAATGTAGCAAAAGATATAAAAGAACTATATCCAAAAAGCAATAATTATAATGTTTTACAAAATGTGGAATATATTACACAGCAATATGAGACGTTTGGTGATTTAGAATATACAATGCGAATCAATTCGGGTATGCAATATCAAGACGCATTGTCTTATGATATGCCTGATCTTGTCATGGGGTGGTGTTCTTGTGAAACGGAAATGGACTGTAAACGATATTTACAAAATGATGTAGCAGATAAGACAATTTCTGCGGGAGATTTTACAAAGGCTTTGTTAAAAATTTCGACGATTGTTAGGGAATTAGCAGGTACCGCAGAAAAAATGAATAAGATTGAGTGTCTTCAGAAATTAACACAAGTAGATTCAAAAATACTGAAATATATTACAACATCTCAAAGCCTTTATATTTAGACAAAATTGAATTTAGGAATATTTTTAAATGATATATTAAAAATATTACAATGAGCACAAAGATTTTCTCAAAATTACCATTTGAGTTGGTTGATATAATCGCGGATTTTCACGATTATAACAAGTATTGTTTTGAGGGACATAGTGAAAAGTTTAGGGATGTTTTAGACGATATACATTCTATGGCTGGAATTATGATGACTATTGATCCAAGGCTAGCATATGAATGTTGGGGGAAAGGTTCAAGTAGATGGGAATTTTTGGTAAATAATTGGGATGAATATATGGAGGATATCGAAGATGATGATTACGCAATAGTTGGTATTTATGACGACTTTGAGCTTGAAGATGATATTATTATAGAAAATTGATTTAGGAAATAATAATGAAACTAGTTACAAGCAATTATTATTATTAATATAATATGATAAATTTAGATGATTCACCTCATAGTCCATATGATTTACATAGATTAGAAATGTATGATGAAATATATGACCATGAATCTTTGTATCGAGATTTAGATGAACCAGATGATTATTTTGAAAATAACCAATACTATATTGGATTATCATTTTATGATAAAGATTTTAACAATCTTTTATTAGCATCGACTGTTCAAAATACAACATTCTTTAAATATAAACTCGATGATGTTATAGATTATTTGAACAATTATAGTGTTCTTTACCAGGGTTTAGTCATTCAACCGCAAATAATGCATTTATCGATTGATGAGAATACTATGTATAATGTTACTGTGAAAACATTTTGGATAAAAATGATTCAAAGAAATTGGAAACGCGTTTTGCAAGAACGAAAAAATCTAATTAATAAAAACAATGGTATAGTAAAATATATTCATAATCGTGAGCGGGGTATTAGACAAAATTCATTACCTTGTCTTCGCGGAATGTTGAATCATTTAAAAGCATAATAAAATGATGTAAATTCTCATTTATTTCGTCTCGTGTTTCCAGTATTTCTTTGTATTTTTCTTTATTTAAATATAGACCCAGGTCGTTTAATATCTCTATATATCCGAAAATAGTAGATTTTATGTCTGTTTTACGATTGTATTTTATTTTCGACATATCATTTTCGATGATATCTATTTTTTTTTCTCCTATTTCTAAAAATTGCTTTTTAAATAATGACGTAGTTTGATGTATTTTATGAAATATATCAGAAAAAATATCATTTGTTAATTTATTTCGATGCATTACGGTTTCTATTAAACTAACGATACCAGTAACGTTTTTTATTAAATATTTAGTTTGGAACAGTCTATTTCGAGCGGTTTTTCGCCTATTTGTTTTAATCGCCTTTTTTTCACTCATCTTTTACTATATATATACATTAGATAACAAGAGTTATATTTTTTGTAAATCATATAATCATAATAAATATTATATATATGAGTGACGATGGATTTGATTTTGATTTTTCAACATCGAAGACTGTATTTCCATTTTTAAAAAAAGGAACAGGTAAAAAAATGTCGAATATCGAAGAAGAAAAGGCTAAATATGATTATTTGAGAAAAGGCGAAGGCAAATTAGCTTCTCATTATCATGGAGAAACTGAATTTTCAAAGAAACGTTCTGAACAAGTCGTAAATGAACAATTTGATCGTGAAGTTCAACATTATCAAAAGATTGAAGACTATATGAAAAAAATTAATAAAAAATAAATTATAGAAAATTGAATGAAAAATCGAGATTATATTACAATATAACCCCGATAAATTATTATGACCAACCCTGAATTCTCATTAACGCGATATTTATATATTAGAGAAGACGTATTGTCGTCTCTACTTATAAGTATATTTGAAAAAAAATACGATAATGCACTATTTTGGGCAAGTGAATTATACTATTCTAAATTAGAAAAAGAAACTGTAGATTTTATTTACAGCATTTATCGTAACTTTTATTATTCAAACAATCCGAAATTAGACAAATTAATGCTAATTGGAATGAAACGATATGATAAAGGAATTCATATTGCTGCTACAATGATTTTAAATCTTGTATCAAATACAAGACAATATACTTTGCAACATTTTATAGGAAATGAATTAAACCCCTATGCATTCGAAGGTGCAAAGGAAAAGGAAACAAAATTATGGATATTTCCATATGAGATAGAGTCACAAAAATATTCTACTGAAAATCTAGAAAAAGATAAACCTAGTTTGTATAAATTATTAAGAAAAGTATGTAAATATAAAAGCAATAAAGATTGGCTTCACGTATTTGGTTGTGGTTATAAAAATATGGATTCAAAAGAACTCTTAATAAAACATAGAGATAATTGGTTGTATTATGCTTCATTTACTCCTTTATGGGAAGAGCGCATTAACCGATATAATGGTATAATCGATTATGATAAAAAAGAAGTAAAATTTGAAGACGAAGACGATTTTGAAAACTTCTATGAACTATATGAATATGATATAGATGAACAACCATTTGAAGTGTTTGATAAGATATCACATACATCAACATTATCAAAAAATAATGTTAATGCATTTTATAAAAAATATGAACCAAATATGAAAATTATTAAAGTAAAAAAATTAAAAAGAGTAAACAAAGTATGTCGTCAGTGCGAATAACACACCTCCCCAAATGGCGTCGGATATAGCTAAACGAATGTTCCATTTTTTAAATATAGCTAAATTTGTAGCATCAAATACACCATAAATAATAAAACCCAATAAAAATGCCTCTAAAATAGGACGGTGTGTGCGTAAAATAAAATAATTTAATGCTAGTATTAAGAGTGCATAACATATTATAGCAGGTACTATTTTTACTTTCATAACAACCCGTTGAATAGAAACAATTTGCGTTTCATATTGTTGTTTAACGAGGTTTAAATATATGAAATCTAGCGCCAATAAAATGGCTGATGAAAATAAAACGCGATTCAATTTATTCATTATAAAATAACGTGAGATAATTAAATACTCGATACAGAATATGTTATATTTTCTTTTTCAGGTAAGGGTTTTATTGTAGTTAAATTGGACGATATATCAATAATATCCTCTTCATTTTCTACTTTTGTTTCTATACTCTCTGTATTTTGATTATTTTTTAAATGATCTAATTCGCCAATAGATGTCGTAGTATTAGTAGTCTCTATATCTGAGGTTTGTTGTGGATGGCTTATTTCTTCTATTGGTTGTTCGCATAACTCTTTTGCCGGTTTTTGTTTGATATTTTGTTGTTGCAAAAAATAAACCATCAAATCCCAAGAATTGGATAAACTATTCACAAGTGTATTATATTTAATGCTACATACATAAGTAGACGGATCGTCCAAATAAGATATCGAATACCACCAATAAGGAGGAATATATAACATATATCCTTCCTTAACATCAAATTCAATGAAATTTGTTTTATTAAAATCGTGCATAAATATTTCATCAGGATTTACAGGATGTACACAGGATCTAAATTCATATTTTTCATAATCTTTAAAAGGATGGAGATATTTTGTACTTTTCCAAGAAGTCATTTTCACGCGTATTTTTCCTGAAGTTACACATAAGAAATGTCTATTATCTGTATGATATCTCAATGGTGTATTTGTGTTACACGAACCAAACCATAAATCATAACGACTATTGATCGTAAATGATGGTTTTAAAATAGTATCAACTGTTTTTAGTTTTTTTATTAGTCCAGATTCTTCTAAAAAGTCTCCATTATTTTCAGAAAAAAGGTGTTTTTTTTTATCATTTTCTAAAAATTTTATACTAGTATGAAACGGCAATAAAACAGAGTCCACACTTTCGGGATCTTCTGTAAAGTAGTCATTTATGTCTTTTATATTAACGTCGTGGCTACTAAAACGAGCTATATTTTCGGGTGTAATATGGGAAAATAAATTTGGTAGAATGTGTTCAACATTCATTAAAACCGGTTGTTTTAATTCACATACATCTTCAAGATGACGTGTTGAAGAAAAATCAGTTTCGTATATTTCTAAGTCATCGCCTTTTTTAAATTGATTGGCGATATGTATGTACAAAAACAAGATCACAATAAAAATACATAATGTAATTAATGAATTCATAATATACAATGTTTTGATGGTTTATTGTAGTGTAGTTAACGCAATTTATTCATCGTTTATTTTTGGCGCTAAATAAAACATTGCCTTCGCGTCTTCGTGATCGAGGGTATAAATCAATTTAATAGGATAGTCGCTTTTCATATTTACTTCTATCTCTTTTGAAATTTTACTATAAAGACAAATATTCTTAAGATGAGTTAGACTAAAGCTCATATCAAGTGTCTCACCTTCCTCAATTGCAAAAGCGGTTAAATCATCAATTGGAATATTAACAAACATTTTTCCGGTATCAATGCTTTCAGCATTCATTTCAACCTTTTCCTCAGAACAAGTAATGTTTAATGAATCACCAAACATATTCATTTGGTCAATTAACGTTGAGAATACTGAAGAAGGAAAGGAAATCTCGGCTTGATATTCCATTTCAGGAATACCCATAATTTCGCTATCAATATCGACTAAAGGAATTACATAATTTCGATCATATACATCTGTACTTTCTGATAAAAGATTGATTTCTAGTTTATCACTGTTATCGTCATCTAAAACGAGTCGCAATGTATGACTTTTTTCACGTGTATGTAAAACTTTAAACAAAATATTCGTGTTAATACCAATCATAGTATCATTTTCTACCTTATACGTATCAAACCATTCACAGGGTAACTTAATTTCAAATATAGACACGTGTGAATTATCCATTGCCTGAATGAAC
>ERZ807291.6679-NODE-6679-length-13773-cov-13.540020_pt1 | contig 13773 bp, 16 predicted proteins | sample MGYA00521257_ERZ807291 | MGnify/ENA primary metagenome ERZ807291 (study PRJEB31413, sample SAMN03169783) | marine metagenome | biome: Marine; feature: Water; material: Subsurface seawater | place: North Sea | collected 2011-04-28 | depth 1 m m ...
CATAGTTTTAGTATTCAAGAGGAGATTGCATTTATTTAGCCCATTAATCAAAAATGATAAGCTCTTCAATGAATGAATTAATTGTAGAAAGTTTCGTAATGGCTTTCTCTATCATCCTTTAGCATTCCAGCAGTTTCATCCAAAAATCTATTTCTATCTTCTCTTTTTTTAAATACCCAAATACAGACACTGTTTTTACTGTGATAGATAGCCTTGAGTTCATCATCAATCTCACAAATTTCTTGAGGTATTTCTGTTTGGATACAATACATTTTGACTCCTTATAATTTTGCTTTAGTATACAGAAAGCCTAAATTTTCATTTGTCCTTAAACGAGAGTATAAAATGTATTTTTATGATTGACTGAGAGACCAAAAAATGCCATACATAAATCGATCTGCAACTAATTATGAGATTTCAATCCGTCCATACAAGAATGATTTGTCAGGCGTTGCTAATTATCTTGATAGGCTCAAATTTCAACTATTGACACAAATAGAGCCATTTAAAAATAATCATATATGGACAGCACTTTCACTTCATGGTTTTGGCCCAAATCCATCTGATATATTTAAGCCAGGATTTGTTAATAACAATATTAAGATTGATTCAAATTTACAATGGACCACTTTATGTAATGATCCAGTTATGAGGCCAATCTGTGAGATGATTTTTAAGTTGCCATGTGAATTTGAGAGAATTCGATTCATGAAGCTTGCTGCTGGTAAATCTCTTCGAAAACATACTGATAATATTGATGTAGATATTGAAAAGAAAAAAATTGTCAGGCTTCATGTTCCGATAAGAACAAATGACCAAGTAGTTTTTACTATTTATGAAAATGATGATGATAAGGTCGGCAAAGAGCTAAATTTAACTACTGGTCGTTACTACTACCTTGATGTGACTAAGCCTCATGCAGTAATCAATAATAGTGATATTGATAGATATCATTTAGTTATTGATTGTTTTGTTAATGACGAATTGAATACTATCCTTTAACTTTCTGGAATAAATGGTCTGATTGATTTTTGAACATAAGCTGAAGGGAGATTTGCACTTTTAATGCCATGGTTGATTCTTTCAATATACTCAGCTTGTGGTTGACCATTCTCATTATCAGTTGCAACATAAACGAGGCAATCAATATCGCCATTAAGAGTTGAAACACTCATAATAAACTTTTCATACATTCCCTCTGCTACACTCTCATAGATGTCTAATAATTCGATATCTTTATCACTCAATTTAAATATTTCTCCCAAAACAAAATCATTTAAATTTTGCCTTATACTGGCATATCCTCGAGTATTGATGAACCAAGAATAGTCTGAGAGTCTTCCAGAAGTCAGGTAGCTTGACTCAGGGCAGCGAACAAACATTTGATCTTTCGATAAATTAGACCCATAGCCAAAATAGTAGTTTGATACGAAAGGCATATTTTTTAATCAGAAGTTGGGAATAGAGTCAACACCTTTTTTTATAAGATTTTGAATGTATTCAGCTTTTTGTTTGTAGAAGTTTGACTGTTGAATGTTGTCATTAAAGTCAGACTCATATTGTAAGTCACGCAGTCTTTTAAGCTCTGTATGGCAGTCAATGAGCCTGTCATCCATTCAAATCACCAACTACATCACCATTTTTAAAGACATATTCAGCAGTTTTTACTCCATTCTCATAGAATATAGATGCACCATTCAAAACCCCATTTTTATATTCTTGCTCGGACTCAAGTTGACCATTCTCATTCCATGCCCTTTGTATACCCTCAGGCTTATCATTTTTATAGAAGCCTTCAGAGGCTTTGGTGCCATTGTCATACCAGTAGGTCAGTGATCCCTCCAGTTTGTTTTTGAGATAAGAGCCTTCAGAGGCCTTTTGACCGTTGGCATACCAATATGTTTCAATACCATTTTTAAGGCCATTGTCATAGTTTGTTTGAAGCGTCATTCCATTTTCAAGTAGTTCGGTATTGAGACCATTTTTATTTTTTTTCATAGGATTATTATATTAAAAAATAAAGAACTATTTCTTGAATATTTATTTCCAGCCTTGTTGCCACTTATTTGAGTCTTTTAATTCATTCCAGTCTATTGATTCATTATTCTTTGAAATAATTGCCTCAATTAAACAATCACTAATTAGCTCATTTTCATCATACTTAAGCTCAGAAATCAAAAAATGTTTTTCATTGTTAGTTGGCAAAACTTTAGTCCACTTACTGTTTAATAATTTTTTTGGATTAATCTGATTCATTGACTTATCTATCTTATGGTTTAGTACATTAATTATTTCATATTCAGTTAAATATTGGCTGAATTAAAAGTTATTAATCAATCTCCACTCAATATTCATTAATTCTTCATAGTCCATAGATGTCTTCTCTCTAAACTGCTCAATTGAAGTTGAACTACAAATAAAAACATGAGAAAAAAAATAGGGGTAATTGCGCTTTCATTGGCTGCTTTAGCAGTGGTTTGGCTTCTACTTGGTATGGCTAATATTATCCCATTTTTAATAGAGTTACCTCAAGAAACAAGCACGCGTGCACACGCATCATTGGCTGTGATACTTCTATTGATTGGGTCTTGGGCTTTTTGGAATGAAGATTAAATTTTAATAAGGATGTAATTATGATTAAAACGTCAGATATATGTATTTTAATTTCAGTTGGGGTTGCTTTTGTAACGACAGCTTATCTGTGGTTTCAAGGGGTTGATACAAAACAAGAGGCTTTGTTTACTTCCACCTGGATCCCATCAATTCTAACATTTGCTATATATTTCAAGATAATATCGAGGAAGGAATAACTATGGATGATTCATTAATATTTATTACGGGTATGTTTTGTTTTGTTATGGCAATTATTGGAGCTGTTTTGACTGTCCGTGAGTTTAAAAATATAGAAAATCAAAAATAGCTTTGTAGAATCAAAGTCCTAATATCTAGTGAGTTTTAACTAGATATTAGGTCTGATACGAACTGTAAGTATGATGTAACTTAATCGTCCAATAAAAATGTTGGCATTTTGTAATAGATGTCAAGGTCTTCAATGCTCTGTTCAGTTTCTTCATTTTTTTGTTCTATGCATTTCACTGAGGTCACCATTACGTTTTTAGATTCGGCTTGAAGTTTTGTTATAGGCGGTGAAATAATTCCTTCAACTGTGGTTACTGGCCTCCCGTTTTTGTCATAGAGTGCGCACCTTACATTTGTAGTTGTTTTGCTTTTAATTGATATGTAAGTTGCATCATTTGATTTTAATCTCTGAAAATCAACGCTTTCAACGACAATTTTGTTAGACTCGCCATCAATTGTGCTCATCTTATTGAGTTCATCAGCAAAAGCTATTTGAACTGAAATTAAAGAAATTAAAAAAAATATCTTTCTTGGAATTCTGAAGTTGAATGTTTTGTTAGCTTGATTCATATAGCTCTTTCATGGCATTTAAACCAACCCTTATTGTATTCCCGATTGCTTTGTCATAATCAATAACAGCGGCGCTCGTTGTTGGTCCGCTGATGACAGTGCAAATTGTTCCAGCTCTGTATCCCATTTGAGCACATAAATGAAAAAATAGGCTTGACTCCATTTCCATATTGAGAACTCTTAATCCATCAATATTAATCTTTGAAAGACTTCCCTTGATGTCTGGAAATGTATTTTTTAAACCTTCGATATATCTTGAGGATGGGCCATAAAATCCTGGAGAGGATGAAGTAATACCAACTTCATATTCAACGCCATTTTGTAAAGCCTGGTTTTCCAAGGCATTAGTAACTTCAATTGATGCTTTCGAAGCATAAGGGATCAGTTTTCCTTTGAATCTTGATGAGCTAGGGATAGACTTATTCAATATTTTTTTAGCAGACTCTTCAATTCTTTCAATCACAGGGTCATTTGATGGTTCTTCAAAATAGATTCCAGTGTTGTCAAGGCCAAGCGCATAAGAGCCAATGGCTTGCGAACCAGGAGTGATATCTGACTGAACCCCACCCGATGTTCCAAGCCTTATCAATGTCATTGGCTCACAGTTAGTATTTCTTGTTTTACTCTCAAAATTGAATTCGTGCTCAATAAAGGCCTCTACTAAAGCAATTTCAACGTTATCTGTGCCAATCCCCGTTCCAATGACAGATACTGGTATGCCCTTATATCTGCCTGTAAATGTTAGGTACTCTCTATTTGAAATTTCACGGTCAACAGTGTCAAATTCTTTAGATACGCGTATGGCTCTTGCGGGATCTCCAACAATAAAAATGTTTTGAGCAAGATCTCCTTTTTTTATCCCCAAGTGATAAAGGCGTTCATCAATAATGACAATTTCTGACTTATCAAACATTCACTTAAACTTCATCTTTTGTAAAATATTAATCAATATTATATACATCCAAAGTTATAATTTTTTCTACTAAAGCACAATACATTAAAAAGGGGTGAGTGCCATATGTCTGCTGGACGATTACAATCCAATTCAAAGAGCTCGAAGAGTATTTAAATTATGAATGCTTTCTTAAACTTCCTTGTTCGGCAAAAAAAGTTAGCCCTCCTGTTTACTTTGTCAATTGTCATACTTGGATTTATGACACTACAAAAAATACAGCGTGACACCTATCCTGTCATAGAATTTGACCGACTATCAATCAATACCTCATATCCGAGCGCCTCTCCAAGAGATGTTGAGAAGAATATTACTAATGTTATTGAGAGCAAAATAAAAGGAATTTATGGAATTAAAGAGTTAACCTCAACCTCCTCAGAGGGTTCATCTCGTATCAATATAGAAATTGATGAAGAGGTGGATAATATTCAGGAGGTAAAGGATAGCATTTCTGAGGCGGTCAATGAAATCGAAGACTTGCCTGAGGATGCAAATGATCCAAGAGTGGTTGACAGAACCAGTACGGAGTGGCCAATTCTTACAATTGTTATTGGTGGCGACAGTATCAATGTTGAGACCGCCAAAGCCATTGCAAATAATATTGAGAAAAATCTATCTTTGATTGATGGCGTTTCAAGTGTGAATGTAAGCGGGGATTCAGAAAGGGAAGTTCAAATCAGAATTAATCCAGATAAGCTCTTACAGTATCAGCTCTCTTTTGATCAAGTCAGAAGTGTCATCGCGGATCAAAATGTTCGCTCTGCTATTGGTGATAATAATCAAGGAAGGAATCAAAAAAATATAGTTATTATCTCTGAATATGAAACCATGGAGTCTTTGGAGAATGTTGTTGTAAAGTCTAGTTTTGATGGGCCAACTATTTTATTAAAAGACATTGCAACCATCGATGAGGGTGAAATCGGTTTCAACACAGTTACTCGTATTAATGGAACTAAGGGTTACATTCTTAAAGTTACAAAAACAGAAAAAGCAGACGTTATTAGAACGATTGAAAAAGTAAGGGCGACTTTAGATGTTCTTAAAGAGTCTTATCCTTCAAACCTCAATTTGATTGTTACCGATGACAGATCAAAGCCGGTATCCAATCGATTAAACATTGTAATGAATAATGCTCTAGTGGGACTGGCTCTAATTATGGTAGTTTTGGGCTTATTTTTGTCTTTAAAAACTGCATTCTGGGTTGCTGTGAGCATCCCTGTGACGCTGTTAGGAACTGTAGCTTTTTTGGGCTTCGCAGGTGAAACAATTAACTTGATTTCAACGATTGGAATGGTTTTAGTGCTAGGCCTGGTTGTGGATGACAGCATCATCATAGCTGAGAGTATTCACCACTTCAAAGAGAAGGGTGGTGACGTCTATCAAAATATCGTTGATGGCCTTAAAAGAGTCATTATGCCTGTTATTACGACTATTTTAACTACTGTCCTTGCCATATCTACTGTTCTATTAGTCAGCGGCACTACAGGAAAATTTATATACATATTGCCCATTACTGTTATCTGTGCACTAACGTTTTCATTACTTGAGGTAAGCATCGCCTTGCCGGCTCATATGTCTGGTAGTGAGGCTAAAAAACAAAAAACATGGTTTAAACCCGTCGAAAGGTGGTTTGAAAAAGCATTATTAGTAATTCTTAGGTGGCGCTTTATCATTTTGAGCCTGTTTATTGCTCTTCTTGCTTTTAGTGCTTATATAGGAACAAAAGAAATTTCTTATATCCAGTGGCCATCGAGCGGAACCAATTCAATAAATATCAGAGTGCAGACTCCTCTTGGAACTCCAGTTGAGACAACAGAGCAGTCCATCATCAAAATTGATGAGATTATTATGGATAAGGTTGGCTCAAATCTAGACTTTTTTACAAGCACAATTGGATCAAGAGGATCTAATCGAGCGGCTATTGCAATTACGTTGATTCCAGCTAATGACCGTGAAGTTACTGCCAAAGATATTATAGAAATTCTAAAGGCAGAAACAGAAGATATTGAAGGCGTTTCGAGGATTAATTTTAGGACAAATAGGGGTGGCCCTAGAGGCGCTCTTGATATTGAGTTAAGTTTAATCGGAAGCAATGACGAGCAGCGTCAAGCAGCTGTCGATCAGCTTGAAATAATTCTTAATAGCTTCGAGGGTGTAAGCGACATTGATCGTGATGATGATTTAAGCAAAAATCGAATTGAAGTTTTGTTAGATTATGAGTCAATGGCAAGATTAGGTATTCAATATCAGCAGGTTTATAGTCACTTAAGGACGATCTATTCCGGCATGGATGTTTCTGATGTTGAGTTTAATAATACTAGCTTAAACGTGAAAATGTATCTTGGTGATAGTAATTATTCTGATGATTATATTACGAAAACCTCGATCAGAAATAATCAAGGAAGAATGATTCCAATGTCTCAATTTGCAAATGTTATTGAGACTCCGGGTGATCCAAACTATAAGCATTTGAATGGTGAGCGAGTTGTTAAAGTAAGCGCTGCGGTTGAAGATTCAGTAACTACCGCACAATCTGTCTCAAAAAGAGCACTTGATGAGCTCGATTTGATTAACAATTTTCCTGAAGTTCGTGTCATAGAAGGTGGAAGCTCCTTAGAAGCAAAAGAAGCCTTGAGTGATTTTTCTTTGGCGCTTGGTTTTGCTGTATTTGGAATATATATGCTTATTTCGCTTCTTTTTAATTCATACTCTCAGCCATTATTAGTTATCCTTAGTATTCCTTTTGCTTTAATTGGTGTTGTTTGGGCTTTTTTCTTTCATTCTGAGACATTTAGCTTTTTCGTTTTGCTTGGTGTCTTGGCATTAGTAGGCGTTGTTGTAAATGACTCGTTAGTGATGATAAGCCATCTAAATTTCATTAAGAAAAATAAAGATATGGATGGTTCATCAATCGAGTGGATTGCAAAGGGCGCAAAAGACCGCCTAAGGGCGGTAATATTAACGACCCTTACAACGCTTGCAGGTGTTCTGCCTCTGATTTATGGCTTTGGAGGTAAAGATGCATTCTTACAGCCAATGGTTATGGCTCTTGGCTATGGGTTATTATTTGGAACTTTTGTGACTTTAATACTGCTTCCTTGTTTGTATTCAATTAATCTTGATGTCTCCAACTGGTTTTCGAGGTTAAAGACCAGGTTTCTTTAAATTTACTCTCCAAAAAAGTCATTTTTTCTGCCATCTGTAAAGTCTCTAGACAAGAACTTTGTTAGTCCAATAATTGACCACCAAAATGCGCCGTACAATATCACTTTAAGGCATAGCAAAATGTCCTTATAAATGAATCCTATAGCTATAAGCGTTAGAATAAATAGCGTTATGAGAAGCTTATTCATTATCTAATTATATTTAAGTTATCTTGAAAGTTTGTCAAACTTATATTCTAATTATTGTCTTAAAAATCAAAAATATTATGAGCAATCTTTTTTTTAAGCTCAGTAAAAAGGTCTACAATAATTTATTCAAATTTGAAAGAGTTTGAATAAATTTATTAATTACATACTAAACAAAAGGAGGGGTAGCGATGAAGTTATTTAAGAGATTTCATTCTATTAGATTAAGTAAAGTAAGATCAATGCCTTTAGTAATTGGTCTGAGCTGTTTTTTAACATTAGGCCTGTCTTCACAGCCTGTATTTGCTGATGGTCATAAATCATTTGAAATAACCATTCTTCATACAAATGACTTTCATGCCAGATTTAGACCAATAAGCAAGTATGACAACAACTGTTCAGCAGAAAATAATGCCGAAGGTAAATGCTTTGGAGGTTCTGCTCGCTTAATTTCAGCGATTGAAGATGCACGCTCTAGACACAAGAATACAATCTTGCTGGATGGCGGTGATCAGTTCCAGGGAACCCTTTTCTACACCATGTATAAAGGGAAAGTAGCAGCAGAAATGATGAATAAGATGCAATACGATGGTATGGCAGTTGGTAATCATGAGTTTGATGATGGGCCAGTAACATTAAGGGCTTTTATGGATACTGTGAACTTTCCAGTATTGATGGCGAATGCTAATGTAGATCTCGAGCCTGAGCTCAAAGACAAATTACAAAAATCAACCATTATTGTTAAAGATAACCGAAAGATTGGACTTATTGGTGTCGTGACTGAGGATGTAGTTGATATTTCTAGTCCTGGCGATAACATTATCTTTACTGACGCTATTACTGCAGTTCAGGCTGAAGTCGATGCGCTAACTCAGCAAGGCGTTAATATCATTATCCTTTTATCTCACTCTTCATATGCAATTGATAAGGAGATTGCAGCTAATACAACGGGTGTTGATGTGATTGTAGGTGGCCATGATAATACTTACTTGTCTAATGTTAGTGACAGGGCAAAGGGTCCTTATCCAACCGTTGTAAATGATACTCAGATTATCCAAGCTTATGCGTATGGAAAGTTTCTTGGCGAGCTTTCAGTTGTCTTTGATGACAAAGGAGAGGTTGTATCTGCAACTGGTGAGCCAATCACAATTGATAAATTAATTAGTGAAAATAGTGACGTTGTTGCTCGCCTGGATGAGCTTGAAGTGCCAATTAACGAACTCAAAGAAAGAGAGGTCGGTAGTGTCTCTAGTGAGTTAAATGGAAACAGGGCAGTTTGTAGAGTCCAGGAGTGTGATATGGGTAATATGATCGCTGACGCAATGAGGCATGCTGTAATGGATAAAGGCTATACAATAGCACTTATGAATTCAGGTGGCATTAGAGCTTCGCTTGATTCTGGCAAAGTCACTCTTGGAGAGGTTATGACGATTTTGCCCTTCCAGAATACTTTGGCAACCTTTAAGGTTACAGGGAAACAGCTGCTAACTGCTATTGAGAATGGTGTTAGTGAGGTTGAGGATGTTGCTGGAAGATTCCCTCAAGTCTCAGGAATGCGCTTTACTTTTGATGCAAGTAGACCTGCTGGTGATAGGGTAACTTCAATTGAGACTCAGGATGAGTATGGCTGGAGCAACTTAAATCTTTATGGAACCTACGGCATGGTATCAAACAACTTTATCCGGGGTGGTGGCGATGGATACAAGGTATTCCGCTCTGCTTCTGATATTTATGACTTTGGTCCTGACTTAGCAGACGTGGTTGCTGACTATATTGGCGCAAATCCAGGTTATTCTGGTTATACCGATGGTCGAATTAATCAAGAGTAGCTAAAAATCAATTAACTAGATGAAAAGGGCCAACACCATGTTGGTCCTTTTTTATTGGGTGTGCTCTGAGATAAAAGTTTCTGCTCTATCAAAGATTAACTCTTTGCGTTCTGGGGAAAGCCTATCAAGAAATGTAGCCTGCAGGGAAAGTCTTGGATTAGACTGATAGAAGCTTCTATTTTTTTCGATAAAACGCCAATAGAGTCCATCAACAGTGTCACACCAATCACCCCTTTTATAATTACTCATTTTTAAGAAATAATTTGATCCACAGGTATAAGGCTTAGTAGACATGAGCCCACCATCTGAATAGGTTGCCATGCCAAAAACATTGGGCACCATAACCCAATCTGAAGAGTCAATATACATCTCCATGAACCAACGGTATATCTCTTTAGGGTCTATTTCACAAAGATTCATAAGGTTGCTGATTACCATAAGTCTTGGTATGTGATGATTGTAGCCATCCTGAAGTGCGGTTTTAATGGAGTCATCAAGAGGTAGAATGCCCGTTGAGGCTTCGTACCAGCTGTCAGTTAATTTGCCAGTGTGGCCCCAGTAATTGCTGTTAAGCTGGAAATCACCTTTTTCTTGATAAATACCTCGGATGAATTCTCTCCATCCCAAAACCTGCCTAATGAAGCCCTCAAGAGAGTTCATAGGGATTTGAAATTCATCAGCACTTTCAAGCAGTATTTCAAGTATATTTTTTGGTGAAAGAAGTCCAATATTCATAGATGCGCTAATACAGCTATGAAACAAAAAGTTTTGACCCTCTAACATGGCATCTTCATAGACACCAAAGTTAATCATCCTATTTCTAATAAAGTCCAAAAATTGTTCATTAGCTTCTTTGCGAGTGACTGGGAACCACGGATTATCAAGAAATCCAGGATGTTCATCAAAATGCTTATTGATGAGAGTGCAGATTTCATCGTGGTACTTAGAAAGGTTTGGTTTAGGTAGCTCTGGAATGACTGTCTTTGCAGGGATTTTCTTTCTATTTTCTTGATCAAAGGACCATTTACCTCCAGCAGGCTTTTGGTTTTCATCAAGCAATATATTAAATTTTTTCCTTCCTTGCTGATAAAAGTTAGCCATCCTAAATACTTTTTTATCTTTATGTAGTGAGTGAAATTCTTCTCTAGAAAAGAGGAAGTTAGGAGATTGGTGAGAGACCATCTGGATATTAGATTTATTTATACCTTCTAGAAGTTCTTTTTCAAAATCTTTGTCTTCAATTTCAAAGTGATTGATTTCCTGAATATTGTTATCAATTATGAATTTTGTAAGGTGATCTGAATATGATTGACCCTCCTGACGATCATCAAGCTGAGTGTAGTGAATTGAAATATTATGAGACTCTAATTCGTCTTTATACTCCCGCATTGAACAAAGAAAGAGGTATAGCTTAAGTTTATGATGTTTTTCATAGGTACAAAGGTGGAAATCTTCTGACATGAAGACATCGCTACAACCCAGGTTTTTTAGGATTTCAGGCTCAAAAAGCTGATTACCAAGAATTACAAATACTTTGTTCATTGGTTGATAATTTTAGTTAATTCAAAATAAATTAGAATAGTAATTTATAAATCTTTTTTTGCAATAAGTATCCACTTCAAATAATGAGATAATATCTCTAAATTATATGATTTAACTTCACTCACACGCTGAAAAATCTAAATGCAAAACAATACATCAAAACCCTATGTTTGTGTCATTGGCGGCTTAAATATTGATCTTCAGGGCTCATCAAATTCACCCCTAGTATTTAACGATTCAAACCCAGGTGAGATCGAAATGTCGGCAGGAGGGGTTGGCAGGAATATTGCAGAAAATATGGCGAGAATTTCAATTCCTTCTAAGATTCTTTCTTATGTGGGAGCGGACGCTCTGGGCGACTTTGTAATTAACAAGACAACGACAGCAAATGTTGATACTTCTCTATTAATTGAGCATAGCACTCTTCCAACTAGCCAATACTTGTCATTACTTGATGACAACAACGATATGTTGGTTTCTATCTCTGATATGCGAATTATTGATGAAATGACAATTCAAGACATTAATAACTGGAAAGATACCTTAGACCATTGTGATGCAATTGTCATCGATACAAATATTCCAGTTGAAGTAATTGAGTATATTGTTGAAAAATATAACCATATACCGTTATTTTTAGATCCAGTTTCCTTTGCTAAAACCTCCAAAGTTCTTCATATTATTGGAAAATTTCACACTATTAAGCCTAATAAATTAGAGGCTGAGCTCATCTCTGGTATTTCCATCAAGGATGACAAGAGTATGTTGGATGCTGCTCAAAAAATATTTGAAAAAGGCTGTAAGCAGATTTTTATTACGCTGGGAAAGGATGGGGTTTTTTATTATGATGGAGAGGAGTATGGACATTATTTGCATAAAGGGGTCAATGTAAAAAGTGCTAATGGTGCTGGGGATGCCTTTACCGCCGGGGTTGTTTATGGTTTTTTAAATCTTAATAGCATTAAAGAAACAGCAAAGTTTGCCTCTGCTGCTGCAGTAATTGCTTTACAAAGCAAAAATACGATAAGTGAGAACTTATCGGAGCATAATATTAAATTACTATTAAAGGACGAAATGTAATGAAATTCAGTGACTATCTTGATGTTCACCCAGATGTAGAAGAGGCAATTAAAAATGGAGAGCCAATTGTCGCACTCGAGTCGACTATTATTTCTCATGGAATGCCTTACCCTAAGAATATTGAAACTGCCATGATGGTTGAAGAGACAGTTCGATCTAACAAAGCTGTGCCAGCAACAATTGCAATTATTAATGGCAGGCTGAAGGTTGGCCTTACTCACGAAGAGATTGAGTTTTTAGCGACTAATGATGAGGTTAGAAAAGTATCTCGAAGAGATCTTGCAATCACAGTCTCTCAAAAGCACTCTGGCTCAACGACCGTTGCAGCGACAATGATCATCGCAAAGCTTGCTGAGATAGCAGTATTTGCTACTGGTGGAATTGGAGGTGTTCATAGAGGAGCTGAAAAAACATTAGACATTTCAGCTGACCTGGAAGAGCTGGCCAATACAAACGTTTGTGTAGTGTGTGCTGGCGCTAAAGCAATTCTAGACATAGGCCTCACACTTGAGTATCTTGAAACTAAAGGCGTTCCTGTTATTGGATATAAAACGACTGAATTGCCCGCCTTTTATTCATCAGAGTCAGGCTTTGATGTTGATTATAAGATTGACTCTGCTCTTGAGATTGCTGAAATATTAAAGACTAAATGGAGCCTGGGCGTTGATGGTGGGGTTCTTGTAACTAATCCTATTCCAGTTGGCTACGAGCTTGAATCAAGCATCATGAATGAGGCTATAAATCAGGCTATTATTGAGGCAGAAAAAGAACATATAACAGGAAAAAAGATTACACCATTCCTTCTTTCAAAAGTTAGTGAAATTACTGAGGGTAAGAGTTTGGATGCCAACATTAAATTAATTCAAAATAACGCTAATTTAGCTGCCAAAATAGCGCTCCATTACTCGAAACAAGATTAGTTACTTCTCTCTAACGAAAAAATTAAACATTAATATCAGTCCAATCACGAAAAGGATTAGCATGATCAGAATGCCTTGGTCAGATTTAACGTAATGATTAACAAATAACTGTGTTTTCGTTTTTAAGTTTGACTCATCATTATTAATGCCGTCATCGCCATTTGAAACATCAGACTCTGGAGAGGCGAGTTTGATTTGAATCAGTTCTTCAATTTCTTCCTGAGCCTTTTGAGTTGCCTCATCCTGCACGATGACCTCATCATCATCCAAAAAGCGAGGTGTCTCATCCTCATTAATTTGCTCAGTATTCAATGAATTAAGGGGTAACTGTTGATCCCTATCATCACCGCCTGCATAGGCTAAAGAGTTTATCCCTAGTAAAAGAATTGAGATTAATAAAGCATTTTTCATGAGTCATATAATGATATACCTTTACTGAAAAATTATCACGCTATCTGATTTAGATATTGGAGAAATATTGGTCTAATTCTGTTACTATATTAATACATTAATCGGAGAATACTTATGGCAACTTATGAATGTGATAATTGTGGAATGGGTGTAAATGCGACCTGCGCTAAGTGTGATGAACCTCTCAAGGATGATTCACTCAAACTTGATGATGGAAGTTCAGTCCAAATCTCAAAATGTCCAAATGGCCACGGGAAAAT
>ERZ807291.6685-NODE-6685-length-13768-cov-6.059141_pt1 | contig 13768 bp, 12 predicted proteins | sample MGYA00521257_ERZ807291 | MGnify/ENA primary metagenome ERZ807291 (study PRJEB31413, sample SAMN03169783) | marine metagenome | biome: Marine; feature: Water; material: Subsurface seawater | place: North Sea | collected 2011-04-28 | depth 1 m m ...
GCTGTATTTGTTTACAAACAAGCGAACGACGTGAGAGCCAATAAATCCGGCACCTCCAGTGATGATGATGTTCCTATACATTTATCTATTTTTCGAGGTTCCACTCCCAAGCATAGCATTCTTGAGTTTAACTACTTTATGAAAATTCCTTCCTAACCATTTCTTAAGTGTCCCGTCTCCCTCTTTATCCGGAAACCAATCTGTGGTTCGTGGTGCCGCTAATTGCCTTACGTGCTCCGTGAAAGCATATGTAGCAATAGAAGTACGATAGTTTCCTTCAGGGAAATTCGTGGGATCATAGCCGTGTAAAGTGTAATCTCCGCACTGTTGAATTATTAATGTATTGAAATCAACTTCAAGGTTAGCTGTTTCATCAGTACGCAAATCCCGGATTTTTAAGTGACCTCCATATTCTGGCTTCCAATCTTTATTCAGATATAACAGCAGGTTCATCTCTCTCCACCAATTTTTATGGAGAGGATGGTAGTTATAATCCAAATGCATATCTAAAAAACTATTTTTCTTACCTTGATGAAGTCCCCCTCCATGATTATTTGGATCAACGAAAGTTGTCTTTCCTGATAAAAAACTCAAAAACCTATTCATCTTTTCACTTCTCAGGTCTTCATATAATTCTCTAAATAATTCACCTAATTCAAAATAATGACTCTTTTCAAACTTATTACCAGCGAACATATAATCGCGGCTTTTATTATTTAGCTCTGGAATATTATTTCTGAGCATCATTATTTTATCCTCATCACATATGTTTTTAATAACAAGATGTGGAAAAGGTTTTGCTGTCAAATAAGAAGATCTTAATTCTTTTTTATTCCTTTCAATGAATTCCCAATTTATCATGACTGTAATTTATTTCTTAGTTTTTCTTGTGACAACGCCCAATCACTGTAAAAGTCGTACTCGACTCTGTTTTCATCGAAACTTCTATTCCAAAATTTTAATACTTTCATTTCAAATTCCTGATCATTATCGAAAAAACAATTTGTAGGTATTTTTAGTGTTGCCATTCCAGAAGCACGCCTTGTGAGGACCAATCTTCCACTCATTAAGGATTCAATTATTGGCATACCGAAACCCTCACACATGCTTGGGAAAACGCTAAAATGACAATTGGAAAATAACCAATTCAAATATGGTTGCTCTAATGACGAAAAAGAAGTTACGTTTATACAATCTTCAAAACGAGTTGAATTAGTAACAACTACAAAATGAAGCTCCTTATTTTGTTGAACTAACTTCTCTATCAAATCAAAACGTTTCCTTTCTTCATCTCTAGAAACACACAAGATAAATTTATGCTTTACCCCTGGATTTAATCTTAACGAAGTCTTTAGGTCAAACATATTTTCTGTAACTGTAATATCACGCGAACCATAATGGTGCCTTAGTCTCTCTCGTGAATATTCGCTCACCGTAAGCACATGCCTACTCATTAAATACGATATGCGATAAAGCATGTCTTTGACGATCCAATTACTGCCTACAAAATAGTTTTTGTAGTCCTTAAAAAGGACATCGTGAATTGTTACAATAGAGTAATTTACAAGAAACGGTGAAATAATATATTGAAAATGTACATAATCATAATTACCCGTCAAGAATAACCTTGGGAAATCTAATAGCAACCGGCCTATGCTCGATTTGAAATATAGCTTAACAACCTTGGCATCATCACCAAAAATGTCTTTCAACCTGACGGCATCATACGCAGCAAAGGTTATATCTAAACCATTATTATCCTTGTACATTCCACGTATATAACTAGTGGTTCCCTGATAATATCCTTCATCGAACACGTGGGCGTCAACTAATATTTTCAGCATAAATCATCCATTGATAAAAAACATAGCACAACATACACGTAAGGTGTTTGTTGGTGGCTTAAAATAAGTAAACAAATAAAGTATCGCAAGCAATTCCTAAAGCATTTTTAAGTAATTTTTTTCAGTTTTTCAATATTCAATTCCAATATTATCTAGTACATAGTATGACATGATTTAATTGAGTTTAATCGTACTATTATCATTAAAAAAAGCAAATAATACATAGCAAAGTCTGGTATATCGGTACCTATCATTTGGATAATTAAACCAACTGAAAATACTTTTAAATATTCATCTTTTTTGTAAATAAATATCTCCACTGTAGAGAGAATAAACGCAAAAAAACCTATAATACCTAACTCAACCAATTGTATAGAATAAAATGCGTCAGTAATGTAGTAATACGTAGCAGAACCCACGACTACGCCTTCCGTCAAGTTTGTTAGATACCCTAAGCCATGACCCCACGGTCTAGATATGAACATCTTTAGACCTGTTACTATAAATCCTGAACGCTGCTGTAATGGATTATTGCCTCCGAAGTTAAATATGTCGTCATAAAGATCCAGTAGCTCATCAAAAAATAATAGTCCCGCGAAAAGCGCTAACCCTGACAAACCGATTAGTAACCTAATTCTAGCAACCTGATAATAATGATAGATAACTATAATCAAACCGGTCAAAATACCTCCACGAGATAGCGATAATCCTAATAACAACAGACTAAGTACAATTGTCAGACTTCGTATTAGACCTTTTTCAGAATATCGAAATGCATAAACTAAACTAATATTAAGGAATAAACCGAAGATTCTTGGATCATAAAAAGGACCCGTAACTCTCACCAAATCTGCGAGCGAAGGAATGAATTCACTTTTCGTTTTGAAAACCTTTCCTGACCCAAGTAATTCTAAGCTAATGGTACTATATTCGGTAGTCAGCAATATTAAGATAGTGGCAAGGCCCAAATTGAAAAATACGAATAGAAATACTTTAGCATTTATTGTGATTTTATTGTGCGCCATACAAACAAAGAATAACATTGGAATAAACCGTTTTATAAAGGTTGGTGTACTCCATGAGCTGGCTAGAAGGAGCGATAAAAACATACAAAAAACATAAATAATTGTATATTTTCGTTTAATACTTAGACGCAAATTTGGGATCTTTAGACATAAAATAAATGGCAAATAATTAACTAAAAAATTTAAAATGTTATATACGCTATTGTTTCCCGATGCAGAATAACCCACAATTACCCTGCTATATATTATCAATATCAATAACACAGTGATATCATATTTCACAACCAAAGTCATGTAGCTCATGCCCAGAATCAAGATTGTTAAATATAGAATCACCTCCGAGCTTACTCCGTAATAAGTAAGAATGTAAGCTAATGAGCCTAGAATACTAATTGCACCTGTTGCCATAGAGGAAACAGAGAGATATTTAATTGTTCGTAGCTGAATTAAATCAGTAGTCATTTCCAACTTGCTTCATATATCTACAACACGAATGATTCACGGACGCTATTTCTTTTTATACAGGTTATGACTGGTATACATTCCTTTCATATTAAGCTCCTTATAAATAACCGATCCAGGGGCAATGGTAATACTACTCGCGATTTTTGCACTTGGACTGAAAATACAACCGGATCCAATAAATATGTCGTCTCCAATAACAATTGCGCCTACAATAATATTTCTATTTATATCATAACCGTGCGTCCAAAATTCAGAACCATTACCACCAACAACAACGTTATTTCCTATTGTAAGTGATCTCGTTAAATCCACATAGTTCTTTCTAAGCAATTCACTCCGTCTCCCTAAAAATAAATTTTGCGAGCTAAAATCGAAGGCAACCTCGTGATATTTTGCTTTCTTCTCTGGAGCAAAAATACCGTTGTGCGACTGAATTATTGCCAATTCATCTAAGTGCAACATGTGTAAATGCTTAAAACGATTAAAGCGTCTGATAATTGATCCTTGTTTCATGACTAAATCTTTGGCATCTATCCAATTAAAACTACCTATTTGTGCATCTTGCATCAGTATATTTCCTGAAGAAATATAATTGAACAATCCTACAGATGAACTAAAAGAGACTTTATAACCGGGAATGCGGTTGAGTAACCAAATTCTCATTTGACGAACTGGAACGAGTGTAATTAAAACACTAATGAGGCCCTTCGCACTAACTTTTATCATCCTAATTTATCCTTCATGATACCATACTCTACTTGAAAAACTAAACGAGGGTTAATTGGTGTCGTACCTTTATGATAAGCAAAGGTGTCTTCAAAAAAAGCTGAACCCGCTTCGCCAACTATTTTTACAGACCTATTATTAAACCATCGCTCTGCAACATCATTATTCAACCTTCGGTTTAGTATAGTTTTCCAACTCCTTTTTCTATGCGAACCGGAAATCACAACATGCGGTCCAGTTTTATCGTCAACATCATTTAGATAAATGAAAAGCTTTAAGAACTTAACATCATCAATATCATAATGATATCCGTAATAATGAGTTTCTATGATATCTCCGTCCTGAGTTAATAATGGAAAGGACCACCAGATTGTCGTATTATGAACCACAGGTTCTACTCCCAAATACGACCGAGCAATATTCAATATTTTATTTGACTTTACTATATCATCGACTTCTTTCCAACCTTCGATATCGCCATAGTCGTATTGGCATTCATCAAGATGGGGATTTTTAGGGTTGTAATAATCGACTTTAATTAATTTAGCTCTATCCCCTTTCGCAATTACCGAATGGTTCTGGCATCGATCAATCAACTTTTGTAAGTGTGATTTTGATAGAGTAAAATCCTTGAAATAACCGAGCTCCCGAATGGATTCTAGTGCACTTTCATGATCTAATTTCGGGAATAAATCGTTGTTGATATCCGCTAACTTATCATTGTGTTGAAAGCTTCTTAACGCTAGCAACAAAATTCGCCTCGTGAATCTAATAGCAACTAATTTTCTTAATACTGCAGTTTTAGTCATAATATGATTTTATTTACAAATTCTAACATAGGTTTAGATCGAATTCATATTTTAGCCTAGATGCGATTACTTTTAGCATCAGCCAAACAAAAGTCAATAACCTTCTGAAAACCACGAACCAAATTGTCCTTATTGGAAGCCTCCAAAACATTAGGCATTGTCACTACATCTGTAAAAACTCCTTCATGCGAATTATCTAAAATAGAACGAATTGCCTCCAAATTTGAAGAAATTGCCTTATCTAACAATAAATCTTCAAGAGTATTAATAGATCTCAACTTTTCTATAGTTATGTGATTACATTTTGGCAATACGTTAAAAAACATCTTAACAAATGTGAATGACGGTACACCAAGATATGCCGCCTCATAGGCTATCGTACCGGAAACAGTAAATACTCCCAAAGAAGATTTTATTAAAGTTTGTGTGTCGCAATTCTCTTCAATTAATACGACGTCTGCCATTTGTTTCACTTTCTTGTAAAATAAAAACGATCTATCACCTATAGCGTTCGAGTGTTCCTTTACAACTAACTTACATTTGGACGGCAAACACCGATGAAGTACCTGAATATTTTTTAATTGGTCATCGTAGAATCTGCCCAAAACATCTATCGACGACTCAGGTTGCTTGTGTAAAGCATAAAGAAAATACCGCATTTCCGCGATATCTAAAGTCGTTGATTTTCGAATAAAATTATACATTAATTTATTAATTTCTTCACCAGCACCATAGATTAGTCGAGTCCACCAGTCCGTGCCATTGGTAGGGCTTTCTGAATCAATATTTTTTTTCGTTATGAAGTTTCTTAAACGGACTACTTTAGAGCTTAGACTCTTCGCGTTAAGGAGTTTCTGATCATTAATTTTAACATAACTCGGCTTTTCCCAGACAGGAAGTTCTAGTCCATGCGTAGCGCACGACATACCGCCACTATTAAATAGTTTCTCTTGACTTTCTCCCTCAAAAAACCCAAATCGCCCAGATGGAAATCGTACAGTATGTGGAGCTAAATAATAAAGGTCATATCTTTTTGCTATCTTGCTAATTATCCTTTCATGAGACCATGTGGATTCCCCAAATATGATGGTTATATCTAGTCGACTTAAAGCATTATCAATACAAACCGCTAAAGATTCTAAGTAGGTTTTCGCCTCACTAGGTTTGTACCGTAGAATTCTGTCCGAGAAAATCAATTCATTTAAAGCAATATCACAATGACTGTATATAGATGTTTCAAAAGACGCTGACATCGGCATGTATATAATGTTCTCATCCTGAACTCCAGCTGCACACAATTTCTTTTTGTCGAATTCCGATACAACAAACCAATATACCATATTTAGTCCCTGTAATTCCCTCGCTATGGCCAAAAAGACATCCGTTAGGTGGAAATTTGCCACAAATGCAATATTACTCATATTTATCTAATATAAATTAACTTATACCCTTATTTAGAATATCTAATTTTAGCACATATTTGGACAATTAATACCCTGTGATAATTCAATTGAATGCCTTGTCTTTTTTGACCTTCTTTACGCCTCTATTATTACCGCTTACAGTAGCAATTAGCAATATATTTTGTACAATTCCAACTACTAACATTATTACCAATATACCCCTAACCGTGTTCGGCCTCAAAATAATCATCAATATACCATATATTGCAACAGTTATTGAAGAGTATATTAGAATTACTCTGTTTCTATTTTCACTTGAATAAAAAGCCTCAAAAAAAGCACTAAAACACCATGTTACAGTGTAAAAAAGTAAAATACTAAAATCGATAAAACCAAACGGTGGAGCTGACATAATGTCGGTACTCGTAATCAACTGATATAAGAAAAGTACACCAAGGCAACCTAAAGTAATTGCCATAGAATAAATCCTCATAACCCCTCCTCGAATCACAGTTGCAGCATCACCTTTGTAAATCCTTTCCATTAATATCGGCGTAATTGCTAGATGCATTAACTGTATAATGACAATAATTCTTGACCAAAAGAAAAAACCGCTAGTGACGTTCTTCTCAAGGCTTGAAAATGAATAAATCTTAGCAAAATTCATGACGACTAACGAAAAAAGCGTACTCAATAATAACGGCCAACTATAGATTATACTTTTCCTAATAAACAAAAGTGCTTTACCTAAACTGACATTGCCAGAACGACTCTTCCTAAGTGAAAAATACAACGCGAAAAGCACCAGAATTATATTGCTGATAAAAAAATACTCTAATTTTAAGTCAACGTTAGATAAATAAATAATACCTAATATTCCAACGGTAACTGTCCTTACTATTAAACTAATTAAGTTATGGAAAGCTGGAAAACCGCGTACAATAAAAGTTTTTGCATATATGGTAAGCAGTGTTAAACTGACAGTTTGAATCAAAACGAATGTTGCCATTCTGTCTATCAGGCAAAGAAACGATGAGGCTAAATATGATAAAATAATAAGCACCAATCCAACAAGTGAAATCAAATAGATAGAGCCTATTACATCATTTTGAAGATTCTTATTCTCAAGTCTAAATCCACTAAAAGTAATGTAACTTTTTACTCCCATATCTGAAAAAGCGAGTACCAACAAGCTAAGACTTAAAATGTACTCCAGACTTACATACATGTTTTCGTTCTGAAACACGTATAAAATCAATAATGGGCTTAAAAAAGATAACCCCTTATCGCCTAATTGCAGCAAAAGCGAAACTTTGGCGCTTTCCTTGAGTCGCATTAGCCTATCCAAAGTACTAATCGTGTTTGTTCGACCTACGTATAATACAGGACAACTGGAATACGTCAGTGAGTAACCTTTCATCTTGTGGATCAAACCGACGTCTATTTAAGAACCACGTGGCCACTTTTGAATAGCCAAGTACTAAAGCGATTGAATCCTTTGCTTTCTGAGAATCCTGATGAACTATGTCACGTATATATTGGCCTAGAGGTCCATTAAATATCAAGTATAAAGTTCTTGATACAGCTTTCTGTCTTGATGCGAGGTGCAATGGAAGATCCGTCTTAAAAGCTTCCCGAAGAAAAAACTTATTTACTTTTTCCACTTTCATTGAATCAAATTGAGAGGTGCCCTTGTCGAACGCAGTTGCCTTTTTAAATGGTAAACCGGAAGAAAATCTTGCCAATCGGATATCGTAAAAAGGTAGACACATATTTGTTTCATTAAACATCGCCATATCCTGCAGGTAATGCATATCGGATGTGAATTGCGTACCCCAGCGAAATTCAGTTATTTGATTGTACAAATCTCTTTGGCTTGAAACTTCCACCTTAAATAGTTTTGAATTATTGATGACTTCGTATTCCACAATTCCTGAACCCTTATTCTCGGCTCCTAACATGTATTTTCGCACATATTCTTGAGGATCCCAAAAATATCCTAATCTAGCTAAGCCTCTAATGCTTCTGTGATTACTTCGAGATAGGCCATCCAGGATTTTAGTAAAAAAAGCTGATTTATTCTTAGCACTAGAATATAAACTTTGAAACTGACTCTTTTCTACGTAGTCAAAAAATAAATTGTCTATCCAATTAATGGCGGGCGTATGAAGTCTCGAGTCTTGCCCAGCAAAATAACATGAATCTCTACCAGCCGATAAATTACCATAAATAAGAGCACCATGATAAGGAGAGTTCATTTGAACCACCTCTGTTTCAAATTTTTCTACCATGCTCTTGCAATTAGGATCAACTTCAATCGACTCAATTTTAGTTCCGAAGCGCTCTGCTACATCCCTGGCATAAGGAGTTTCATCTTCCGAAGTGCCTTTTAATTTAAAAGTGACAGCACGTAGATCCATGTGCGCTGTTTTAATTTCGTTCAAAGACGCCAGCATTACTGAGGAGTCTATTCCGCCACTTAATAGGACAATATTAGAGTTCGACGCCATATTTTCATGTACATCGATGATATTTTGACGCAATAACTTAACGCATTCTTCCGTAGTATCTAAGCTATCATACTTCAATAATTTCAATCCAAAATTATGCGAAATAATCGGCATATTTAATTCATCAAAAGTGACTACATTACCCATTTTTACTTCCGATATTTCGTGATAAAAAGTATCACCATCAATGAGATAGCAGAGTTTTCTTTTTCTCCTCAATGCCTCGATATTAAGGGAGCGCGGCACTTTAAAATCATACAAGGCATTTCCTACTGTAATTACATCATGATTTGTTGAATAATATATAGTTTTAGCCCCTGCAATATCCCTAATCAGCCAGGTCGATAAATTATTTACATTCCATAAAACTATAGCGTAATGTCCACCTATAAAACTAGTCATCCAATCATTGGTTAGTGTTCTATCTATAACTCTTTTAATAAAATCAATTAAAGACGAACTCTTTTCTTGGAGTTGATTGTTTGTTTTTGGTGAATCAATTATGAGTCGATAATCTTTATACTCGAAGTAGAATTCACTACTCTTTTTTGAAAAATATATGCCCTCCGATGACTTACGGTTTATTTGTAAATACATATTATTCGAATCTATCTCCCTTTAAATAACTTTTCACTGCACTTGTGCCTATGAAGGACTTTAATTCCTTAGGGTGCATCCCAAATCCTGGCCTAATACTCCTCACATTATCTTCGGTAATGATTTCACCTTTTTTAATATCTTTCACCACATATAGAGATCTACTAAACGCTCTTCCTTTTATCTGTTTTTGGGTAGGTTCATAACTTACAACCCCCACTGCCTTTTCTGCCTCTCTTACAGCTTTTACCATCTCAGTAAACTCTTTTTCATTCATTGAAAACGAAGCGTCGGGGCCACCAATCGACCTATCAAGGATGAAATGCTTTTCAATGATTCTTGCTCCCAAGGTAGTGGCAACAATTGGCACTGTACTACCTAAAGTATGATCAGATAAACCCGGGATAACATCGAATCGCTCTTTGAAAGCAGGTATCATGGCCATGTTTGCCTCTTCAATAGGGGCAGGATAACTCGAAGTACACTTCAGCAACGCAATGTTATGGTTTCCCATACGCTGACAAGCATCGAGGGCTAATTCAATGTCCTCAGAAGTTGCAATTCCAGTAGACAGAATTACGGGCTTCCCTTTAGACGCCACATATTCAATCAGAGGAATATCAGTAATTTCAAAGCTAGCAATTTTGTATGCTGGCACATCTAATTCCTCAAGAAAATCTACAGCTGACTTATCAAACGGTGAAGAGAAACATATTAACCCTTCCTTTTTGGCACAATCGAAAATTTCTTTGTGCCATTCCCACGGCGTGTAAGCATCTTTATATAAATCATATAATTTCCGCCCTTCCCAGATTGTTCCTTTTATGAGAAAATCCTCATTCTCACAATCAATCGTAATTGTATCTGCTGTATACGTTTGCAATTTGATAGCATCAGCTCCTGCACGTTTTGCTGCACGAACTGTATCTAAAGCTACACTCAGGTTACCATTGTGGTTAGCGGATAATTCAGCAATAATGAAAACAGGAGCGTTGTTGTCTATTGTGAAATTTGCGATTTTCATTTTGTAATTAGTTTATATGTAATAAGGCTATTCGTTTCATCTATCATTGTGAATCCTAAATTCTCGAATGCTTTGACTGACGCCTTATTTTCAATCATGACTTCACCGATGATGTTTTTAATACTCGGATTATCTTTAGCAATTCTAACGCCCTGCCTCAAAAGTTCACTCCCATACCCGTTTCCATGAAATGTTGGATCGATTAAATAACTTATATAACCAGAACCGTCTGAACTAAGATCCAAACGAAAGGATCCAACTTGATCTTTTCCTTTTTCTGCAATGAAATAAAGACACTCATTTTCATTTAATTTAGAATTGAACCAAATCTTATGAGACTCAAGTGTGATTTCACTCTTGTTCAAAGAATATTGCCTAACTACTGCATCAATCGCCCATGAATAGGTTACGTTGACATCATGAATGTTAACTTTTCTAAGCTCTATATGTTTGTTTATAAGGGAGTGTATAACAACACTTTTATACTCCCCCTCAATTAGACAGTGCTCTTTTAAGACAGCCTCTCTTTTAAATCCATTTCCTTCTAGTACGGTGTATAAATGAGGACGTAAATCAAAAGCGTAAGTATAGATTTTATGGAAACTCAATTCTTCGAATGCGACTTTTTCAACACACGCTAAGAACTTTGACCAATAAAAACTAAAAGCTTCTTTTTCAAGTTGCGTATTCATGATGAAGGAAACTTCAGCATTGCGATCGATCCAATTTATATGTACCAGGCCTCCGTAACCAATAAAATCATTTGCTTGGAGAAAACTGAAAAGAATCTGATTTGGCTTTTCTTGATTAAATAATGGCGCAATCGTGTTATCGAAGTAAGCGTCTTGTTTATCTATGGTTAATAGATCACTCTGACGCAAATGATAAATCTGCTCATTTCGCCATTTCATTATTTCTATCCTGTCCTCGTATCGAATGGGAACAATCTCATATTCACCATTCTTGTATGTCTGCTGAGTTAATGCTTTATACTCCCTCATTCAACATCTGAAATTTTAACTCTGCTAATTTCCAATCAGAAATAGTATCAATGTCTTGAACCTTATTGGATTCCAAAATAAGAGGCGCGGTTGAGTTCTTGACTAGAGATTCATGATATTGCTCTTCATTTCTAAAAAAATACCATTGTCCCGCATCATGGAATAATTCTTCTAAATCTTGCGACCTCGATTTCTCATATTCCGGCCATTTGTAGCGCAATCTTGATTCGGATATTTCAAAACTTCGGAAAGGAGGAAAATCAAATCGAACAACAGGAATCACACATTCATATTTTTCTAAGAGAATCTTAGCATTCGTTAAATCTGCCGTGCTCACAAAAGGAGCACATGGGTATAGCACACATATCTCGTTAAATGTTTTACCCATTTTGTGATATATTTCTACAACCTCATTCACAACATCTACAGTTGTAGCAAAATCATTCGAATTAGTTTTACTTCTTAGAAAAGGAACCTCTGCGCCATACATTTGACTAATATTCTTGATTTCTTCACAATCAGTGGAGACCATGACCTCTTTGAATAAACCTGATTCCAAAGCTTTTTCTATCGAATACCCTATGATCGGCTTACCATGAAATTCTCTAATATTCTTTTTGGGAATTCTCTTACTTCCTCCCCTCGCCGGTATGATACAAAGAGCCCTAGACATAAAAGGAATCAATTAGATTAATCACTGTCGCTTGCTCTTCATCTGATAGCGTAGGATACATTGGAAGGCTTATGCAGTGTCTATAGTAGTTCTCTGCATTCAAGCGATCGCTTTCATTCCATCCCTGACCCCTATAATAGGGCATAAGGTGACATGGGATGTAATGAATCTGAGCGTAGACATGGTTTTCTCTTAAGTAATTATACAAGCCTAATCTGTTGTCGACTTCTATAACATAAAGATGATAGGCATGCCCATTAACTACTCCCGATTGCCCTTTAATAAAATCTTTAACCCTGAAAGCTTTCTCATAAGTACTTGCAATTTCTCTTCTACGATTTATGCCTTCATCTGCTCTTTGAAGTTGGCTTAATCCTAAAGCAGCCTGGAAGTCGGTTAGACGATAATTATAGCCCAACTCTTGCATTTCCATATACCATAGTGGATAGGATTCCGCTTTTTCAATTCCTGAAGCAAAATCAACACTATTGGTATACAAATTATCTTCCTTTACAATACCGTGACTCCTTAATGCCAGTAACCTATGATATAGGGATTCGTCATTTGTGGTAATCATACCACCCTCACCAGAAGCAATATGTTTAACCGGGTGGAATGAGAAAATTGCTAGGTCTGCATATTCACCTGAACCGCATTTGGATTCTTCACCGTTAGTCTTAATAAAAGATCCCCCCGGTGCATGACAAGCGTCTTCTATAATCCAAAGCCCGAATTCATTTGCGAGTTCTCTATACGCTTCAAGGTCAACTGCACGTCCGGCAAAGTCAACAGGAATCACACCAGAATAAGTTCCCTTCGGTGATGCTTCCAAGAGCTCACGAACTGAATTAATATCAAGAAGATATGTTTCTGGATCAATATCCCCAAACACCACTTCTCCGCCACAATACCTTACACAATTTGCACTAGCTGCAAAGGTTATAGGAGTTGTGATTACTTTTTGACCCTCATTAACATTTAGTGTTAAGGTACAAAGGTGTAAGGCTGCTGTGCCATTAGATACAGCTACGGCATGTTTAGCGTCTACGTATGAAGCAAAAGCATCTTCAAACTCCTTAATTTTTGGACCTTGAGTCAAATAATCCGCTTTGAGTACTTCAACAACAGCATCAATATCTGCTTGAGTAATATTTTGCTTACCGTAAGGAATTGGGTTCATTATACTTTAAATGTTGAATCTACGTGTACTGAAATTAGCTCTCTCAATGATTCTACAGTTTCCCACTCCTCATTGTCGCCAGAATTGTAGCTAAAGCCTTCCGGTACTTGCTTAGCATTGTGAGCACTTTTGAATTCCTCTAAATCCCAAGGCGTAACGGTTGGAAGAATTGTGTAATATTTTCCTAGGTCATAAGTGTTATAAGAATCTGAAGGGGTAATCATTTCCTCGTGAATCTTTTCACCAGGTCTTATACCTACTACAGGCTTTTCGCACTCAGGACCTATTGCTTCTGCTACATCAAGAATCTTATAGCTTGGGATTTTGGGAACGAAAAGCTCACTTCCCCACGCATGTTCAAGAGCATGCATTACCATGTCTACCCCACCTTGAAGACTAATATTAAAGCGCGTCATTTTTTCACTGGTTATCGGTAGTCTCCCTTCTTTCTTCTTGTTAATGAAAAATGGAATTACTGAACCATTGGACCCCATTACGTTTCCGTATCTCA
>ERZ807291.6691-NODE-6691-length-13758-cov-15.469678_pt1 | contig 13758 bp, 5 predicted proteins | sample MGYA00521257_ERZ807291 | MGnify/ENA primary metagenome ERZ807291 (study PRJEB31413, sample SAMN03169783) | marine metagenome | biome: Marine; feature: Water; material: Subsurface seawater | place: North Sea | collected 2011-04-28 | depth 1 m m ...
AGCCTTTACATCTACAGGAATTAATTTTACAGGTGTTGCCACAACGACGATTGATAATAATCGTATACTTACAACTGCGGACGAAGGTTCAGGCAATCTCCTTGATGCAGATTCCGTTGATGGATTAGAAGCATCTCAATTCCTAAGATCAGACGTTGCAGATACCGCAGCAAGAACAATAACTTTCCAAGAAGACATTGACGTAGCAGGCGCTGGTACCTTTGGCGGTAACATTACTGTTGATGGTCAAGCAATTATTAAATCTTTACTTGATGCGCAGGCAAATGCTCAGATCGCAGGTGATCTGACGGTATCTGGAGATTTTACAGTTTCTGGTAATACTACCTACGTAAATACAGAAGAGATTTTACTTTCCGATAATATTATTACACTTAACGCTAACTATACAGGATCTACTCCTTCACAAGATTCAGGTATTGAAATTGAGCGTGGTACATTAGCAAATCCTAAACTCGTTTGGAATGAATCTCAAGATTATTGGCAGTTAGAAGTTAATGGTGGAGTTCTTGGTAGAGTTATTACAACGGCAGATGAAGGTTCAGGAAATGGATTCGATGCTGATACTGTAGATGGTTTAGAAGCGGCTCAGTTCCTTCGTAGCGATGCTGATGATACCGCTACAGGTAATATAACAATAGAAGGCGATCTTACCGTAGGCGATGGTGTAGGCGCTGCTCAAATTACTCTCGATACTAGTGGGCAATCAAGAACAATATACGCAGACAATGGGACGGTTGGTTTCCTAGGTGGTGGTGGTAACTACGCAGCAAGTTCTGACGGTGACGGTGACTTTATTGTTGCTCGAGATGTCGAAGCAGGTCGTAACGTTGTCGCTGATGATGATGTAACGGCAACTGCAGGTAATATATCGGCAACTGCTGGTTCAGTATCTGCAGGAACAACTGTAACCGGTGGAACAGGTGTAATAGCAACGACAGGCAATGTATCAGCTACTATAGGTGATGTAACTGCAGGCAATGATGTAATTGCTGCCCAAGACGTAACGGCAACTGCAGGTGATGTAACCGCAGGCAATGATGTAGTTGCTGCTCAAGATGTAACGGCAACCGCAGGTAATATATCAGCAACTGCAGGTGATGTAACTGCTGGTGACAGTATAGTTGCTGAAAATAATATCACAGCAACTTCTGGCAATATATCGGCAACCGCAGGTTCAGTAGCAGCAGGAACAACTGTTTCAGCAGGAACAACCGTAACTGGTGGAACAGGTGTAATAGCAACAACAGGAAATGTTTCTGCAAGTGCGGGAGACGTAGTTGCTCAAGACAATGTTACGGCAACAACAGGAAACGTTACTGCTACAGCAGGAGATGTTATCGCAGGTGATGATGTTACTGCTCAAAACAATATCACAGCAACTACTGGTAACATATCGGCCACTGCTGGTTCTGTAAGTGCAGGTACAACTGTAACCGCAGGTACTGACGTAATTGGTCAACGATTTGTAGATGCAGATAATAATTCATACGTTGTAAATCCTGCCTCTGATTCAATAATGCATGCAATTGGTATTGACGATGATTTATACCATAACGGCGATACCGATACAAAATTAAGTTTTGCTACTGACACGGTTGATATTGATACTGGTGGCTCAACAAGATTGACCGCTAATAATTCAGGAGTAACTGTTACAGGTGATCTTGATGTAACAGGCAATCTTACAGCAGTAGACGGTACGTTCAGTGGTGATCTATCAGCCTCAAGATTCCTTGATTCAGATAATAATACATATCTCTTAGATCCTGATGGTACTTCGGTATTGAATCGTGTTGGCATTGATGATTACATTCAACACAACGATGATACAAATACATTCTTCGGTTTTGATTCTAACGATAATATTATCTTTACCACAAACGCAGTTGAAAGATTAGAAATCAATGCAACTAATATTACAGGTACCGTTGATGCAATCTTCCCAGATGTATATGCAGGTAGATTCTACGATCTAAATAACGCAACATATTATGTTGACCCGGCAAGCAATTCAAGAATGTCTGGTATTGGTCTTGTTGGTACTATCTTCCATGATGGAGATACAAATACTTACTTGAACTTTAACGCAGCTGACAGTTTTGAAATTGTCACAGGCGGTACTCAAGGACTACAAGTAGCAACGTTCACAACAGCGGCAGGATCGGTTCGTTCACCGCTATTCTACGATGTAGATGATACAAACTATTATGGTGACTTTGCTGGCACTTCACAGATGTCTCAGATTGATATTGATTCATATATTCGTCATCGCGGTGATACAAATAATTACTTTGGTTTTGATGCTGCAGACAGTCAAACATTTGTAACAAACGCAGTTGAAAGATTAAATATTACGGATGCTAACTCAACGTTTACTCATGACGTTATTGTTCAAGGTGATGTACAGGCGAACAGATTTGTTGATAGAAATGCCACAGGTTATTTTGTACATCCCGGCGATACAACATTAGCAGCAACCTTTGCTGGTGCGGTAAGAATAGAAAACATCACAAACAATTCAAGATGGGATGATACGACAGGTAATGGTGGCATTGCCTTAATGGGTTACGGAGACGGAAACGGGTCTACAAGTAATCCTTCATTCGCAATGAGCGGTAACTACTCAGGTGGTTATGCGTTGATGTATCTAAACAGAATTGATGCTTCAAATAATCCAACCAATGATGGTAATAGGTATATAGCGTTTGGAGCAGACGGAACAAATTATTCCACAATCCGTGGTGATGCTCAAGGCAATATGTATCAAGTATTAGCATCAGGTAAAAATTGGGGATTCTGGACTTCTGGTTATAGTGAAGCATTAATCGTAGATGATAACTTAAATGTTATGGTTGCGAACTCTACTGCTCCAACTTATACTACAATGGATAACACGCCTTTAATCGGTGCGGTAACAACTAACAGATTACATGTTGGCGGTTCAATACAATTAGCAAACAACGATGATGCAATTGTATTTGGTCGTGGCACTGCTTCCTTTATGAAGGACGAGGAATTAGGATTTGGTTGGGGCAGTGGTCTCTATATGTTAGATGCTACTTATCTACGAATTAGAAATAACACAACACTTTATTCTACAGGTAATGCTGACTTTAATCAATTCCGTTCAACTACCAATACAGCATACTATGTTGACCCAGATGGTGACTCACAATTAAATACTGTAGACATTGATGATTGGATAAGACATCGTGGTGACACAAATACCTATATTGGATTCCCGGCCGCTGACCAGATTGAACTTACAACTGGCGGTGGTATTAGAGGCCAAATTAACAATACAAGAACAAGAGTTAGAAACAAGCTTGAAGTTTACGGTTCAGGAATAGAATTACAAAAAGATTCTAATGGTGCTGGTGTCGGAATTACAATGACCGACCAAGGAAGTACTGAAACTCCAGGTTTAGCCGCATTAGAACAAGCATCTATTAAGGTTTGGCATTCAGATAACTCAGTTACCACTGGTGCCGGTTTGGCAATGGTATTTGATTCATCAGAAGCCTCAACTCATTATGTATTTAGCGATACTAATGGCACGGTTGGTGGAACACTAATACCAAGGGTTACTAATCAAGGTAACTTAGGTCTATCAACTTATCGTTGGTCAAACGTATATGCACAAACAGGTAATTATAGTGGTAATATAACTGCTTCTAATATGTATGCGCAGAGATTCTATGATTCTAACGATAATACATATTATGCTGACCCTGCAAGTACTTCAATATTCAATGTATTGAATTTAGAAAATCACGCGGCACCACAAAATGATTGGGCTCCAATACAAATTAATAACGGTAATGCAACTGGAGATATTGATACTCCGGAATCATGGATTCAATTTGCTTTCGCTGATAGTAATGCAAACTTTACTCCTCAGGTCAGAATTGGTGCAAGAGCTGGTACAGTAGGATCTGCTGACAATTTAGATAAAGAAGGTTCAGGTAACTTTATTGTTGAAACTGCAATCGGTTCAGGTGGAGCAGGAGCAGGAACACTAAGACAAACATTCGCTGTTGACTATCTTGGTAATTCTTTATCTCTAACATCATCAAGAGCGCCGATATTTTACGACAGTGATAATACTACTTACTTTGCTAATCCTGGCGCTGAATCGCGATTAGCAACAATCAAACTTGAAGACGGTGTTATATTAAGATCACCTAACGGTACGTTTGGTTCATTGACGGTTTCTGGTACAGGCAGAGGCGGATACGAAGGCTTCTCTATTAATGATCGTGTTGTATTCATGCACAACAACGCAAACACTAGTGGTATCTATAACGATGTAAATAATCATTGGTTGTTTAGAGGCGAGAATGGTGGTGAAACCGCCATGTACTATAATGGTTCTCAACAGTTACGAGCTCTAAACGGTTATGCACTTGCTGATAACCAAATGCGTTCACCAATCTTTTACGATTCAAATGATACAGCTTATTACGGTGACTTCGCAAGTACAACAAGAGTTAACGCAATACAGGCATTAAGATATTACTTTAATCATGCAACTACATATTATGCTGATGCTGCTTCTGGTGATTACGGTTCAATGGAAGTTGGCGGTACTAAAGGTGGTTGGGCTGGTTATTCTATTGCTGGTCAATGGAACTTCATGTCAGATGGCGTCACTAACGCCGGTATCTATAATGACACTGATAACAAATGGGCGACAAGATACTATCGTAATTCCCACGTAGAATTAATGTTCAACGATACTTGGGAAGGTCGTACTGAATCCGGTTACTTCCGAGCAAGGCAATCATTCCGCGCGCCAATCTTCTATGATATAGACGATACAACTTACTTCGGTGATTTTGCATCTCGTTCTAAATTAAAAACATTAGAGCTTGGTAATCAAGGTAACCTAACAGGTTCTGGTGTATATCCACTTGGTATCTATCACAATAACAGATACTTGATTGGAATGAGAAATAGTGCAGCTGATACAAATTATCCTTGGTTAGTCCATGACAATTATAACTTTAATGGCGTAGGTTCTAAATCAGCATTCATTGTTCACTTTAATGGCATCGCCGATAGATTGCGTCTTACCGAAGATGGTAATATGCTTATTGATGGTGAGATGGCTGCGTCTGGTTACAACTTAAGTGGTGGTAATGAAAACATATCATTGAGTAAATTATATACTCGTGGTGCTGCTGATGAAACATTGTTTGATGGTACTATGTACTTTGAGAAACGTGTTATTCAAGCAATGCAAGGTGCTGAGAATCCTACAACGTCTGACACAAACGAATTCGTTAAATCGCCAGACGCTCCTGGATCATCATCTTACGTATTAAGAACTGCTGCATTTAGAAACTTCTATTCAGACTATATTGAAGTTGAACCAGGTGAACAGCTATTTGGTGAAATACATCAGAAAACAATTTCAGGTTCAGGTGGTCTATTCTATTATGGTATTGAGAGATTCGATAAAGATAAGAATCCAATCTCAGGTAATACAGGTACTACTTACTTTGTTGTAGGCGGAGCAACACCTACGCAAACAACTTGGCAAACATACCGAGCGCATCATACATTACCAACTTCTCATACACCTTATAATGGTTCAGATGGTCAAGGCGTAAGATACGTAAGAATAAGAGTTCTTTATAACTATCCAAGTGGTGGAGCTCTTCGTGAATTCACTATGCCGATTCTTAAGAGAGTTAATTATCACTCGAATATTAAAACAGATTATGATGTATATGCATCTCGATTATATTCAGGTGAAGATACTAGTTACTATGTAGATCCTAACAGTACGTCTTTATTCAATGCTGTAACCGCAGATCGTGTTGACTCAAATATTTTCTACGATCGTGGTAACACTGCATATTACATGGTTCCTGATTCTAATTCTAATACCGTAAAACAAACAATGCAAGAACTCATTGTTGATGGCGGTACGCGAAATAACACTAATGATGCAACTGCTTACTTCTCTGCAACCAATAATAATGATTGGGGAGTTGTAATTAATAAGAACCGTACTAATGCTACGGAATATGGACTGGATGTCCGTATGGGTTCAAGCCATACTTATGGTATAAGACTCCTAGCAGGCGGAACCGAAAGGATGCGGTCAAACAATACTGCTCTTTATCATTGGGGTTCAATGCGAGCACCAATATTCTACGATTTAGATGATACTGGATGGTATACAAATCAAGCAGGTACATCTCGACATAATATCCAACAGGCTAACTTCTTTACAAATGATGCAGATGTTTCGGATACTAGTCAGTTTGGTTTATACTTTGGTGACAACAGAAGTACAGCTTACGCTATCTATAAAGAAGGTGGCGCATGGACAAATCCATATCCTGATCTAAGAATTGCATTCCATACCGGTATTAAAATGGGTGCTAATGCTTCTTATAACGGTATGCGTTTCTATAATGATTATGACATGGCAACTCAGGTCATGTCAATCAATAATAGTTCAGATCCATTAGGTGGAAATAACGTATTTGTTAATAATAGTCTACAGGCTAACAGTTCTTTAAGAGCTCCAATATTCTATGATTCAAATGATACTAATTATTATGTAGACCCTGCCACAAACGGTCGTCTATGGCAATTAGGTGTTGGTTATAGAGCCGCAGGCAAGAGATTAGATGTAACTGGTGATCACGGTAATACAGCAATAAGATTGGCTCTTCCTGCTGCTAATAATGGTTTAGCTAATGGTGAAATAGCATTACAGATGTGGGTTTCAGAACCAGGTAATACTTGGGACGGAGCAGGATTTGGTTATAACGTTGATAATAATCTTAATGCAAATACTAACGTATATTACTTTGGTCGACCAAATACTGGTCTAGGCCAAGGATACATGCGATTCACTAATAATGGCTATACGTATTTCTATAATACAAATACAAGTGGTACTCGTTATAATCCGATGCAGACTAGGTCAGATAATACTGTATATTTCCCTAATTACGCATTTGCCGGTGCTTCACTAAGAGCTCCACTATTCTACGATACAGACGATACTGCTTATTATGGAAACTATGCTGGTGATACTAACTGGCAAGGCCTAAGTGCTCGTGGCCAAGCAATGATCGGGCTGCCTGGTCATACAAGAAGTGGCGCAATCTCTAACTACGGTAGACGACCAAATATTACTGGCGATACCAACTATTGGACAGGTTCCAAAGGTTGGGGCAATGTTAACATGAACACTGTTGCTCATTGGGGTTCAGGATTCTTCGATACTTGGGGTAACCCAGCTAACCAACCAAGCGGTACTTCGCATTGGGTTGGCGTACAAGCATATCACTATTCTAATGGTGGAACGCAGCACGGTTGGCAGTTAGCAGGCGGTCCAATATCCAACCTAAGATTTAGAAATTCATGGTCATCGTTCTCAGCTTGGCGAACCGTACCAATGATGAACGTAAACGATACGGGCAACGGCGGTAATTTCTACGCACAGATTTATTATGACTCTCAGAATCCAGCTTACTACGGAGACTTTGCATCTACATCTAATATGAACACGGTTCAAATTAATGGAACCTTGAGATTCATGAATTATGGATTAGGTGTTACTGGTACTTATACATCCACGAGACTACAAACAGTCTTTAATATGGATGATCAGTATTCGATTAATGCTGCAGGTACTGCGACACAGAATGCTTATGGTTTATATTGGTCACATCCAAACGCAGGTAGTCTTGGTGGTGCAAACAATCTAAACGATCACGGTTTATTAATTATTAACAACGGCGGATTTAGAGCTGCTATTTCAAGCAGAGCTGTATTCTCATAAGATGTTCGTGGTACAATATTCTACGATTATAATAACACAGGTTATTATGCGGATCTACAGAATAATACACGAATGAATACATTACTTGCTAACAGAGTATATCCTTGTTACGATAATGACACTGGCATTTACTTAGATTATCCAACAGGTAATTACGGTTCAGTCCAAATAAACGGTGCCGGTAAAGGCGGCTGGGAAGGTCTATCGTTTGACGGTCGATTCGTAATGATGACATCTGATAGCAGTGTGATCGGTCTTTACAATGACACTGATAACGAATGGATGCAGTTGTGGTATAGAAACTCATATACATCGATTTACTATAATGGTACTTGGGAAGAAAGATCGGGATCTGGTTATATGTATGCTCGTGGATCTTATCGAGCTCCAATCTTCTACGACCAAGATGATACTGGGTATTACTATGACCCTAACTCTACGAGTAATTCGGCAGGCAGACAGAGAGGCGGAACATTATATGGACCTAACCCAAGTTGGGGTAGATACTTATACGTAGGTACAAACGGTAATGTATCAAGTGAAGCTTGTGTTGCGACTACAAACGGTAACTTACACTTAGATTCTCGTTCAGGTAATAACCTATATTTACAGTGGTATAACAGTGGAACAGTTTATGTAAACAACTCTATTCAATCTCCAATTTACTACGATCGTAACAATACTTCTTACTACGGTGACTTTGCTTCTACATCTTATATGAATGATGTAAGAGCTAACATATTCTACGAACGTGAAAATACCGCTTATTACTTTGGTTCAGGTCAAGGTGATGCAAGATTTAGAACAACAAGAGTTAACGAATGTTATAACGATGCATGGTTCCGTAACTATAACGCAGGACAAGGTTTATATAACCAAGCAACAGGTCGACATTTCTACAGTCCAGGTGGTACTTATTGGCATATAGACAGTGGCGCTGGATTAATATTCTACGGTTCTTATCAAGGATCTCAAGGTACAGGTACAGACAGAAAAGGTTACATCTATCATAGTGGTGCAGGTTTCGGTCTATTAAACAGCGCAGGTAGCTGGCAGTTTAGAATAGATCCAGGCAATTCAAACGCTGAAGTATATCGTACGTTATTCGCGGATTCTATTCAGGCAAATATCCTATATGATAGAAATAATACTGGTTATTATTTCAATGGCGCATCTACTAACTCAACACGATTTGAAGGTGTAAGCAACCGTACTAAGGCTATGATGGGTCTGCCTGGCCATACTAGAAACTCTGCTGAATACTACTCAGCAAGACCACGTATTACCAGTGACACTAACTATTGGACTGGTGCCATGGGTTGGGGTCGTCAGGACATGAACGTTGTTAGTACTTTTGGATCAGGCTTTATTGATTCTTGGAGTAGTCCACCTAATATGCCGGCAGGTGCTTCTCATTGGGTTGGCACTCAAGCTTACCATTATAGATCTTCTAATACTAATGGTTATGGTTTTCAGTTAGTCGGTGGACCGATCGAAAACTTAAGACTCAGAAGTTCTTGGCCTGGTTGGAGAGCTTGGCGTACTGTTCCAGTGTTGGATGTTAACAATCAGAATGGCGGTTCAATGTACGCAGGCCGTTATTACGATTCTAATAACACCGGTTACTATATGGATCCATATAGTACAAGCAGAGTTAACGTAACTGAACAATTAGGAAGAATGTACTTCTCTAATTATGTTGTTTCTAGAGGCAACGGTGGTATGATGGGTAGTTATAATTCTACCGGTACTGCTGCTAAGGTAATATGGACAATTGGTGAATCTTGGCCTATCGGTAATATGTATGGATTGGCATATGCATATGATGGTTCGTATGGACACCACCTTTCTCTAAGAAATAATGGTTCTACATACCATAGAATCTCGTTTGCATCTCAGGGTGCTTCGTTATCAGGTACTTGGCAGACTTCGTCTTCGTTCCGAGCACCGATCTTCTATGATTCAAATAACACCGGTTATTATTTTGATGGAAATACAAGTGGAACGTCTGTTAGAATCGCTGGTGATGTTCTTTGTGATGCTAACTATGGTAAAGGTTGGGTTGGTGTATATTCATCAGTAAGATATCAGAATGTTTTCTCAATGGGTGGTGCTTATAGACTACCTGCGAATGGTACTACAACCGGTAATCTTTATGGAATGGCCTGGTCGCATCCAAATAGAGGTGGAGCTGCAGGAAACCTAGACAGTCACGGTTTGTTAATACTTATTAATGGTGGGTTTGGATCTGCCATGTCTTATTCAATAAGAGCAAGTGGAAACATTACGGCTTATTCGGATGAGAGATTAAAAACCAATTGGAGACCGATGCCTGAGGACTTTGTTTCTCAACTAGCAGAAGTACGAGTAGGTATTTACGATCGTACTGACGGACAAAAACTAACTCAGGTTGGTGTATCAGCTCAATCGCTTCAAACTGTTTTACCCGAAGCAATTACAGCTGCTAATGACGACATTGGAACTTTATCGGTTAACTATGGTGGAGCGGCATTAGCTTCAGCGGTAGAGTTAGCGAAGGCAATAAAAGAACAACGAACCATTATAAATAATCAGCAACAAGAAATTAATGACTTGAAAGACATGGTTTCAGCGTTGATGAACAAACTTTCATAAATTGGTTGACACTCTAACTAATTTTTGATATAATATATAAATAAAACTATAACTAAAGTTATTAAATTACGGAGAACATAAAAATGGCACTTAGTACAGACTTTACATGGGCTTGGGAAGTTACTTCTTTGAAAAAGAAAGATCAAGTAAATTCCGAAGGAGTAACACTCGCAGGCGCTGTGGTCCAAACATTTTGGAAACTAACAGGAACTGACGCGGACGGCAATTCATCAGAATTTTCAGGAGCAACACCTTTCACTGCGGTCAATGTACCAGCAGGATCGTTTGCTGCATTTGAAGATTTGACTGAAGCAACCGTTCTAGGTTGGATTCAAGCAGTTGTTAACGGTGATCAAGGATATGCAGATCATATCTCTGAGAGAATCGAAAGACAAATTGATGAAGAAAATACTGTAGACGCGGCAATGCCTTGGGGCGACGGTTCAGACGTTACACCACCTGTACCAGCGGACGCTGCTGATCCTGCTTTTGATGATAGCTCAAGCGCTCCTGAATAAGGTTGGAGAAATAACCAATGACTTATTCTTGGCAAGTACTCAAACTTGATACACGGGCGCAGACGAACGCTGATGGCGTTTCTTTGCCTGATGCCGTAATAGTAATACAGTGGTCAAGGGTTGGAACTGACAGCGATGGAAATTCAGCAAAGATTGTAGGATATACAAAACTATCTGCTGAAAATACTCCCGCTGGTAGTTTTACGGCGTTTGCTGATTTAACTGAAGAACAAGTTGTAGGATGGTTAGATACGTTAAACTCTGCGGAACTAATTGCATCTTACGACGCAAAGATCGAAGAAAAACGACAACGTGGTATTACTACGTCAAGAGATATTCCTTGGTCTTAATTTGAATAAATAATATTTTGATTTATATAATGGAGCCAACATGCATGATTTACGTCACCACGGCCTGGTGCAGTACGCACTAAAACGCGGCGGATCAATACACCCTATTACACTACCCAAAGAGTTAACTGGCGAAACCGGGATAATGAATCCTTCCATCTTTCAATACGAAGGAAGGATTCTTTTGAACATACGCCATGTTAATTATACTCTTTACCATTCAGAAGGTAAAAAGTTTCCACATACTTGGGGTCCTCTACAATACCTGCATCCAGAAAACGATATAAGTTTAACGACTTACAATATCATGACCGAGTTGAATGGTGACTTGGAAGTTGTCCATGCAGGAAGGATTAATACATCAGAACGTGATACACCACCTACTTGGAACTTTATTGGTCTTGAAGATGGTCGCCTCTTTAGTTGGGACAAGCGTTTATTCCTTTGCGGAGTAAGACGAGACTGTTACGACGATCAAGGTATAGGTCGCATGGAAATGCAAGAAATTGAATTTATTGATAATGAGTGGCAAGAGATTGGTCGATTCCCAATTCCTGCCCCAGGTGATAACGATACTTTTTGTGAAAAGAATTGGATGCCTATTATTGATATGCCATGGCATTTTGTTAAATGGTGTAACCCAGTTGAAGTTGTAAAGTTCGATCCTGAAGAAGGAACAACGACTACGGTTGTTCTTGATGAAGAAAAGTTTATACCTATGCCGAGAGATCTGAGAGGTGGTACTCAAGTATATCCAATTGGTGATGGCAAGCGTATGACAATTACTCACGAGGTTGATTTAAATAGAGATGTATTTGGTCGTAAAGATGGTCACTATAATCATCGAGTAATTATATGGGATGAAGATTGGAATTTATTACATCGTACTACAGACTTTCATTTCTTAGGTACTCAAATAGATCCTACGACAGGATTAGAATATAACATTGAGTTTGCTACAGGAATGACATTCCTTAATGGAAATATTATTATTGCGTTTGGATATCAGGACAATGGCACATTCTTATTAAAAATGCCTGAAACTGTATTCTTTGATTTTGTTGCGAGGAGTGGAGCATGAGTTTACAGAAAGTATTAGAAAAACATATTATGGATCCGAAGAATCCTCCTTTATGTTACGATTTAGCAAAAGAATATGATAAATTAGAAAACGGTGCAATGGCAGTTTCTCTATATCTAAAATCTGCAGATCTTTCAGACGACAAACAACTTCAATATAAAGCTATGATTGGTATTGGTCGTTGTTATGATAGACAACGAGATAGAGGATTTACTGTCGAAGGCGCATTCATGGATGCAATCGCCTTACTACCGAACAGGCCTGAAGCTCATTACTTGTTGGCGAGACATTATTCTAAAATCACTGAATGGAAGAAATGTTTAATGCATTCTAATATTGGTTTAGAAAGCGACGATGATAATGGCAAGAATATTGAATTAGGTTATGATGGGTGGAAATATCTAAAGTACTTCCAAGCACTTGCTACGTGGCAAATCGCAGGACAACAAAACGGCAAAGAACTATTATTTGATTTAAAATACAAATACGATCTTGAATCAGATTTGAAACTAAAGATTTCTGAAAAATTAGATAGAATATTCTACCCTGATATTATTCCTTACGTATGCGATGATCAGGATAGATATAAGTTTCCTTTCGAAGATATAGATTTGATCCAAAAGAATCATTCTAAACATTTTCAAGATATGTTTGTATTGTCTGCCTATCGAGGTAAGCGAGAAGGTTCATATTTAGAAATTGGTTCAGGCGATCCTTTTGTTCATAATAATACTGCGCTGCTTGAAGAAGAGTTTGGTTGGAAAGGTATTTCAATTGACATATCAGAAGCGTTGTGTTATAGTTTCAGCGAGTCACGTCGTAATACTGTTATATGTGCAGATGCAACTCAAATTGATTATGAACAGTTATTCAAAATGCATTCCGTTGATAATAAAATAGATTACTTACAAATTGATTGCGATGATTTCTCGATTGCTGTATTAGAAAAACTTCCATTCGCAAGATATAAATTTGGTATCGTTACGTTTGAACACGATTCATACCGATTAGGGACTGATAAAAAATATCAAGCAAAAAGAATATTAGAAAAGCATGGATACGTTTGTGTTGTTTCTAATGTTTCATTTACTGAAGGTCATCCTTATGAGGATTGGTATTATCACCCTGATGTTGTAGAAATCCCCCAAGAAATGAAATCAAAGAAAGATGTTAACTTTATCTGGGATTATATGATGGACTCGGAGCCACTCAAATGATTACTGTAGTTGCGACAGGTGGTTTTGATCCAATTCATTCAGGTCATATTCAATATTTAAAAGATGCTTCTTTAAGTGGTACTCAATTAATTGTTGGTGTAAATTCAGATGAATGGCTTATAAGAAA
>ERZ807291.6695-NODE-6695-length-13751-cov-23.450643_pt1 | contig 13751 bp, 11 predicted proteins | sample MGYA00521257_ERZ807291 | MGnify/ENA primary metagenome ERZ807291 (study PRJEB31413, sample SAMN03169783) | marine metagenome | biome: Marine; feature: Water; material: Subsurface seawater | place: North Sea | collected 2011-04-28 | depth 1 m m ...
GATACGATTCCAATGAACTTTTCCAATTCACATGGGCATGATGTAGTACATCGAATGCGTGCCCAACGGCATGCGATTCATCAATACGAAACTCTTTTACTGTAGAAAAGACAAAAGGGATGATTTGAGACAAAATTTTCATATTTAGGGGATTTAGGGGGATTTAGGATTATTTTTGATTTTGGTTGTGGACGTATTGATTTAGTGACTTTCTAATTTTCGCGAAAAATAAAAATTCTTTTTTGCCGAGAATATTTATTTACATTTAGGCATTTTCATTTATATGACTTTTCGTTAGTTCAATAATCGGGTTCATACTCTAATAAGTCTTCTTTTTTTACATTTTTATCGAGAAAACGATACATGCGCTTGATGTCCAATACATCAATTTCGTCTTTTTGCAATAATCCCTCTACACGATGTAGTTTTTCCGTATTCAAATAGAAGAGTTCACCGTACAGTACACGTAGTTCTTGGAAAAAACAAATGACGTCTTTTTTGTCCATGGTCATTCTTTGGCATAAACTCTGTAGAAAGAGTTGATTGTTGTATTCAGTGGAATATTTCGTCAATACTTTTGTAAAATCGATTTGGTCCAATTGAATGGGTTTAGGCGTTTTGGGAAATTCGCGATGATACATTTGATTGTTATAAAAGGTCTTAATTAAGGACGTCATTTCATTGAATTGCCAGATTTGACTTTGGAATGTAATCCGGCTGATATAATCGGCATAACACATATTGTTTAGCAATTTACAATAAAAGGGAAAGGCCTTTTCATTAGGATGTTGAGACAAAAGCCCGCCTATGTTTTCGTGCCACAATAAAGCAACTGTTGTACGGTCAGTCTCATTCATGAATACATTGTGTTCATCTATAGGAATATTATTATTGAGCAATTTCCACGCAATTTTTTTGGCGTCTTCATTTGATGTTTTCAAATGGAAAATGTTTTGCAATACTGTAGAAGAAATCATATGGGGTTTGGTTTTCCATATTTGAGACAAAAAACGGAATTTCCGGAGATCTCCTTGAATGTAATTCACAATTTGGTCACGGAATTCTACTGAAAATGTAGTAAAGGGGGGCAAACTATGGGTTAGCAATTGATCCATTTGAATATGTGTCGGCTTTTTCAGTTCAAAGACGTGACACGCCTTCATGAGTTCGCGAATTTTCTTGTCATTTTCGTGATTTCCTATACAGAATATGGGGTTGAGTGTCGTATTTTCACCGCGCTGTTTTTTCGTCTTCTTTTGTCGAATCAGTTTAATCAGTGCATCGATACCCCCTTTGTCTCCATTGTTCATACCATCGATTTCGTCCATTACAATGGCGATTTTCCGTACACGATTGCACATCAAGTCCAATACATTGCGATTCGATATATGATTACTGTCTATAGTTTGAAATAAGGTTTTATTCCGTACATCACCGGCATTGTACATAATCACGTCGTAATTTAACGATTTAAGCAAATTTTCCACAAAAGTGGTTTTTCCAGTACCGGGATAACCGTAGATATAGATGCCCTTTTTCACTGTAGTGGATTGACAATGTTCATCGAATTGAGACAAAATGGTCGTTATTTCGTGCTGTATTTTTGTACGGTCCAATATGTCGTTATAGAGTGTCAGTTCTTGGTTAATGGATTTTTCTCTCGATTTCATTTTTTTGTAACAATTTGATTTTTGATTTTGATTTTGATTTTGATGGTTAGGAATATACCCAAAATATGATTTATGTATATTCTTGTATTAGTTTCTTATTTTACGAGTTTAACGACCGAATGAACTGAAATCGGCTGTACGGGGCATATAATTCGCTCCACCGGCCTTTCCGGGTACAGCACCATAATAACTATATGGATCTTGTCCTGGTGTTCGGTATTGTCCTGGATTCATGTATCCACCGGGTATTTGAGGTCCTGGTTGGGGGTATCCATAACCACCGGGTCCACCGTAGGAATTATAATACCCACCATTGGCAGTAGATGGACCGGCTCCTCCTGAACCAGCCCCGAAAATGCCACCAACACCTTGTACAATTTCACGGCCTAATCCTACAGTTCCTTGAGTCACATCTTTGGCGGCACCGTAGACACCTGACGCTCCGTCTTTTACGAATTCTCCTGTACCTGATGCTACTTGACCGACCGTATCTTTTGTACCGGATACAACATCTTTTCCTACTTCAAGAGTACCCGATGCGGTATCTCGGGCAATATTAGTGGCTCCATCTGCTCCATCTCGGACTAGATTAGTGGCTCCTGTGCCGGCATCTCGTGCCAAACTGGAAGCACTGCCTCCACTACCAGTATTGGTTCCACTGCCACCATTTCCACCGCAGTTTGTACAGACACCACTATTGGGGCACGATGGACATGTCGGACAAACTGGGGGTACGACTTCGGTTTTCAATAAATAGTTGCTATCCGATGAACCAAATAAGCCTTGCATACTGTTGATTAAATTCATTGCATTAGTCAGTTCATTAATCGTGGCACTATTGCTTCCACTGGAGTTGTTGTTGTCATCACTGGCATCACTGGCATCACTGGCATCACTGGCAACACTAGCGTCATCATCATCATCATCACTATCATCGCCACTAAGCAATTCACCCATTTCAGTTTCGGTTTTTTTGATGGTAATACTATTGTCGTCTCCTATAGAAATATAAGCCCTTACCATTTCATTATTATGACGTGCTGCGAAAAACAAGAGTTTCTTAGAGGTATCTTTCTCTACTTTACTTTTGAAATCCGTACCAGTTAGTTCATCTTCAATTGAACCCGTAAAAGAAAGGGTACCAGAAGACTCAGATCCATCTAATTCGGAACTATCAAATGATGAAGAATCAGATGTTCCAGTGATTCTGCCTAAGTTATCGACGTCTTTCGGGTACATTTCTAATTGATTTCCATTGAAATAATAAGTTGCTATATGTTTATTGTTTTCTAAATCCATAACGTGGACAAAAGATACCGAAGTAGATTTATCATCGGTAACACTGGATTCGTTTGTCAAGGGGAAATACAAAATGGCTTGTTTCTTGTCTGTAACAAATCCAAATGCTTTTGGCTTACCTACGTTGTTATTAATAGTGGAAATATCAATAGAATCACGCGTTATTTTATACGTTCTTTTTAAATTGTTATCACTATTGGTAATAATACCAGTAGTAGGATATTTACTTCCATCATGACTAGTTTTGATATTATCTGAAGTAGAATAAGCATATGTCCAAACATATGGTTCGTATTTATCGTTAGTAAGGTCCGCGGTAGTTAATTTACCTGGATTTTCATCGCCTTGTTTTGTTCCATCCTTATATATATCACCATTTACATTGGTCCAACTACCATCATCGTTTGTCTTTTTTATATTTAATTGTAAATACAATGGTCCTTTATCAAAGGCAGTAGGATTATTTTTCATATAGGTATTGATTGTGGCTAATGTACTGTTAATATTAGCTGAGCCTCCATTATGTCTTGGAACGTGCCCCACACTATAACGTACATCAGCAACATTATTTTTTTTCATAATTTCTACATTTTTATCATTTTTTTCTTGTACGACTTCCGCTTCTTCATATACGAAATCAAGATCTTTATCCTCTAGGAATTCAAATCTATAATTGTCACTACCAGCACCAGTACTTGTATGTTCAATTCCGTCACGTTTGCGAATCACTAAACCCGAGTCTTTCTTTTCAATGAATATCTTACTGACCGGGTCGAAATATACACTGTCGTCTAATTGTACTACTTCTTTGGAATTTGTGGAATATCCAGGTACAGTTTCAGATAAGTTACTATTTGTATAGTTTGATATGAATCCTTCGCTTCTATTACTAAAATATTCCCATGTATGATTTAACAAGTAGCCAATCAATAATACGGCTAAAAGAATTAAAAATATAGTTAGGCCACTTAATCGATATGTTGATGCCATTATAAATTTGGTTTAGATTATAGTATATACAGGTAAAAAAACATGGAAAAAAGGAAAAATTGAAACAACTAGGTTTTAGTTGTCCATTATTATAAAAAACAAACTAAAGTACATTCAATAGAATATCAAAATAAAATCAAAAAACCCAAACCGAGACATAAAAACAATGGCATCCACTACTTCTACAGTCAATCCAAAACCAGCACGCAAAAAACCCGAACCTTTACCGGTGAATTATCAACCCGACCAGCACTTCTATGAAATCGGTATCGATGAAGCCGGTCGTGGTCCACTATTTGGACCATTATGTGTAGCCGGGGTAGTTTTGCCTAAAGATCCTTCATTCGATACTACGTATATTCGCGACAGTAAAAAGTTGACCAAGAAAAAACTCGATGAAATGTACGATTGTATACGTGCTAAAGCATTGGCTTATCACGTTGAATTCGTAGAACCTAAAGTCATTGACGAAATCAATATTCGTGAAGCAGTTTTGAAAGCGATGCACACTTGTGCTGTACAATGTGTAGAACAATTGCGCAATAAACCTGTAGAAGAAACAACTGCCAACACCACCACTCACACCACCAACAACACCATTCCGTATTTTCTATGTGTAGATGGCAATGATTGTCCGGCTGTTCACGTTGACGAAGAAGTCATACCCGGCAAGGCATTTACTAGTGGAGACAATACATTTGCTCATATTGCGGCTGCATCGATTTTGGCTAAAGTATCTCGCGATCGATGTATTTTGGATTTATGTGAACAATATCCTAAATTAAAGGAAAAATACAAAATGGATAATCATAAAGGATATGGAACAAAAAGCCATTTGGATGCCATTCGGGAATTTGGAATCACCGAACTTCACCGTAAAACATTTGGTATTTGCAAAACATCTGCATGTACACCTATGACTGATTTACTGTAGAAGAATCTACTGAATAAAAAAGAGAGAGAGAGGATTGTATTGAATGGAAATCCACCTAAATAGTAATTTCCCATGTATTATATATTCTTCCTAAATACTCATTACTATTTTTAAAATCACCATTCCGTACAATCCTTTTTTCTACTATTATTCTTCTATTATGGAATTCAAAAAAGAATTTACTTTAGCACAACGGAGAATGGAATCGGATCGGGTTTTGACTAAATACCCCGACCGGATACCGATTATATGCGAGCGGTCGACAAAAAGCAAAATAGGGGCTTTAGACAAAAAGAAATATTTAGTCCCGATGGATTTGACCACTGGACAATTCGTCTATATTATACGCCGTCGTCTACAGTTACCCTCCGAAAAGGCCATTTTTCTTTTTACTGGACCGGTTATTCCACCCAGTAATGCACGTGTACAAGAACTATATCAACAGTACAAAGATAAGGACGGATTCCTCTACATTCAATATAGTGAAGAGAACGTTTTTGGTGATAATAGTGACAATGGTCCACCGAAAACTTGACGGTTTTTAACCGGTGCCTTTTTAAGTTTAGGTGCAATCATGATTGTTTATTATTATCAAAAATGGTTCTATATACTTGGAATCAGTATAATCGGGTGGGGGTTCTGTACAGGATTCCTGTACAAAACAGTACTCGATGAATTACAATAAAAAAAGGGGTCGTTTTTTATTGTATTTTTTGCTTTTTGTTTTTCCTCCTCATTTTTACCAAATAGCGAATCCCCCACAATGTTTTAAAAACAGACTAAATTGTTGAATATGTGGAACGTCTACTAAATGATCCGGACATACTGTATCTTCATGCTTGCATTCTTCGTCATCATCCAAAACAATAGGACTGTACAGTAGAGTACCAATGGGGTATTGTTGGTTTAATTTGTTCATTACATCTATAGGTGGTGTTTTGTCATCTACTTTAGTATACCTCCAAAACCCGAAATTGGCATATACTGTCTCATTTTCTTCGTCAATTTGATCCAAAAATGTATCAATGCATGTAGCCAATTTTGTACAGTCTTCTTGACTAGTTAAACCATTACCATCATTGCTATCCCAATAATCTGTAGAAATAGACAAATCATGGGCTTCAATAACATAATCACATATGGCTAAAATGGGTCTCCATCCCCACCAACTGGCTCGAAAATAGTTTCCGTCTTCATGATTTTCATTATTACCGTAAATATCGACACCCATTTTGTTTTGAATGATTTCTCTCTAAATTGATTTTTCAAAAAGGTTTTGGTTTTTTGGATTTAGATTTAATTCATTTAGCAAAAACTCCTAAATGCTTTTCAATTTTTCATATAAATGGATTTCTCTTAAAATTCCTAAATACTCATATGTCTACAGTAGAAAAGTCGGACCCTTTCATATCAGTAGATTATTGGCTTACCAAAAGCAATCTATGTTTGGATTTACCGTACAAAGATATTAAACGTGTAGATGAAATAATAAAAGCAACTGGGCAACGCCATAATCGACCTATTTTATTTGTTAAAACGGATTTACTGCCGTATTATGTGGCTTGTTTACAAAAGATCGATTTTCCTTATATTTTAATCACTGCATCCAATGATGATCATTGTGTACCTACTTTATTTATGCCACATCGAGACAAAATGACAATCATGAATACCGTAATGGAAAGTCCGAATTTAATTCAATGGTACACGAAGAATCCTGCCGTTACTCATAGAAAAATAAGAAGTGTCCCCCTTGGTGCAAAATGGCAATGGAAAACGACTCAATTCTTTGGAGAATCGAAAAAAGACCATATGAACATTTACGCGGAACATTGTATGACCCCTAAACAAAATATGCTGAATTCTGAATTGAAGACGGAACTTTTGTATTTCAATTTCACGGTAGGTACAACCAATACACCATTGTACAGTGCTCATAAAAATATACGTAATGTTGCTAAAAATGCATTGGTAAAGAATCATTTTTTATTTCAAGACAATATGCCTTTTCCGGAATATATAAAGACTTTGAAAAAGTACAAGTTTTCGGCTTCTCCACCGGGCCGAGGAATTGACACACATCGTACATGGGAATCGTTAATGGTGGGTACCATACCTATTATTATACATACTCCACAGGACCATCTATTTGAACAATTACCTGTATTGTTAATACAGGAAAATGAATGGTCTACTATAACACATGAACGATTGGAACACGAATACAAGAAAATAGTAGACAACATAGAACAGTATAATTTTGACATTTTATACACTCCATATTGGGATAGAAAATTGGAACAAATTCGCAATAATTCTGGTATATAAGATGTTTGTTATTGATTGTGAGCAAAAGAAAACTCCTAAATGCTTTTCGATTTTTCATATAAATAGATTTCTCTCCAAATTCCTAAAAATGAATCCTTCTCCGATAAACATTCACTTCAGTTCTTTGTCCCGGATGTTCAATCCAATTACTTTAGGAGAAATGCCTAAACAAAATGAATTGGAGAGAAATCCAGATCCAACTCCTGATCCAACTCTTTCCCAAGAAACTTTAGGCATATTTTCTACAGTCAATAACCTCATAAAAGACATCGAAAAAGAACTCGATAAAAGTGCCAAAAGGATTTCAACCAATACAAAACCTGTAGACGATACAATAGAGGATATTGGCATGAATTGCTGTGTATGTTATACCGATTCCACATCGTTTCAATTCAAGACACATTGCAATCACAATTTATGTGTAGAATGTCTTCTACAGTTAGTCCAGTACGAATGTCCCATGTGTAGAAGTGCATTTCCCGCTAGTATAATGACGGTGATGAATTCTCTCAAAAACGGTAAAAAAAAGGATACCAGTGATGATGACGACGATTATATCGACAATGATGACAATATAACGATACATGGATTGGAAACGGAATCAAGAACTGTTACTATACCAACCGTTTATACAGAAGGACCACAACCAATTCCATCCTATGGGTTTTCGTGGTCAGGAACTCCGGCGACTTATTGATCATATATTTAGGCGTTTTTTCCAATTGCGTTCTATATAATTCATTTTCTCAGTACAATCTATAATCGATCATAATGGCCGACGAAAAAGAAAAAAAAGAACCACTAACCGTAGCAGCAGAACCATTTTCTGGACGTGACTTAGACATGAAGTGGAAATACACCATCTGGACCACTATCATATTCCTTTTAATTGCCAACCCATACACCTTCAAGATGGTCCACAAAGTTTTAGGCAAATTTGTCTACATTGCCAACCGTGATGGATGCCCCACAACTAGTGGACTTTTGGTTCATGCCGTTGTGTTTGCACTAATTATTCGATACTTGATGGGATAAATCCTGTACATAAGTAGGACGATACTTATAAATATGGTAAATATTCGGGTATTCCACTAAATGAATTGCCTGACCATGTTCCAATCGTTCAAAATAATTCGTATATTGACTGTGATGTTTATTCCAATCAATATACATTAAAATCCGCTTATAATGAACATTGTGTTTCCAAGGTACTTCTTTGTACTGTAGAATCGTGAATATATCGGTATCCACTAATCGATTGCGAATAGTGGTTTCGCTAATGTTCATATGTACTTTAGGAATACATATGGAATAATCTTTTACAGGAGGACTGTACATAAACCTATCTAACTTATTCTATTGTTTTTACTATCTAACTATCTATTATGCTTACTATGGTACACTCCTTTATAGTAGACCAAGTAACCGTTTCAATTTTTCATCAAAAAACTCAAAACAAGCAAATCTCAAAACCAACTAACCGGTACACTGACCACTTTGGTAGTACGATCCATTGTACTATAGGCAAATCGAACTGTAGAATCGACTAAATCCATACCGGAACAATATTCCACTTTCTCTTTTTCAAATGTAAACATATTCGATACACGTTTCACATCCAACGTCTTCTTATCCAACATGACCATAATATGATAGTAGTATCTACGGTCTTCATACGATACACAATGGCACAAGAACCAGATTTCATCGCCCACTACCATACTACCAATCGATCCTCTACAGTAATGAAACAAATGTGGGGTTTCAATCTTTTTGGTGACAATGAACCGGTTGTTTTTGATTTTACCAATGGTCATGGGGTGCCATTTGTAGACCATATAAACCGACTTCGGGTCTTCGGGATAAGTAAACATGGTCCAATTTTTCTCAATGGAACCTTGTCCATCGATTTCCATAAATCGCGATTCTTGTACAGTCAAACTAACCGGATTGAAAATACCGTGTTCTACTACCATTTTGCCGGCGCCTAGACCACGATTTGCCGTATAATAGACCGTATTATCGGGTTCATGATAATGGAATCGCACATCTTCTAAACCAACGTAATAATTATCATGACGAGTATCGTAGGACAACCAATCGCCTTTTTTCAACAACCATGCCTTTTGTTCAGTATTGTATTCAAATTGTGCTACTGCATTCTTTGTCTCAATTTTGTCCTTGTTTTCATAACCACCTACATCATTAATACGATAGTTGACATAACGAACTAGACCGTACATGACATTAGGATCACTCGTTTTACAATAAGTAGGAGTACTGGAGACAAAATCGTCTTTGTTATAAGACCAATCTTGACCCAAATTACAAATAATGTCACCTAATTGACCCTCTGTCCATTTGTGATTATTGTGGTCAATCACGGCCTCGGTATAAAATTTGTAATTGGAAAGTACATTTCGTGAAATGGATTGTTCAATAGGGCGCATTTGGTTCAGTATATTCAGCGACAATTTCCGTAAATCGATATTCGTAGGATTCAAATAATAGCCCAAAATAGACATTTCAAAATCCAGTTTGTAATCGTAAATATCCTTTTGAATAAACAAATAATCGCGACTTTTGAATTGGTCCAATGATTTGCGTCCCATTAAATAATAATGAACGGCTAAATCGTTTTGACCGGTTTCCCGGTAATATTTCACCACTTCGTATATGTTTTCCACGCGCTGGGGATATTGAACAAAAGACTTTTGGAAAAAATACAAGGCCTTTTCGATTTCGCCTAAATGGAAATACGCATGACCAATATTGTAATGACTATACCAGACTTCTTCCCAAAATCCACCGGCCTGAATCCGTTTTTCGTAATATTCAATGGATTCGTACAGTAATTTTCGGCGAACCACGTCCTGCTCTTTGTCTAAACTATTGCGAATGACCTCCATGTTTTTAATAATTCCCAATGCCTGTGTATTGCCATTGAACAATGTCGTCAATTCTTTTATACTTTGTGTCATAGTACTCAATTGTGTGCCAATCTGCCCGTTTTGTGTATGGGACAAATCCTTCAAACTATTGGCTAAATAAAACAAATAGCGTTCGTTATTGGGTTCTTTAGCAAGTCCATCTTTCAATAACTTGACATCACGATTGAATTTATCGGCTTTGGCACCACCATCACCAATATCCTGGATAAACACAATATCTTTCACTAAAACACCCTGAGTAGTATCTTTAGGCAAATCGACATATTCATGGGTTACTCCTTTGTACTGTACACCCACGCGATTTTTCACAATGCGCGTATTTTTATAGTACATATTTTCATTTCCTTGAAATACGAAAAATGCATCGTTTGATTGCAACAATTGTTTGAATTTTTGCGGTTCGATTTTCGGGTTTTTCCAAAGAACCATATCGGCGTCCATTAACAAAATCCGATCGGCATCGATTTCATCACAAGCCTTTAGCGCAAATGACCGATTGTATTCAAAATTGCGGAATGGTTCGCGAATGACTTTACCAGGAATGTTTTTTTCCCGGAAAAAGGATTCTATTATTTCTACAGTATCATCCGTAGAGCCAGTATCGCAAATGCAATAGAAATCCAATATGGTATACACGGATTCCAACATACGGCGAATGACCCGTGATTCATTTTTAACAATCATATTGAGACATAATGTAGGAATGGATTGTTGATTTTGTGGTTGATGACCGGATTCCATTATCATGTAAAAAAGTGTGTCTATTAATAGTGAATCTTTATAAACAAGTATTTATGTTGTTTTTTCTCTCGTTCCTTTTTTCCATACTATTTGTATAGTTCACCTTCCTAATAATAAATATATACTCTATAGTAATTAATACACATAATGGCATTTACTCGATTTTATGACGATTCCTATCGTATTGAAAAACGTTTAGACTTGTCTACATTTGAAGGCCGATATCAATTAAACCGTCCTGGTCCTGGACTCGATTTACCTTTTATGGAAGATCCACAATTGCGACTGCAACGATTTGGTGCCAATATTCATAGCAATAGTGTGAATTTAGAAAGTGATTTGCGAGGAATGACCCGTAAATTGAATCGCGATTATAGTGATTTGAATAATTTCCAGGAACATCAGGTGAAAACCCAACCTAGCCAATTCTACAGTTCTCAAGAACCTTTTGTAGAAGAATCACGTGCTAGTCACCCGGCATGGATGTATCGTGTAGTGGAACCGAACCGATGGGAACAACCCTGGTTGGATCCACAAGCGAATTTAGAGAAACCATTTCATACCAATGTACAAACACGAATTTTGAGACGCAACGGGGGAACCTAAAGGTTCCCCCAAGCCCCCTCCGTTCCACGGAATGCTTATGGAATAGGAAATCCCCCATACCTCATGTACCGTTCCACGTCGTGCTGGGGGATACATCCCCTGCTCCGCGTAATGCTTTAGGGAAAAGTTTTTCTTTTTTGTACAATAATAAAAAAGAAAAAGAAAAAGATGGCATGGGTGGAGTGTGGGGCTGAATGGTTTTGAATGGGCTTTGTAAATGGTTTGCTGTATAGGGCTCGCTATGCTCGCCCACGCCCAACGTATATACTGTAGAATATGATTTTCTACGGTGGAATATTTAGGCACTTTTTGGGCGAGCGAAGCGAGCCCCCATACCAAAGCAAAACGTGGAACGGAGGGGGCGTGGGGGAACCTTTAGGTTCCCTCATCCCCATATTTTATAGTATAGTCTATAATTATATAAGCAATTCAATACCTATACAAAAAAATATAATAAAATGGAATTAGCGATACCAATCATTGCCTTGGGTGGTTTATATATGTCATCGAAAAATGGACAAAAAGGACAATCACAACAATCACAAAAGCAGCAACAAGAAGGATTTTCCAATGTCCATGCCCCTTTGCCCAATACTAACATACCCAATAAAAATTTTCCAAATGAATACCCAGTGACTTCTCAAACACTCGACCAAACATCTAAACTTTCTACAGTCAATACATTCGATAGTCCATCAGTATACACCGACAAATATTTCAAACCCGAACTTCCTCAATCCACTATAAAAGAATCCTTTACTTCCATGACTGGAGACAAAGTCAGTGCCGAATATTTCCAACACAATAACATGACTCCCTTTTTCGGTGCCAAGAATCGGTCCACTGTACTAGAATCCTCTTCTACGGAAGGGGTTATCGACAATTATACCGGTTCCGGAACACAATACATTTCCAAAAGTGAACAGTCTCCCATGTTCTCTCCTGGAGAGAACTATCATTTTCCAAATGGAGCACCGAATCAAAACGACTTTTACCAATCCCGGGTCAATCCCAGTATGCGCATGGCCAATACCAAACCCTTTGAAAGTATTCAAGTCGGTCCTGGATTGGGTTTAGGCGCTTCTACGGAAGGCAGCGGTGGGTACAATTCTGGTATGGCTCTACGGGATCAATGGATGCCGAAAACGGTAGACCAATTGCGTACTGATAATAACCCTCGCGCCGGTGGACATTCGCTTTTAGGTCACGAAGGTCCGGCCGCAAGCACTGTACAGACTTTAGGCACAATTGGGAAAATGGAGAAAAATCGCGTAGAACGAACATGGGAAATGGGACCAGAACGGTATTTTACCACTACTGGAGCCGAGAAAAGACAGACCCTTCATGCGATTCCAATTGACCGTCATGTAAATCGTCCCGAAACCGCAGTGTCGTATGTTGGTAATGCCGGGTCACAATTACCCGAGACATACCAAACCGGTGAATATATGGAATCGAAACATATGGATTTAGGCGAAGTTCCATTGGGTATTGCTACTTTGACCGGTAAACAAACCGGTAATAACGGAGAATACGAACGTTTAGCCAAAACGGCCTATGCCAATAATCGGAATACCGAAGAAACCTATTTCGGTGCCTTTAGTGGTGCTGTACGGTCAGTGGTGGCTCCACTATTGGATGAATTGCGTCCTTCCCGTAAAGAAAATACTATTGGTACTTTACGGCCTTACCAAAATGCCCATACCAGTATTTCCAACTCGTATTTGTTTAATCCCAATGATAAACCCGATCCTAACAATCGAGACACGACTCAACAAAACAAATATATGCCCGGTGTAAATAGTAACCAACGTGGTGGAGCATATGAAACCGCTGACCATCGTGCTCCTAGTCAACAGCGTGATACTACTAGTCGCAATTATGTCGGTAATTCCAGTGCAGCGGACGGAACCCGTGGATTGCGACCATACGATGCCGAATATAGACAGCGTAATAATGATATCAAGTCTTCTACAATAAAAGGGCATATGGTCCAAGGAAATATGAATCTCATGAATGGAGACATTAATATGCGCAATCGTCATGGAGAAATCCGCAATAGTCGACCTTTAGTGGAAACAAATGGACCACGTCAATATGTAGGAGCAGATCATTTAGGCGTTCAACATGGGCGTCAACAATATGAAAGTTCCATTCAAATGGACCGCAATAGTCCAGAGATTTTAGACGCTTTTCGCAAAAATCCCTATACTCATCCTATAGGAGTTGCCA
>ERZ807291.6699-NODE-6699-length-13745-cov-6.084368_pt1 | contig 13745 bp, 12 predicted proteins | sample MGYA00521257_ERZ807291 | MGnify/ENA primary metagenome ERZ807291 (study PRJEB31413, sample SAMN03169783) | marine metagenome | biome: Marine; feature: Water; material: Subsurface seawater | place: North Sea | collected 2011-04-28 | depth 1 m m ...
AGAATGGTTGATGAGGTTGGTTTATCTAAAGTTTTTTCTGATGACTTTGTTGACCGCATTCCATTTCTAGGAAGTCTAGCTTGGGATCCTGAAGCCTGCGGTATTCAATCCCAAGGGCGTGCACTTTATTTTTTACAATTCCCGGGTGAAGAGGACAGGGATAATCGTTCTGGAGATATCTTGTTTGGTTTAGCCTTACCGATAGCAGACGAAGATAAATTAAAGGACTTTATTATCCGCCAACTTGATCTGAAGGATGCAGTACCAAGATGGAGAGTCGAGGAAGTCCAATCACCAGGCTTTTTATCCATTCGTCATAAAGAATCGCACATCTCTGTGGGAATGGATCAAAATTGCTTGGTCTTCCTTACTTCTTGGTGGGCTGACCAACCTAACCCGGCCTTTCTTGATCGAGAAATGCAGGAAATCTTTTTATTCGGGCAGGAGGGAGGTAGCGTGAACGCTAATTTGTCTTCTAAACTCTCAGGTGTGGACTATGATCTGGCTCTTGCCCTTTTTGTGGACAAATTCTTTGAGAATTTTCAAAAGAATTCTGGCGAACAAGAATTGTGGGAGAGCTTTAGAGACTTTCTAAGTCTCGATCTTGTTCTTAAAGCAGAGGCCACATCTGAAGGGGTTAGTTTAGATGGTCGTTATGATTACCAGGAGGAAGTCTTGAATTCAAATTACGGGCTAAGAGTTGCAGCCAAGCTTGATCGAGTAAGAGAGAGTGATTTTGCAAAGTCTCTAAATGGCGTTTATGGGGAGTTCGCGGAAATTTTTCTGCAACGATTCGATTACCAAACTGTTTCCGGAACATTGGAAAGAATCGACCTTACTAAATCACAAGGCTTTGATGCATTTGATTCAATTGAAGTGGGAAAGAGACAGCGAGGAGATTCTCAGGGTTCTTTTTCAATGAAAATACAATCCAATGAAACCGGAGACAAATCTTTGCGACTGTTGGTTGATTTATTAGTGCAAGCTCTTAATCCAATGAATTTTGATTCATCAGATTAAACTTTGAGCAGTATGTATAGTCTAAGAGTTTTTATCTCTTCAATTTTTATTATTTCTTGGTTTGTGGGTTGTGCTACAGAGCTGACAAAAGGGGACGGACATGAAAATACGGATGGTTCTATAGTTGAAAAAAAACAACAGAGCAAAAATAAGTATCCAATAAAGAAAGATCCCAGCATTCTTTTAGGAAATAAAAAAGGTTCCTCGATAGATAAGGGCAGTTTATTTGAGCAGGAAAGAAATGCTACGGATCAGAAGAGTATTACTGCAAGGATTGATGAAAGTGAAAAATTCATGGTGGATTCGAATGATACAAAGAGTTCGGTTGTTCAAGGTTTATTACCCATCGAACCCTCGAGAAGAAAAACTGTAGATTCCAATATCATCAATATAGATAATACTGGCAAAGTGCAAAATGACCCTGAAGTAAATGTCGAAGGTCTAGGGAATGAAGGAAGAGAAATACCTGCGTTGCAGCAAAATGATCAGCATTCGAATATCAGAAGTAATCGATTGCATGCATCTGACCCTGACCCAGTGAAAGAAAAAGAAAAATATACCGATCATCAAAGGCTTGGTGTTTTAAAGGAAATAGGCAAAATCAAAGAGGAGTTTGAAGTTAAACCTCGCCATGATACAGAGAAAGTTCCTTCCTCAACAATTGAAACCAACAATAGGGAGGCTCAATCAGTGCAATCTAAAGTTGATGATACAACTCGCTCCCCGGATCATCAAAAGACTGCCGCTGACCAGAATCTACTTGTTGAACAGTCTCCAGCGAACCACTCGGAAGATTACAAGAGGGAGGTGTCTACATCCAAAAACATTGGTTTGAGCGATGTGTTTAGTAATGAAAACTTATCGACGGGTGCATCTCAGAAATCGGGCTCTGAAGTTATCCTTTCGCCTTCAAATAGAGAAATTTTATTAGAGGACACTAATTCAGTTATGCAATTAGGATTTAGTGACCCGGCTTCTAGTCGAGAGTCTAAAGAACAGGGCAGCAATCTTCGTGTAGGGTTATCCCCTAAAGAATCAAATTCTGAAGGGGAAGATGTTGGTAAGGAGAAACTAGTCATTCTTCGCCAATCTGATATTGAATACGAGGAAGGCGAGGATTCTAGCTCGAAGCGATTCATCAGGTTTAAGGAGGGTAATGAGCTGGGTCCAAATAACTTGGTGGAAAAGGAGCGGGGAAGAGTAGGGACCGGTGATACTATTGACAATGTCATGAGAGCTAATGAAAAAGACGAAAAAGAGACGGTCAAACGCAAGAGGAACTCTGTAAGAAACTATGGTGGAATTCGAAGTTTCCTTGGAGGGCAGAGTTCTTCTGGAATGAATACCAAGGTAAGTGAGAAAAAAAAGAAATATGAAAAATTACGAGATTGGACACCAAGAGATCAAAATCGAACTGATTTTTCTAAGGAAGGAAATGCTAAGCAATTCAAACAAGCTTTAGAATGGATTCGTAAAAAAGGTCGCCTTAATCAATAGATATTCCCATGAAAGTAGAGTTACCAAGAGTGTATTTATGGTCAGGGATACTCTTTCTTATTATCCTTGTAGCTGTTCAATTTACATCGTGTATAATGGAATTTACCCCGATGTGGGATTCTTTCTCCGATCAAGTAAGGGAGCCTTAATTGAAATCGTAGACTAATCGAAGGTAATATTTAAGATCGAGTTCTTCGGTACCGGGTACGGGTGTAGAGTTGAAACTTCCAGCAAGCCCAGAGCGGAGTTTCCAATTTTGTTTTTTGTTTAGTGCAATGATTAGAGCTGTGTCTTTTCGAAAAAGAAAATCAGAAAAGTCACCGATGTTTGGAATAAATGAAATATCACTTTCCATGAATAGAAACTCCTTTAGGATTTGAGAGTATTCGAGCCCAAAGTCCAATGCAGGTTCACTCAGGTTCTTAACTGAGTCTGAACCCAGTTCTTCGAACCTGAAGGCCGCCCCTCCCCGTACTGAAGTTTTGAAGTTTTCGGCTTCAATCCATGAATATTTTAATCCCAGTGCAGCAGTGGCTCGGAGGTCTACTTCTTCCAGGCGATCATTTTCGAGATCAGTTTTTGCATACCAGGAAAGTTCTTCAAAAAACCGGGAATCATAATCTATCCCCAATTTAGTCTCATCAACAATGGTAACTTCTTTTTTTGTCGAGTTTACATAGGATAAATAAAAGTCGTACCCACGCATTCGATTACCGAGACTGCTATCGACTCGTATACCTAATCCAAAGCTGTCAGTATTGCCTGATGCTCCCGTAAGATCAAAGCCAAGTGCATGCTTCCATTTCATTTGCATGGCTAGTGCATTTTTTTGCGCAGACAAAATTAGAGGGTCAGTGGAACTAGCATCCCATAGGTGCTTGATTTCAGAAAAAGCAAAAGATTTTCCGCTATCCCGAATGGTCAATTGGTTATCGTCGTTATCATCAATGATTCCATCAAAAGTACGGTTATCGTCTAATCTAAGAGAGATTTCCCGATCACTATTAATTGAAGTTATTTGGTTATATGGAACTTTAATTTTTCCGGCAAAAGAAGTCTGAATGGTCAGGTTACCATCGTTCATGCCGAGTATTAATCCGTTAAGAATCGAACCATCCGCCACTTTTACCTCATCTGCAAACATGACAAGGGGAAGGATAAAAGAGATTAAAAGCCTACGATACATAATTTATCTTTTTCAGATGATCAGCCCGGAGGCCAGGTAAGCTTACGACCACCAAGCAAATGAAGATGAAGGTGAGGCACAGACTCACCGCCATTTGGGCCATTGTTAATAACGATTCTAAAGCCTTCATCTAAATTTTTTTCTATGGCAATCTTCTTAGCTATGAGCAACAGATGACCCAATATTTGGGAGTCTGTATCCTTTGCTTCCGCAATTCGAGAAATTAACTTCTTGGGAATAATCAGAGCATGAAAGGGGGCTTGTGCCTGAATATCTTTGATTGAAATACAGACTTCGTCTTCATAGATGATTTCAGCGGGTATTTCCCTGTTGATTATTTTTTCAAAAATAGTAGCCATTCGAATGCAATTTTACTTAGCAGACCAAATACGCAAGGAGGAAAGGAGAAAATCTTCCAAGGCCGAATCTTCTTTTAAGTTCACCTCAAGTAATCCGGTTATTCTTTCTAGTTTCTTGATTACTCTAGCTAGCTTTTGCCCATTCCTTTCCAATAGATGAATATCTTGTTGATCGGTTGTAACAAAATTTCGGGTATGATCAGATATTTGCTTTAGCATATTTGAACGAATCCCACGCCTTAATCCACTTTCATAAGCATCTTTTTCCTTCTCATCTAAATCTTGAGAAAGATTCTTCACGGCTTCTTTTGCCAAGGTGTCAGCAGTCGATTTAATCAGACTTACTAGACTTTCAATTAATCCGTATGCCATAAAAACCGGATTTGCCCGATCCTGCTTTAGCTTTTCTCGATTTAGAAGCAGGGCAATCCACTCCTTATATTTAATCAGCCATTCGGTTAGTTCCTGTTGATCTTCTTGGTTCGAATCCTGTTCAAGTCTTACGAGTAAGCTACGACTACGAATCGTTGGCAAAATTGAATAAGGACGAGTTGTCAGAAGAAAAAGGTATGTGCCTTCAGGCGGTTCTTCCAATGTTTTAAGAAAAGCATTAGCAGCTTCTTTTCTCATGCGGTCAGCTTCATGTATGATCGCAACTTTATATTTACTTTGGTTTCCCGAGCGGTACAAATCGCTCATTAAGGCACGGGTTTTTTCAACCGTTATGATTCTGGCCTTCCCGGTTGGGCGAAGATGAAATAGATCGGGATGATCGACTGTATCTCCATTGATTCCTAAAATTTTTCGATAAAGCTTAGAAACAGAACTCTCAAGGAATCTTAGATCGTTTCCTCTGAAAAGGAGGCCATGATGTAATTTCCCCGATTCAATTCTTTGATCGAGGGATGCAAGCCGTTCTTGTGCAACGGAGCTCACTTAATACCTGTTTTAATCTTCGGAAAAGAACCTGGAATGAATTTCATTCCAAATCATAATTTCGATATCATCTGGTTCACCAAGACCATCGACGACAAAAAAACGATCAGGAAGACTTCTAGCTAGGTGCAAGTATCCTTCTCTTACTTTACCATAGAATTCAACATTCTCCTGTTCCATACGGTCAGGCATGTCCGATACGCGATGTTTTATTCTCTCCAGTCCGACCTCGGCAGGAACATCCAAAATAACCGTAAGGTCAGGAACCACATCACCGACTGCAAATGCATTAATTTGAGTAACAGGATCATCCGCAATTTGCCTGGCCACCCCTTGGTACACCGTTGTGGAATCCAGGAAACGGTCACATAAAACAATTTTACCTTCCTGTACGGCAGGATAAATAATTTCTCGTACAAGCTGGGCACGACTTGCGGCGAAAAGTAAGAGCTCAGTTTCGGGGAAAATATTTTTCGAAGAATCTGCATGCATTAGAAGATGTCTTATATCTTCGCCAATTACAGTCCCACCGGGTTCCCTGGTTACCACCACATCTCTATGGTCAATCTCCTCCATGCGGTCTGCAAGTCGACGGATTTGGGTTGATTTTCCGCACCCTTCGGATCCTTCAAAAGAAATTAAAATACCAGTTTCATGGCTCATAGTTAGGATAAGCTGTCTTGTTGTTTTAGAAGTTCAATGACTTGGTTAGTACTTGGGCTTTGTGCAGTCCTCACATAATGACCTGAGGTGCATGTTGCTATTGCTAAACTAGTTAAAGGGGAGTAGCCACTTAATCGAGCTGCGCTGAAGCCCGCATTGAAGTGATCACCCGCTCCAGTGGTAATTTTGGGGTTATCAGTAAAAGGACCTTCCGACCACCATGCTCCGTCCTTGGTTGCACAAGCTGCAGAATCAACAGGATGTGCTACAACACAGGCAATCTCCATTTTTCTTCTAATCTCAGTGGCCATTTTTTTGAGGGAGTCCTCGCTTTTATTTCCCTGGGCTAAACCGAGGGTGTCGCAGACCTGTAAAGCTTCATTGTAGTTTAATCCAAGTGTGGTTTCCGCATGAGCCTGAAAGCGGGATATAACTTTTAGCACCTCAAGTAGATCTTCTTTTGATCTTTTGGCAGGATCGGTTAAATCGAAAAAGAAAGAACGATTATCTCGAGGAGGAAGGTTAGGTAAGACCTTGTCTGCCAAATCCTGAAGAATAGAAGTCATTTTAGGAATCATCGTCCAATTGACGATAGAAACCAGATCACATTTGGATAGCATATCCAAAAACGGACCTTCCCCAGCAGCTTGGATGATTTGATTATAATCAATCCCTTCAAGGCTGACCATGTTGCCTAGCATAAGTTTACCGTCTTTAAATTCCAGGGCAGTGGTGATACCGGGGTCAGTGAGAGAAATGGCCTGAGTCTTTTCCGCAAATTCCTCAAAAACGGGATGAATGACAGGATTGCCTAAGGCTCCTACATATCTTACCCCGAGTCCTAGTGATAGCAGTGCATTGGCCATGATCGGGCCATTACCTCCTAATTTTTCAAACCTTGGGAAAAGTTCGAGGTTGGCACTTTTGCCTGCTGCTGCGGATATTCTAGAGCCAAGATCGGCGATCGTCTCCACCGCGTCAAACTGTTCACCCATTCCGTGTCTTTTATCCACAGGGGTAACAATCTTGTCGACGAAACCATCCAAGCCAACCATTGATAATTTCCCCGAAGTGTTGAAAGACTTGTCTTGAATTTCCTGAAAAACTTTTTGTGAGATTCTCATTAATAGGATGCCTAGAAATGTTTTGGCAAAGGGGCAATTCAATTCGATGAAAAGAACTGATTCATTTGAATTAATTTGGTTGATTTAAGCCTAGATTTCTTGATTGTTAGTATGAAATAGTAATCTTTGAAAAGGGGGAAAAATGGGAATTTATGGGATTGAAACATTGGGAGTTATAAAAGTACTGGATTATTTTGCTGATTCAAATTTTGCGGGAAAGGTAGTAATCTTTGTACTGGTTTTTCTAAATTGTACTGCCATTGCCTTGATGTGGTCAAAGTTTCAGCAAATCAAACGGGCAATTCGTAACAATGCAAGAGATGAGAAAAGAATTAACAGTCTTCCTTCTATTGCAGACTATGACGATTCTCTGTATCCAGGCGAAGGTAGTCCATATTTGACTATTTGTTCTCGGGCGATGGATGCTGCCCACCGTGGAAAGCAACAAGGCAAAGTTCGGATGAATTATGTAGAAAACGCTATTCGCAGAGCTTTAGCGGAAGTCGGTGACGGCTATGAAGCTAAGATGTATTGGTTGGCAACGATTGTTTCTGGTGCACCATTTCTCGGGCTTCTCGGTACAGTCTGGGGAGTGATGGATGCATTTGGTACTATGGATTCCGGAGGAGCTACAATTGAGCACCTAGCTCCTGGTGTATCAGGGGCGTTACTTACAACAGTTGCTGCTCTTTGCGTGGCTATCCCTATTGTGTTTGTTTACAATGGATTATTGGGAATGACCCGGGGAGCCATGACTAAGCTCGAAAATTTTGCCAGCAATTTGGCGGATCGTATTGAATTGGAAATGGATTCCTAAGGTAGAAACCCATGGCAAGGGACTTCAAAAGACAAAATAAATTAGCGGTCATATCTGACCTCAATGTTACACCTCTCATCGATCTGGCGTTTTCATTATTGATCATATTCATGATTACAACTCCTGTCATTGAACAGTATAATCGTATCGATTTACCATCCCAAAAATCATCACAGGCTCAAGAACCCCCAGAAGTAGATGATCAATTCATAACTATTGATGCCAATGGCCAATTTCAGTGGGGGAAAAATACCGTTACTCAGGAAATGCTCGAGGCGAAACTAGATGAGGTTGCGGAGTCAGATGGTGAACAGCCTACCATTCACATTCGGGGCGATCGCTCCCTTAAATACCAAAAAATAATGGATGTGGTTAATATGCTGAAAACTCGAAACCTTTCCAAACTCAGCTTAGACACAAAAGCGGGATAATTGTCATTGTTAAGAATGGCTAATAGAATTACAGTTTAGCTTTTAATTTAACCTTTGAAGACAATACCACCCGAAAGAGTTTCAGTCATTGCTTTACGCATGCTGAGAGAAGCACTTGGCGAATCTGTTGAGACTGATAGAGACCAACTGTATCCAGTTGCTTACGACGGGTTGAAGATCGCGGGATCTCCAGAAGCATTAATAAAAATTGAACGGTCTGAAGATGTAAGTGCAGTACTCAAGATAGCTAATGAGTACAGTATACCTGTTACTTGTCGAGGGGCAGGTTCCAGCCTGACAGGTGGAGCTACTCCGTTTCAAGGTGGATGGGTCTTAGATCTCTCTGGGTTGAATTCGATCTCAATTGACCAGCCTAATATGTTGGCAATTTGTGGTCCTGGCGCGGTTGTTGGTGAACTTCAGGAGCAAGCGGATCAACTTGGACTCTTCTACCCACCAGATCCATCTTCGAAAAAATTCTCTACTCTCGGTGGCAATGTAGCATGCAACGCAGGAGGTCTGCGCTGTGTGAAATATGGAGTCACCAGAGATTATGTACTTTCACTTTCTGGATATCTACCGACTGGAGAGTTTGTTAAATGGGGAAGAGCTACTCGAAAATTTGCTACGGGCTATAATTTGCGTGATTTATGGATTGGTAGTGAAGGGACTTTGGGAGTTATTACAGAAATTACTCTACGTCTTATCTTGGCCACAGAAAGTCGAATAACTTTTTTGGCTGCGTTTGAGGATGATAAATCTGCTTTGGGAGCACCGCTTGCTCTTTGTAAAATGGGTATTCGTCCATCTATTATTGAATATATGGATCGATGGACGATTGACTGTCTCCAAAAATATGTGGAAAAAGAAGTATTCACCGGGATGGCCCCAAGACCCATGTTGTTAATCGAATTGGATGGGGCTCCAGAAGTTCTGAAAAAAGAACAGGAAATGGTTTCTGCCTGGCTAAGAAACAGTTCAATTGATTTTCGTACCGCTCTCGAAGAATCCGAAGCCGAGGAATTATGGGAAGTTAGAAGACAAGGATCTTCAGCAATGAAGAAGCTGGCTAGCACTAAACTCAATGAAGATATTGTCATACCCCTGGATCGTCAGGTTGAATTAGTTAATTTCGTAAATGAACTCAGGGAAGAATTTAAGCTGAAAATAGGAGTTTTCGGCCATTGCGGAGATGGAAACCTGCATGTGAACTTTATGTACAATGAGGAGGATCCCCTGGAGACTGATACAGCCGTCACTGCCCTGCATCGATTGATGGATAAAGTGATTTCCTTAGATGGTGCGATTAGTGGCGAGCATGGGGTAGGTTTGGCGAAAACTCCTTTTGTGAGAAATCAATTTAATGATGCTGAATGGAACACGATGAAAGCGATTAAGAATACGCTCGATCCAAAAGGAATCTTGAATCCAGGTAAAATTTTTGATGTCTTTAAACCCTGGGACCAAAAAAAAGAAAATGTGGTTCTCTCTTGGGAACACAAATGAATGAAAATTATAAACTCACAAACGCCCAAAATATGAAAAAGCTGATCCTACTTCCTTACCTATTCCTGTTGGGGTTATTACTACAGGCCCAAACCGAGACTTTATACCCATGGACAGATACCCAGGGGCGAACGCTTCAGGCATCTTTCATTAGTTTGGATTCAGGAAAAGTTACCATAAAATGGAATGGTCAAATTGTACCGATCCCCCTTACCAATCTTTCGCCTGAGACCCAAGCCTTAGCCAAAAAATTGGCAACTGAGTCGTTGAAGTTACCCACTCCAGTTGCTGCTAGTAATTCTTCAGGAATTTATCCATGGACTGATGCACAGGGAAGAACACTGCAAGCTCGTTTTATCAGACTTTTCGCCGGTACCGTCACAATTGAATGGAATGGTCAGATGGTACCTCTTCCAATGAACAGTCTTTCCCCAGCATCTCAGGCATTAGCCAATAAACTGGCTGCTTCCAAAACAGCGCCGACTACTAAGAAACCTGAACCTTTACCGACAACACCAAAGAAGGTGGCTCCAAAAATTATGCCCACGGTGGTTACAGAAGATGTTGCATTAGATGAAGAGCATAATTGGCAAGCTACGAATGGCTCTCTGATAAAAGCTAAATTTCTCTCTATGGATGGAGATAATGTTAACCTGCTAGTTAATCAAGGCAGGTCAGAGGCTACTGTTCCCATGTCTCGATTTAAAAAGTCTTCTCAAGATTTGGCGAAAAAATTGAATGCTGATCTAACTGCTCGCAAGAAGATGCGAGAGGCAGAGGCAAGCAAGCGGATGAAAATGAAAGTGCCTAAGCTCGAAGAGGCAGACATTACTCGTTACCATAAATGGGAAAGTGCTGATGGTAATGAAATTGACGCCGTTTATATTGATGCTGGAGATGAAGGAGTTACTCTACTTATGAGAAGTAACCCCAACCGACCTTACGAACTTGGGTGGGAGAGGTTGAGTGCTGAATCACAAGCTCTTGCAGAAGGAATTCGTCGCCTAAAAGCACAGCTTATGCCCTTGGATCCGAGAATTGCAGAAACTAAGGGGGGCAGCTTAACCCACTACTCCGAGGGAAAATGGAAAAATTATAATACAGTATTAGAAAGTGCGATGTATGATGTGGCTCTTCACCGTAATGGATATACGGTTCATGTTTGGTTGAAGAATGAGGCGAAAAAAGGAGAGGAAGGATTAGGTGAGCGTGCCCAAAGGAACCCACTAAGCGTGAATTTTCGGCCCATTTATTATTTGAACCCCGGGGAAAGAAACCGTCAATGGAAGCACCGAAGGATCTCTTCATTTGAGGAACCTCCCCCTGTCTCTATGGATAGAGAGGAAACAACGATAAAAGGTACATTCGATAATAATGCCACCTTTGAATATACCATGCAAATTAATCATCGTGGCTTAAGCTTCTGGGGTAAAATAGATGAAGACAGAAATGAAGAGCATCCCACCATTTTTTCGATCGCCTTCTATTCTCCAAATTTCATTCCTGATGTCACTAATATGCAACTTGATGAAATTGAGCCCTTGGTCGGGGATGGTTGCCTCTACATCGATCCTATGGAATCGAAAAGGGCAAAAATCCCCATGATGACAAAATGGGATGATATTATGAAAAAATTTGCTGGTGCGGATTGGAACCCGATTAAATCTGCTGAATTTATGGGTAAACCATTTGGCTCTCACAAAATAAAAATAACTCCAGCTAGTACTTCAGGCATGGTTTTCAGATGGAGCAAGGGATATTCTGGTATATACCCCTTCCAAGCAATTCACCTTGGGCATCGAACTGAGGATAGCTATAATGCAAGCCAATCAAAAGAACCTGGGCAATTCAAAAAAAGAAACGAAATCCCCAGGAACAAAAGGCTTAATGTTAATATAATTCGTGGTCGTGGATAAGCTCATACTTACATTCATATTTCTGTTCGGACTGCTTCGGTTCTCTGAATCGCAGGCCGAAACCGTTCGAGTCGCATCACTTAATGTGAGAAATTATTTGACTATGGATCGAATGGTTTCTGGTCATTGGAAGAAAGATTACCCGAAACCATCTAAGGAAAAAAGAATTTTGCGATCGATTATTAATCAGGCAAATCCGGATATCCTTGCACTTCAGGAAATGGGCGAGCCGTACTATCTTAATGAACTCTGGAAAGATTTAAATTCAACCGATGGTGTTCGCTTTTCGTATTCAGCATGGATTCCTGGTTTAGGAGAAGGGGAGGAGAGGCACCTCGCGCTTTTATCCAAACTTCCTTTCACCCTCATTAATCAAGAAGAAGATTTAAGTTTTAAATATTTTGAAGGACGAAGAGAACCCAGTCGCGGGATTCTTGAGGCGGAGTTCGAAACTAATGGAACTAAATGGAGTCTCTTTAATTTACATTTGAAAAGTAAGTGGACAGAGAGACCAGATGATCCCGAGGCATCGATTCGTCGTGAAAGAGAAGCTCGGGCAATCAGGGATTATATTCGTAATAAATATCCAATTTACAAATATCCTGATTATTTAGTTCTTGGAGATTTTAACGATCATAAAAATTCTGCAGCAATCAGACGGTTTTTACAGGTCAACAATACTGAATTATCAAAAATGATTCAGTGCCAGGATAAGCAAGGTCATTTTTGGACTCATTATTGGGATAAACAAGATAGTTACGCTCGTTTTGATTACCTGCTGGCTTCACCAAAATTATTCAAAAAACTTATTCCGGGAACTGCAAAAATTGGCGATTTTCACTTATGCCTCCTCGCTTCAGACCATCGTATGGTTTATGCTGACTTTGAGTTTTAACCCGGACTCTTAAGAAAAACTTGTTTAGATTAACTTTCGGATTTAAACCACAGCTTTTTGCTTTCGATCATTTCAGCTACAGATTCGGGTAAGTTTTCTTTCCAACCATTTTCCCTTTTTAAAATTCTTTCAAAAATATCGCGTGAGAATAATTTCATATTTTCCCGGTTACATTGCTTGATTGTTTCAAGGAATCCATTCTCTCGAATATATTTATAAAGGTTTCGTAGATTATCAGCTACAAGGAGGTTTTCTACATTGATTAAACCAGATGATGATTCCTTGACACTTACATTATCTCCACGCCTGAACTGTTCGCGGTATCGTTGGAAGGTTTCCTGTTCCACCGGGTAAGTGTAAATTCGTATATTATCTTTAAATAGCACTCCGAATGCCTCGAGGATCCCTCCCTCTAAATTTGAATAATATTCCTGTTTGAAAATGTCAGCCAAGTTGTTGAGCCCCATGACTAATCCAATTGGCTTTTGTACAATTCTTCTCAGATATGACGCTAATTTGTAATATTCAAAATAATTTGAAACCAATACTCCGTATCCGCAGGCATTGATAACTTCAATTCTAGATATGAAATCTTCGTAGTCAATTGAGCCATCGTTGGCAAGGCTGCCAAGGGTCAGCTCCATAAAAACCATTAATTCATTTTCATCGACCTTATCTCTTTCGATAAACTGTTTTTTTGCATTTTCCAGCATATCCAAGTTTACTTTCGTCACAGGTCTAAAGCTGCCTCTTTCTATCAAGCATGATTTTTTGTAAAGGACTTCGGAAGATTGCACGACATGTCCATCGGTATCAAACATGATGGCATCGGTAAGTCCTGCTTGGGTGAGTTTGAGGCATAAAATACGGTTATCAAATTTTTCGAATTTAGGCCCATTGAACTCAATCATATCAAGTTCAATTCTTTCTATATCAATACCATCTGCCAGGCTTTGAATAAATTGATCTGGATCACCGTTATTATGAAAAGCACCATAAACTAAATTTACTCCAAGTATCCCGATTGCTTCCTGTTGCAGACGGTTTTCACGATCGAGCATTCTAACATGTAGAATAATGTCATGCATTTCTCCCATTGGTTCCAACTGAAACCTAATGCCCATCCATCCATGGCATTCATTAGTTTTATGAAAATTTAATGCAGAAACTGTATTTGAAAATGCAAAAAACTGTGTGTCTTGTCCACGGTCGTCGGATAATCTTTCTTGGAGCAAACCAAATTCATGAGCCATCATCTGAACCAACCTTTTACGTGAAACATAGCGACCCGCTTCTCCGTAAATCTTATCGCTGAATTTCATGTCATAGGCTGACATTGTTTTGGCTACGGTGCCTGCGGCACCACCCGCTTGAAAAAAGTGTCGAGCTACTTCT
>ERZ807291.6702-NODE-6702-length-13743-cov-59.722750_pt1 | contig 13743 bp, 9 predicted proteins | sample MGYA00521257_ERZ807291 | MGnify/ENA primary metagenome ERZ807291 (study PRJEB31413, sample SAMN03169783) | marine metagenome | biome: Marine; feature: Water; material: Subsurface seawater | place: North Sea | collected 2011-04-28 | depth 1 m m ...
ATATTGAGAACCAAGACTAGCAGTTAAAATTCTTTTCCAAGACCATACAAAATCTTCTGCAGTTAGTTCGTCGCCATTTGACCATTTACCATTCTTTCGTAAATTAAAAATATATTCTTTACCATCTTCACTGATTTGCCATGATTCTGCAGCGCCTGGCAAATTACCATCACCAAATGCATTTGGAATTGTTAATCCTTCGCATAAAGAAATTAGTATGTGGTGTTCTGGTACTCCAGTAACAATATGAGGATCAATACCCTGAGGTTCTGAACCATTTCCAAAATGAAAAATTTGATTCTCTAAACCATCATCAACAGGAGATGTGCTTGAAGAGCAACCAATCAAAAAAGCAACAGTAAATAACGCAATTAGATGTTTCATATTAAAAAGCCAGGTTATCAAGGTTTACTCTAGCTGAGTCAATTACCTCTTCATTAATTAAAGATGAAATATTTCTTGAGATTCTTTCTTCTGTAAAATTATTATATTGTTCAAGCAGGTCCTCAATAGATTCAATAGAGGGCTTATTAATACTCAACAAATCTACTATATAAATATCCCCATCTCTTGTACTAACACTAATAGAGCTATCTGGAGATGATTTAAATATCTCTGAGATAACCTCCTGAGGAAGAAGAGATGAATATCTTTTAACCTCAACAAATGATTCTTTAGAAAGAAAATCATATGCTTTTAAAAAGGATTCTAGTGTATTTTCTTTTTTTGCTAAATCCAGTTCAGCAGAAAGCAAAGCTTGTTTTTCAATAGTCTTACTTTCAGATAAATAATTTGCTACCAAGTCTTTAACACCATCATATGGTTGAAGTTCAGGCTCTTGAACTGAGGAAACTGATAAAACAATGAGTGAGTCACCAAGATCAATAAAACCTGGTATACCAATTTGTGAATCAGTTGAAAAAACAAAATCTTTGATTCTTGAATCTGTAATTTCAAAATCAAAATCATTAAAAGATATATTGGTTTTCAGATTTACATTTTTAGCTAATGAAGTTGCAATTGTATTCAAGGACTCGTTAGAAAAAATCATCTCATCTATTGAATTAGAATCATCATTCATTAAAGCAACTGATTCTGATTGAATTAACTCTTCGATCAAAACACTCTCCATCTCAGATATTGACATAACCTCAGACTTATTAAGCTCGGTTACTTTTAAAATATGAAAAGTATCTTCTAGCTCTACAATATTACTAAGTTCATTGATATTTAAATCTTGTAAAGCAACAGCAAATTGTTCAGGAAAGACATCTGCATCAAAATATTCTAAATCTCCACCATTATCCTTAGTAACAACATCATCACTATATATTTTAGCCAACTCAGAGAAACTATCTCCATCTGTTAGCTTTGAATATACTTCAGATGCAACCTCAAAAGCTGTTTCGTTAGAAGTATGATTCGACTTCTCAATCATAATATGAGCAAATCTAATTTCATCCCTTCCACTAATACGTGCTAAATAATCAGCATAAGCATTATCCACATATCCATCTGGAACCTGAACTAAATCTTTGTAATCCTCAGACCTTAATACAAAATATTCGAATGACCTTTTCTCATCTGAGAAAAACATAATTTGATTGTTTTCATAGTAATCTTTAAGCTCTTCATCAGAGTTCACTATTTGATTTTTTAAAAGGTTTGAATCAAGTTTAATAAAATCAATATCAACTGATTGCTCCAAAATCTGTGCTAACTCTTTGACTTCAACCTCTGTAGTAAATCTAGAAGATGCTATTGCAATTCTAAACATCTCAGAGGCCATCATATCTTTAGTCATTTCTATATAAGAATCTTTTGTATATCCAGCTGCATTAACCTGTGCTTCATAGATACCTTCATCAAAAACTCCATCGATTTGAAATACTGGATTTCTAATAATAGATTTTTTTGCTTGTTTTTCAGTATCTTTATTTACAAGACCTAATGATCGAGATTCTGATAGTAAAACTTTTTGAGAAATTAATTCTTGTTTTACAGCTTCTAACTGAATAGATTCGTCCAGTTCATTAAAATCAAAATCATCACCATAAACATTTTTAAATTTTTGAACAGTCATATTAGTAGCAACCTGAAGATCAGCTTGAGTAATATCCTCTCCATTTACTGAACCAAATGAATTTTGAAAAGTTGTGCCTAAAGAAGAGGTACCAAGAAATACAAAAGGTAATGCACAAGCAGCAATTACAATAAATAATCTAGGTCCAGTTAAAAAATTTCTGAGTGATTCCATCATAGCGATATAATTATAAATAAAAAAAGGGTGCGGAAGCACCCTTTTTTAAAGTTAATAAAACTTAGCTGTTTTTAACCTTATCTTTAAGGCCTTTACCAGCTTTAAAACCTGGAACTTTTGAAGCAGCAATATGCATTGATGCGCCTGTTTGAGGATTTCTACCCTCTCTAGCAGCTCTATGCCTTACTGAAAATGTTCCAAAACCTACTAGTGATACTGAATCACCATTACCTAAAGCATCACCGATACCACCTAAAACTGCATCAACAGCTCTGCCTGCTGAAGCTTTAGAAATATCCGCGTCACCTGCAACTGCATCAATCAAATCTGATTTATTCATATTAAATACTCCTCTGTATAAATTTATTTATATAAATACCCTTCTATGAAAAGCTTTTTAAGGCTAAAAGTCAAGCAAATAAAGGCTTTTAATGAGCTTGTTTATTTTCTATTTTAGATTTTCTAGCTCTTGTAGTTTTGTTTTTTATATCTTCCGGACTTTTATTGAGAGGTGTTGGCTCACTAACAAGTGCATGTGAAATAACTTCGTCTACCCAATCAACTGGAATAATATTTAAAGATTTTAGAATTTGCTCAGGAATCTCTTGCAAATCTGATTCGTTTTCTTTTGGGATAATCACATTTTTGATACCGCCCCTTTTAGCAGCAAGCAGCTTCTCTTTTAGGCCTCCAATTTTTAAAATCTGACCTCTTAATGTAATCTCTCCTGTCATTGCAGTATCAGCCCTCACAGGGATTCCAGTAAAAATTGAAATTAATGAAATAGCCATAGCACCACCTGCACTTGGACCATCCTTAGGAGTAGCTCCTTCAGGAACATGGATATGCACATCATGTTTTTCATAGAAGTCAGGCTTAATACCTAATGAACTAGCTCTAGACCTCACAACAGTCAATGCAGCTTGAATAGATTCCTGCATTACATCACCCAAGGATCCAGTTTTTATAATTCTTCCTTTACCATCTATGTGAGAGGCTTCAATTGTTAGGAGCTCACCACCTACTTCTGTCCAGGCTAATCCAGTTACTTGACCGATGGCATTATCCTTTTCAGCGATACCGTATTTAAATTTCCTAACACCAGAAAACTTCTCAAGGTTTTTGTTAGTGATATTTGTTGATTTAGTAAGAACCTTTTTTGACAAGAGTCTTTCTTTAACAACTTTTCTAAGTATTTTTGCAATTTGCCTCTCAAGACCCCTTACACCAGCCTCTCTTGTGTAATATCTAATCAATGAGAGTATTACTTCTTTATTTAAATTGATTTCTTTATTCTGGAGTCCATTTCTTTCCATTTGTTTTGGTAAAAGATATTTTGAAGCTATGTTAAGTTTTTCGTCCTCTATATATCCTGGAATTCTAATTATTTCCATTCTATCTAAAAGAGGTGTTGGGATATTTAAACTATTAGCTGTACATACAAACATCACTTCTGATAAATCATAATCAACTTCTAAATAATGATCACTAAAAGTATTATTTTGTTCAGGATCTAAGACTTCTAGTAATGCCGAGGCAGGGTCACCCCTATGATCCATACCAATCTTATCTATTTCATCTAACAAGAAAAGAGGATTTTTAACGCCAACTTTAGAAAGCTTTTGAATTATTTTTCCAGGCATTGAACCAATATATGTTCTTCTATGCCCTCTAATTTCAGACTCATCTCTAACCCCGCCAAGAGACATTCTTACAAACTTTCTATTTGTAGCTCTTGCTATTGATTCTCCAAGAGATGTCTTACCAACTCCTGGAGGACCAACCAAGCACAAGACTGGTGCTTTCATTGATTTAACTCTTTTTTGAACTGCTAAATATTCAATAATTCTCTCTTTAACCTCTTCAAGACCATAATGATCTTCCTCTAATATATCTAAGGAGGCTTGAATATCAGTTTTTATTTTTGATCGTTTTTTCCAAGGGACCTCAACAAGACAATCTAGATAAGATCGAACAACAGAAGCTTCGGCTGAAGATGGTGACATATGCTTAAATTTTGCTAATTCACTTTTTGCTTTTTTCAAAGCATCTTTAGGCATTCCTACTGTATTAATTTTATCTTCTAAGAGCTCCAGCTCATCTCCCTCTTCCCCAATTTCTCCAAGTTCTTTTTGGGCGGCTTTAATCTGCTCATTGAGATAATATTCTCTTTGAGATTTTTCCATTTGTTTTTTTACACGCTCTCTTATCTTTTTTTCAACATCTACAACATCTAGTTGAGATTCAATAAACATTAATACCTTCTCTGATCTCTCCTTAAGGTCAGCTATTGCTAATATTTCTTGTTTTTTTGATGTTTCGATAGGCAAATGCCCGGTAATTGTATCTATAAGCTTTGATAAATCATCTAATGAATCAACAGTTGAAACTATTTCAGGGGGAATTCTTTTTGTTATGCCGATATAGTCTTCGAATTTAGCTTTTATAAATCTAACTAAGTTTGAAGCATCTGCTTCTTTAAGAGGTATATCATCAACAGAAATAACTCTAGCTAGATCATATAAATCTTTTCCAATAAGTTTTTCTATTGAACATCTTTTATGACCTTCAACAAGAACTTTCATTGTTCCATCTGGGAGCTTGATAAGTTGAAGTAAATTACTTATTGATGCATTTTTATATATATCTTTAAATTCAGGGTCTTCGATTGCAGGATCAAGCTGACTAACTAGTACAAGTTTTTTATTTGAAGACATTGCAACATTTAGGGCTTCAATTGATTTTGGCCTGCCGACAAATAAAGTTGTAACTATTCCTGGAAAAACTACAACGTCTCTAAGGGGTATTAATGGTAAATCTGATTTTATATCTTTCATATACCCAATATAGGGATTGTTATGAAAATATCAATTAGCAGAGGATTTTTTTCTAGAAGTTTTAAGTAATTTAATTGGCTCTGATTTAGAAATAACAGTATTTTCATCAATGATAACTTTTTCTAAGTCAATATTAGGAAGTTCGAACATAGTTTCCATAAGAATGTCTTCCATAATCGAACGCAAACCCCTAGCTCCAGTTTTTCTTTTTATTGCTTGCCTAGCAATTTCAACAAGAGCTTCGTCTCTAAAATTTAATTCAACATTATCTATTTCAAATAAATGCTTATATTGATTCACTAATGCATTTTTTGGTTCTTTTAGTATTCTTACTAAAGCATGCTCATCTAATTCATGCAGATTTGAAATTACTGGAAGTCTACCAACAAACTCAGGAATTAAACCATATTTAACTAGATCCTCAGGCTCAAGATTATCAACACTTTTAGATATGGATTGAACATTAGATGTTTTATTAACTTCAGCACCAAAACCTATGCCAGTATTTGAATTCCTTTGATCAATAACTTTATCTAGACCTGAAAATGCACCGCCACAGATAAATAATATATTTGATGTGTCGATTTGAATAAATTCTTGTTGGGGATGCTTTCTTCCACCTTGAGGCGGAATCGATGCAACAGTTCCCTCAATCAGCTTTAGAAGAGCTTGCTGAACGCCTTCGCCAGAAACATCTCTTGTTATCGAGGGGTTATCAGATTTTCTAGCAATTTTATCTATCTCATCAATATAAACGATACCTAGCTGAGCTTTTTCTGGATCATAATCAGACTTTTGTAGTAGTTTCTGAATTATATTTTCAACATCTTCCCCTACGTAACCAGCCTCAGTTAATGTTGTAGCATCGGCAATAGTAAATGGAACGTTTAAAATTTTTGCTAAGGTCTGAGCTAATAAAGTTTTACCACTTCCTGTGGGACCTAGTAATAAGACATTACTTTTTTGCAGCTCAACACCGTCTTTTAAATCATTTTTTTTAAGTCTTTTATAATGGTTATATACGGCAACGGAAAGAACTTTTTTAGCCTTCTCTTGACCGATAACATACTCATCAAGTTTCTGAAAAATTTCAAGAGGAGAAGGAAGTTCATCCAAAGAAATATCTTCCTCACTTTTAATTTCTTCTTCAATAATATCATTGCATAAATCTACACATTCGTTGCAGATATAAACACTTGGTCCAGCTATTAATTTTTTTACATCATCTTGAACCTTTCCACAAAATGAGCAATTTAATTTATCAGCTGAAGTATCACTTGGCATTAGGTTTATCTCTTTTATTTAAAATACTATCAACAATGCCATACTTTATTGCTGCTGGTGCATCTAAAAAGTTATCTCGATCAGTATCTTTCTCTATTTTCTTAATAGTTTGTCCAGTGTGCTTTGCAAGAATTTCATTAACAACTTTTTTCATATGAAGAATTTCTTTTGCGTGTATCTCGAAGTCAGAAGCCTGACCTTGAAATCCTCCAAGAGGTTGATGGATCATAATTCTTGAATTAGGCAAAGCAAATCTTTTGCCCTTATCCCCACCCGCTAACAATATTGCCCCCATACTTGCAGCCTGACCAATACATAGTGTTGATATTGATGGTGATACAAATTGCATGGTGTCATAGATAGCTAAACCAGCAGAAATACTGCCACCAGGAGAATTTATATATATGGATATGTCTTTTTCTGGATTTTCTGACTCTAAGAATAATAATTGAGCAACAACCAAATTAGACATATAGTCATCTACGGGTCCAGATAAAAATATAACTCTTTCTTTTAATAATCTTGAATAGATATCAAAAGACCTTTCACCTCGAGGTGTTTGCTCGATTACCATTGGAATTAGTGCTGACTCTATTTCTTTCATATACATGTATTTATTATTTATTTATTTGCTAGTTCTGAAAATTTTATCACCTTATCTTTAGATTTAAGGGCTTTTTCTAAATTTTCAATCAATTGCTGCTCCAAAGCAATCATTCTAAATTGCTCAAGTTGCTGTGGTTGATTTTTAACCCATTGTTTAAATTGTTCAGAATCTTTATATTTCTCAGATTCTTTTTCAATAAACGATTCTAGAGTTTTTGAATCAGCTGTGATTTCAAAATGATTTATTAATTCTGCAAAAAGTAAATCAAGTTTCACTCTTTTTTCTGCATTTTCTATAAAAGTGTCAATTGGAAATAAATCATCCTCTGCTTTATCCTCTGTATGACCAATTCTCATCAAAGCATCTTTTCGCATAAGATCTGCTTGTTCTTTAACAGTAACATTGGGAACGTTAAAAGAATTAGTTTTTAATAAAGTTTCATAGATTGACTCTTTGGTGAGATCCTTCTCTTGAACTTCAACTTCCTTTGTCATTCTTTTTGATATTTCTTCTTTAAAAGCAAGCTCATCTTTTACATCCATATCTAATTTTTTAAATAAGTCAGTATTTATTTCTGCTTCGTGAAGCTCTTGAACATTTTTAAGATTAATTTCAAATTCAGCTTCAACCCCTGCTAAGTCACTCTTAAAGTAGTCATCTGGAAATTTGGCTTGTATAGAAAATTTTGAAGGTTCTTTGTCTAAAATAGCATCTTCAAATCCAGGAATCATTGAGTTGCTTCCTAAAACCAACTTAAAATCTTGTGCTGAATTGCCTTCAAATTCTTCATTGTTAATTTTTCCAACAAAGTCAATTACTACCTGATCATCTTTCTTTGCTTTTCTTTTCACATCTTTCCAATCACCATATCTCTTAACAATATCTTTAATAGCTAAATCTATGTCGCTGTCTGTTATAGAGATCGAAACTTTGTCGTAATTTGTCCACCTACTTAGCTTTGGCTTTATCTCAGGAAACACCTCAAATATAGCCGAATATGATATAGGTTTTGATGGATCTTCACTCTCAAGATTAACTGTAGGAGCTGATGCTGGGCGAATTTTATTTTCAGCTAGAGCTTCTGGATAAGAGCTTTGTATTAAATCATTTACAACATCAGCATGAATAGATTTTCCATATCTTTGCTCTAAAACATCATTTGGAACTTTACCTTTTCTGAAACCGTCTAGTTTTGCCTGACCTTTAATATTATTTAATTTAGATTGGAATTTTGAATTGTAATCTTCAACAGGAATGGAAACTGTAAGCTTTCTCTCTAAGTCTTTTAATTTTTTTAATTTACTACTCATACTTATACCTAATTTGATGGGGCGAGCGATGGGGTTCGAACCCACGGCCTCCGGAGCCACAATCCAGCGCTCTAACCAACTGAGCTACGCCCGCCACGAAACGAAACATTATAGATTAAAAAATAGAATTATTATTTTTTTTTAATAGGATTCTTCCCTGTAATGCATTATTATTTTTACATAGGGGAAACAAATGAGTAATTTTTTAGATGACACAACAAAGTTTGTAAATAAAGCTTTAAGGTTCCTTGATATCTCACCGGGACTTGCTAATAAAATAATAACTTGCAACTCAACTTACACAGTAAGATTTGGAGTTCGTCTGAGAGGTGAAATACATACATTTGAGGGCTGGAGATCAGTTCATTCTGAACACATGGAGCCAACCAAAGGCGGTATCAGGTTTGATTTAGCAACGCATGTTGAAGAAGTTGAAGCGCTTGCTGCTTTAATGTCTTATAAAAATGCAATAATTAATGTTCCTTTTGGTGGCTCTAAAGGTGGTTTAAAAATTAATCCTAATGATTGGGATAAAAGAGAAATTGAGAAAATTACAAGAAGATTTGCACAAGAATTAATTAAAAGAGATTTAATCAGTCCTTCTCAGAATGTACCAGCACCAGATATTGGTACCTCTTCAACTGAGATGGCATGGATTGCAGATGAGTATAGAAAAATTAAACCAACTGATATCAACTCATCTGCATGTGTTACTGGAAAACCAGCAAACAAAAATGGTCTAGTCGGAAGAGAAGAAGCAACTGGAAGAGGTGTTCAATATATTTTAAGAGAGTTTTTTCGTAATGAAGATCTCTTAAAATTAATAAAATTTAGTTCTAATATGGAAGATAAAACTTTTATTATCCAAGGATTGGGCAATGTTGGTTATCATGCAGCTAAATTTATTAGCGAAGATAATAAATCAAAATTAATTGGAATTGCTGAGTTTAATGGAGGCATATATAACAAAGATGGAATTAATGTCGAGCATGCAAAAAAATATTTTCTAAAACATGGTTCATTTGAAGACTACCCCAAAGGCCTATTCATAAAAGATGCCTCTTTGTTGCTTAAAAAACAATGCGATATATTAATTCCAGCAGCTAGAGAAAATGTCATAACTGAGAAAAATGCCAATGACATAAAAGCTAAATTAATTGTTGAAGCTGCAAATGGCCCAATTACTTATAAAGCTCATTCCATTCTAAATAAGAAGAAAGTTTTTGTTATTCCTGATATTTTAGCCAATTCTGGAGGTGTTGCAGTAAGTTATTTTGAGTGGGTTAAAAATATTAGGCGCATCAGATTTGGTAGATTGGAAAAGAGAAAAAATATCATTCAAATGAATAGTCTAATAGAGGCAATTGAATCTATGACTGGTACTTCGATGCCTGCAAAGTATAAAAACAACTTCCTCGAAGGTACTAATGAGATTGATCTAATAAGATCAGGGCTTGATGATATGATGATTGACGGTTTTCAAGAGGTAAAAAAAGTTTTTATTTCAAATAAAAAAATTCCAGATTTCAGAACAGCCTCCTATATGGTTGCAATTGATAAAATTGCTATGTCATATGACTCTATTGGCTTATAGGAAATAAAGACACAGGGCTATCTTCATCCCAAACTTTATAATTAATCATTACGTTTTTAAGGATAGTACTTTTAAGAAATTTTGATAACCACTTTTTTACTTTTGGAATTTCTTCATTGTTATCAAACCATTCTGAATTGGCAATTCTAAATTGTCTTATGAATGGCAAAATTGCAATATCAATTTTATTTATAGAGTTTGTAAAAAACCAATCATGATTTGAGTCATTAATATATAGTTCGATTTCTTTTAAGATATTAAAACAGCATTCTCTATGGTGACTTTCATCAACATCATTGTATCTTGAGGAATATTTATATCTATCAAGATGAAATTTAAAAGTTGAATCAAATAAGCTAATTGTGCTTTCAGTATATAAAGTTTCTGATTTAGAAAGTTTATCTTCAAAAAAAAATTTTTGCTCAAGACACCAATTGATAATATCAATACTCTCATCAATAACTTTTCCGTTTTCAAGAAGCATTACAGGAACAGTTCCTTTTGGTGATAATTTGATCATTGAAGGTGGTTTATTTTTAAGACTAACCTCTCTAAGCTCACAAGATATATCTGATAGATATAAGGCCATTCTGGCCCTCATCGCATAAGGGCATCTTTTAAAAGAATATAAAATTGGCATATTAAATTTTAGATTTTCTAATCTCTTCTCGAGGACCAATGTGTTTTTGATTTCTTTTTTTAGCTAAATCAACTTGCTTCTGCCTACTCATATACCTAGCTTTTTGTTCATCAGTTGTGTTTTTATAGCATTTTGGGCATGCAACACCTCTAATGTATTCATTTGTTTCTTTATCTCTCTCTGTGATTGGCATTCGGCATCCATGACACATATCGTATGTGCCTACTGAAAGATCATGTTTAACAGATACTCTATCATCAAAAACAAAACATTCTCCATCCCAAAGAGATTCCTCTGAATTAACCCTTTCAAAATAATTAAGAATACCTCCTTTTAGATGACTTACATTTTTAAATCCGTCTTGAATCATAAATGATGAGGCTTTTTCACACCTTATACCTCCAGTACAAAACATAGCTATTTTTTTTTCTTTTTTTTCTTCTTTTGTAAAATTTTGATCTTTTATCCATTGAGGGAATTCTCTAAATTTAACTGTATTCGGGTTGATAGCATTTTTAAATGTTCCTATTGAGCATTCGTAATCATTTCTTGTATCAATCAAGATTACATCTTGATCAGAAATTAATTCATTCCAATTTTCAGGCTCCACATAATTTCCAACTGTTTTGTTTGGGTCTACGGAATCATCTCCTATTGTGACAATTTCTTTTTTTAGTTTTATTTTCAGTCTTACAAAAGGGTTTTCATCTGACTCTGAATATTTAATATCTAGTTCTGAAAAACCTTTAATTGTTTTTAGAAAATTAACTGCATTAACGATATTGATGGCCTCTCCAGATATTGTTCCATTTATGCCTTCTGAACCAACTAAAATTGTTCCATAAATAGAAAGTTTTTTTAGCTCAACTCGAATGCTATTTTGAAGCTCTTCTGGGCAATCGATAGATGAAAACTTATATAATGCTGCAACTGAATACATAATAATATTTTACTATATAGCCATTCAATAGGATTTATTTATCGAAGAACGATTTTTTTGAAGAATCAAAAAAATTATTTATAAACTCTTTATCAAGCAACTGATAATCATAAATGATTGAGGATTCCGTTTTATTGGCGATACCTAATATTGAACAAAGGCTTGAATTATTCTTTTTGTCACTCATTTTAATACATTCGTCTATCCATAAGTATTTTTGATTATCCTGAAGTTCTTTAACTCTAGTTTTAAGGGGTTTAGCATAATGAAAATCAAAAATTATCTCATCAATAAGGTTTTCTTTATTAAATAAGATTAATGCAGGCAGGTTGATATATCTTTTTCCGAAATATATTTTTTTTTCTTCTTGAATTACCTTAAAACCGTCATTGAGTTGAGGGAAGGACCACATAGAGGCTATTCTTGTTCTATTCTTTTCAATGATGGATGTAAGATCAATTTCATTTTCAATAAGGCTTTTTTCATAAAATAAATTTCTTCCAAGACCAAAACCAATAGTATTTGCACCGAGTAGATTCATTACTGTTGGAGCAACATCAAACATGGAGCCAGGTTTTAATATTTTTCTTGGTAATTGCTCTTGAGAAAATATATAGAATAGATTCTTTCTATCTTGATCTTCTAGTTGAGACGATGCCGTATTTTTTAATGCTAAATGGTCTGATAAAACTACAAGTACAGTATCTTTGTATGATTTATCGGTAATAATATTTTCAATAAATTTTGCTGCCATTTTATCTGCGCAATGAATAGAATTAAGAATTGGGTTCGTTCCATCTTGATATTTAATGTCTTTGCATGATCTTGATAAATAACCATTGGGATGATGGGTATCGAGTGTTAATGTAAATAATCCATAAGGACTATCGCTAGACCTAAAATGTTTTAACCTATCCATATTAATTTCGTAGAGCGAATCATCAAATAGTCCCCATGGAGATCTATAAGAGCCATCAATTAGGCGTGACTTCAACTCCTCCCAGCCCTCTACAGAAGTGAAACCATGAGAATCATAAAATTTACCTTTTCCAGCAAATTCAAGTTCTGAGCCACCTATATAATGAAGGTCATATGAATTATTTTTTAATACATCCCCGATGCAGGTTGCTGATGTTAAAAACTTATCCATTCCCCCCATATTGTTTGCGACCTCAATGTTTGTTAATAATGGAATACCGCACTGAGAAGCCACCATCCCTGCTATTGTCCAGTTAGTTGCATAGGGAGAAATAATATTTGTAAAACTAATGGCTTTTTCTTCAAGCCTATTAAGATTTGGAGTCAAGTTAGGGAAAATATCATTGTTTGTATAAGTTCTCTCAAATTGCTCTAGGTACAAAAAAATAATATTTTTTGGATTCTTTTTAAACTGTATATTAGTTTCATAAAAATAATCGTTATCATTCGGATCAAAAAACTCTTCTGAAAAAAATTTATTAGCATCAATTAAAAGCGGGTTTAAAAAAAATAATGTTAGAGAAGAAAATAGTAACAAATGACTTCTATAATTTTCCCTGTATTCATTAATAATAATTTTGTTCTTGCAGATTAGTAATATAGATAAAGATGATAAGAAAAATAAAAATAATATTGTTCCAGGAATAATATATTCATCTACTCCAAACCCAGTAATACCATGCATTAAATGAAAAATGACCGCTTCATTTAATCCATTACCAGATAGGAAATCAAAGAAAAAATATGCACCTAAAAATATTAGATTTAGGAAAATAATTATAAGAAAACTAGCTTTGAAAAAATTGTTCTTAAAATTAACTTTTAAGGATAAGTATAGTAAAAGTAAGACTAGTGCAAAGTTAAAAAAAGACATTTTAATATTATAAAAGAAAATGGCGCGCCTGAAGAGATTCGAACTCCTGACCCACTGCTTAGAAGGCAGTTGCTCTATCCAGCTGAGCTACAGGCGCATGGTCGGGGTAGTAAGATTCGAACTTACGACCACTCGCTCCCAAAGCGAGTGCGCTACCAGACTGCGCTATACCCCGAGGGTGCAAATATTAAAGTTTATCTAAAAAATAAGCAATGATGATATGAATAAATATTAAGAAATGCGATAATAATTTTTATGGCTGCTAAAATTTTAGATGGAAAAAAACTTGCTTTATTAAGTGAAGAAGAAATTAAAAATGAAGTCTCTTTACTTCTTTTAAAAGGTATTCAACCTACTCTTGCTACTATATTGGTAGGTAATGATCCTGCTTCTGAAACCTACGTTCGAATGAAAAGAAA